>Ga0307951_1003083_pt1 | contig 10511 bp, 15 predicted proteins | sample OrgLakmetagen374_FD_201842 | JGI IMG/M metagenome (GOLD analysis project Ga0307951, IMG submission 201842) | Saline water microbial communities from Organic Lake, Antarctica - #374 | ecosystem: Environmental > Aquatic > Non-marine Saline and Alkaline > Saline | place: Antarctica: Organic Lake... | reverse complement strand
ACATGGCACAACAGCAAGTGCTAACAGTGACTGCATCCCCTTAACTGCAACTCATACGTTCCTTCTTATCTATTTCTGCTTTCTCTTGGTCCGTTTTCTCTTTCCATATACACTTTCTCGAGAGAGCTTATCCTTCTCCAAACATTGAACTCCTTTTTCTTATTTATTGTTTGATTTTTTCCCCTGCCCAGGGTGGGGGGTGGGGTTTTATAGACACTCTCCTAAATGCGCTCCTTTCTCATTAACGTACTTTCAGTATTTATGAGGTTCTGGTTGCAGGCTTTTTATAAATTTCCGCTCAGATGCCCTAGAGGCATATATAGCAATGCAACCTTACCTTATTGCAACTCAACCACCACCCATGATACAGCACACCTGCACTTTCAGCAGTGTGTAGTAGTAAGGCAAGGTAGTGTTTGCCTTACCAAAATATATACTCACCTAATGTTTGTCGATCAAGTGTTATGCATCAGCGCACCTGCCAGATGCCCTTGAGGTTCACACGCCGCGTGATCTCTTTGATGAGCACAGGTGCCAGGCGTTTTGAGCGCAGCTTCTTGTGCACGCACAGGAAGTTTATCTCCACCATCTTGATTTCCTGCACACAGCACAGCACGCGGTGCAGAGACAGGGGCAGAGGGTTGACTGAGGCATTGACTCCTGTGCACGAGCAGGAGGTCCTTTAATTTCTTGGCGACCACACAGCACACAGTGCAGAGACAGGGGCAGAGAGTTGACTGAGGCATTGACTCTTGTGCACGAACAGGAAGTCCTCTCCACAATCTTGATTTCCTGGCGACCACACAGCACACAGTGCAGAGACAATGGCAGAAAATTGACTGAGGCATCGACTCTTGTGCACGAGCAGGAGGTCCTCTCCACAATCTTAATTTCCTGGCGATCACACAGCATACAGTGCAGAGACAGGGGCAGAAAAATACAGAAGGCACTGACTCCTGTGCACAGGCATTGAAGCCGGCTTCCAGCAGTCTGACCTCCCCAGCAACACCAGCACATTACACGGCAAAATATCCAAAACACCTCGTGTAAGATGTTGGTAGTGGCCGAGCAACATATAATAATGTGCTGCATGCTGCATATATTATTTGTATCCCATACGCATACATCGCCCTCCAAACAAGCAAGCACCCACACATCATAAACACACGCAAACATACACACGCACGCGCACACACACACGCACACGCGCACACATACACACACACGCACACGCACACACCTTTCCGTCCACCACCATGTCCACGGGAATTGCACTGATGAAGCCCACCAGCTTGTTGTTCGTGCTCGCACGCACCCCCACCAACCAGTCTGTGGTGAAGCCTGGAGGGGAGAGAGCCCATCGCAGGAAGTTTACTGGGTAGGCAAACCTGGGAGGTCATATAGGCAGGAGACAAAGCACAGTTGATGTAGGCAGGAGACAAAGCACAGTTGATGATCATATAGGCAGGAGACAAAGCAGTTGATGATCATATAGGCAGGAGACAAAACAGTTGATGTAGGCAAGAGACAAAGCAGTTGATGTAGGCAGGAGACAAAGCACAGTTGATGATCATATAGGCAGGAGACAAAGCAGTTGATGTAGGCAGGAGACAAAGCAGTTGACGTAGGCAGGAGAAAAATCAGTTGATGAGCATGTGGCGTAGTGCACGAGCGCATGCAAAACATTTTATGAGCAAGCCACATGAATGAAGCCCAAAGCTTAAGAGAAACGTGGCGCAGTATATGAGTGCAGGCAAAGCTATGCAAGAGCAATGCATGAGTGGTACAGAGTGAAGGCAAAGCAGACGATGCACACAATTTGTATGCATGCAGCAGAGTTCGAAAGAAAAAAAGCTTGTGCGTTGCTTGTGCAAGCTCTTTTTTATTTTTGTCTTCTCCGCACAACACAGCAGGGCCTTTGGCCCTGATCAGCACCAATAAGCAAACAACAGCCTACACACGTATGTTTGTGTGAGTATGTGTCTGTGTGTGTGTGCATGTGTGTGTGTGCGCGTGTGTGTGTGTGTGCGTGCATGTGTGTGTACGTGTTTGTGTGTCTGTGTGTGTGTATGCGTGTGTGTAAGCCAAATCACAGGAAAATCCCGAATAAGTTAAAAATATTATAAATAGTATGAATTTCCTTAACCCTTGCACAACCCCACACCCTGAAAATAAATCTAAGGTATGAAAATACCGCAGTCACCCTGCGGGTCAAAAGCAATATACGAGGTGTTATAGGTACAATATTTGAACGAAAAAGCCGAACAGCATGGCTGCTAGCTTCGCATCAACAAGATGCTCAGCTTCTTGGATTGGGGGTTTGAGTGTGCAATTTCATGATTCATAAAAGGAATTACATAAACAACAAGGTGGAGTGTTGCCCAATTTGTGCTTTGTTTTGGGACCTTTCCTTCTCGGTGCATGCCGCTCTTTTCAGCGTCGGCCTCGACTTTTTTGACCACAGCAACCTCGTGCCTTTTATGCTCTCATTTGAATAGCACCAACGAGTGCCTAAATGTTACGACACCGACTAGTGCCGTAAACATTACGGCAGCGCAGCTTCTCAAGTAAGATGCAAGCACACCCACGCAAACACACGCGCAAACAACATGGCCAAAAGAAATTAAGCTTGGAGGGTCTTGCTCATATTTGTAGGAACCTTGATGATACCCCTACGGACTCGTCAGCCGGCTCCTGTCTCATTTCTGCAGTACATTCTTGAAATATCCTCCAAAATCACGCCTACGGTGGAAATTTGCTGATGCGGGCACCTATGTGTGCATGGTTGCTCTTGCATGCACACATAGCATGTGCTGCGCCATTACTAATACGTGCAGGAAACATGCTCAACACAGTGATCCATCTCTGCTCCTAACCTGAACATGCTGTCGTCATCTTCGACGTAGTTGTTGCTGAGGAGGTCGTACACCTGTGTGTGTGTGTGTGTGTGTGTGTGTGTGTGTGTGTGTGTGTGCAGGAAAAGATATCCCTGAGTTATATGTCAGACAAGGGGTGCCTTGAACGCGATGCAAGTCCAGTTGACATGTCTGTATTGTGTCTTGTTTGCATTGCTTCCATACACAACGTTTGCGCATGCGAAACTAGAGACCTGCCAAAGGAAGCAAGTGGAGCGTCCAGGCTTCTTGTGTCATACATACCTACGTAACACAGACTGGGATGCGAGCCATGATATGCACAGCTGTTGGAAGCAATATGGTTGCACATCCACTGCACTTGCAGCGTTAAAGTTTCTTTGTGCCTCATGCTGCAAGGCTGCATCCTTGATGTTATTTAAAAACGCAGCGGGAAGCACTTTGAAGAATGCCACACATCGCACCCATAACCGCACCAACATGCACCAACCTCTTGAACTATGGTGCTCTGAGAGAAGTCGCACGTACACCACTGATACCTGAGGGCAGAGATGGAAAGGGGCGAGCACAACTTTTGTGAACATGCACGCTTGTGTCTGTGTGTGCACGTGTGTGAAGTGAGCATGTACAATTTGACAATGAGGGCCATCAAAAAGTCCAGCTCTTGAGGATTTCGTAGGTTAAGACCATGAGAAATATTGTACACACTCACGCACACGTACGCTTACGCGTGCACGCACACACATGCAAACTCTCAATTACACACACATATACAATACTCAAGCACATTCACGCACCCACACGCTCACACGCATGCGCACACACACACACATGCGCACACGCATTACACACCTACATAGAAGCCTCCCCCACAACACATGTAAATAAATTGCGTATTGAACTTACGAAGCAGGCAAGGCGTAGGGTTCCTTCCGGACCTCCTCTATAGTCTTTGGTTTGTCGATGGGCCCGTCTTGTGCCTGTGCCGCAGATGATGGAAGAGACAGACTTCAAAGTGTAAGAGCATCTCGAATCCATGCACACGTACAGAACATGCAAGCGGCTTGCGCATTCTTTTCATAATACACACACGTCCTGTCACTCATCATACCTCTGCTGGCTCATCCGCTGAGAACTGAGGCACAGGTTGTGTCTCCCAGAATGCATACTTGTCCTTGGCATCCCTGGGCTTCCTCGCACTCACAGGCAGCATTTGTTGTGAAAGCCCTTGCTGTGCCTGCCCCTTTGGTGTGAAAGGCACACAAGGAGAAAGCATGCGTGACGATTTGCATCATTCAAATCACCAGCAACAAGGTCCACACAGTGCGACTGGCATAGCAGGTTGTTTTGATCATGAACGTAGTTTGAGCACGAGCACAGGCATGCGGCTCACAAAATTGCCATGAGCCACTGGCAGATTGCCCAGCATGCAATTAGATTATGCTCTATTGCATGATGAAACGGAGACGAAACTGGTGTTGGACATCACAAGCCTTCACCTGCTGTGGAGCATCCAACTCAATGTCTGGAGGGGGAGGCCCTCCCTCCTTGTCAGCATGCCTGTTTGGCATCCACTCAAATCCCTCCAGTTTACACTGAAAGACTTACAACTATATCATTGATAAATAAATTATAATTAGTGCGGAAATGGTGGCAATTGCAAGTGTGTCATCAATGGCTGCACTCCAAACATTACAGTGCCATGCATCTGGTACCAGCTTCCTTTTCCAATGGCCTGTACTGGGCCAAATTAGGGTGTGCTCCACACGCGACGCAAATTTGCACACTCGTGCAAGCTCCGTGGTAGGGAACGCCAGGGTAGATACACTACGACCTCTGCAACATCCAGACCCTTCTTCTCACGCAACAACAACATCTGGCGAAGCCCCAGAAACGCCTGGACAAAACCTTTCCTTTCCTTTTGACCACGCCACCCAGGTAAGCACAACTGCGTCATCACGTGCAGCAGCAGCCCTTCCGTCTTCCACCGAGACGATTTCCACCTGAAAGTGTGTCCATATGCTTGCACAATGTGTGAGCTCCTGGTCAGTCAGCATTACAGTCTTGATAGGCGGCACCTGACTGACTGGCACATGCATTTCAGCAGGAGCTGACGAGGATGTCGGGGTACATTCCAGCTGCCAGCGGCGTGGATGCCATCAGATCTACCGCTGCGGCTGTGTGCGCTCTTGAAGCCAGTGCTGGCATGATGACACTACCAATACAGGTCAGCCGATGCCTGTTCGCTTGTGTTTCAACAGGCCTGCGAGAGGCCGGTGTCTATGCTTACAAACAGACTGTGCTTGTGTATGTGTGTGTCCAAGCTGCCTTGTAGGATGTGTTATTGTTTTATAGATGGACCAGAGGGGTCAGTAGGAGTGTGAACGGGTGAATGTTAAGTTGAACCCAACTTTTTTTTTCCTGGCGAAGAATAATCCCACTGCATTGGTGTGGTCACTTCTCTTTGGATCTCCCTGCTTTACCTAAGGTTGTAGGATGTATCCCAGGCTTGTTTCTGTCCTGTAAAGTAGGTCCCTTGCACCAACTTAATCTGGCTGTAACATCTAATTTTTGTCGTCCGCCCAATTTCCTGAGTCGTTGGTGTCCCCATTCAATATTGGAATTGCCTGGTGCTCCCCCCGACACTCTGAATGACAGCAGGTGTACTTTTTTTACCTCTTTGGCTCCTCCCTGCCTTTATCAAAACAGCACAGAGACCTTGGCCGCTTGTTGCAGCCAAGTTTGGCGTTAGAGATTTGAAACAAATTATAGGTTGGTCGCAAATTGCATGTTCACTTTTGCATCTGTGTTGCAGGCTCCAAGACGAAAGCGCGGTCGCCCCCCACGAAATGCGTCTGCAAGTCCAGAACAACAGGTGAGCGCACCTGAACCTGCCTTTGTACCCTATACTGTTCTTAGAGGTATCTTATCTGTGCAAATGGCGCCCAGACACTAAGGAACCCCGTAGAAGTTTGAACAGTATTGCCTCATACACATACCGCCAACAAACACATTGCTCATCTGACACCAAACACCAATTACAAGCTTGCTGCATTCCAGAACCATCCTCTTTCACACCCTTTTCACATACCAGCATGCTCTTTTCTTTCACACATCTATTCGTTTGCGTACGCTTCGTGCAAACTCGTTTAGATACACTTCTCATCGCGCATTGATCCACTTAGCATCCCTGTGCACACAAAATTTCCACACACTTTTTTGCACTCAACACAGGGCACTCAACCACTCCGTATTTACATCATTCCGCACTCAACACAGGGCAGGGGGATTCTGCAGGCCTCAGTAGCAGGCCTGATTGATGGCGTGTGTGTGTCTCTTGTTTCGTCGCCTGAAGTGTTTGACCACCCAAGCACCCTTGCTCGAGCTTTGTTCCACCTCCAGCAGTTGAGCTCAGGCGCGCACAAGCTGTTGGCAAGGGCAGGGGCTTCCCCTGATGCTGCCTCAGGTGTGTTTCTGTGCGCGTGTGTGTGTGCGCGTGCGTGTATGTGTGTTATCCCCTGATGCTGCATCAGATGTGTATGTGTGTGTGTGTGTGTGTGTGCGCGCGCGTGCGTGTGTGTGTTATCACCTGATGCTGCAATGCTGCATCAGATGTGTGCGCGCAAGCGTGTGTGTGTGTATGTGTGTGTGTGTGTGTGTGAAGAAGTGTTGACATGAGAGTGTGTAAGCATTGGTGCATGTTCTCACAATTCTCTCATATTTGACCATTGCATCCCTTCCTCAGGCAGGCACCCCTTGTGGATCTTGCTCTCCATCTCACATTCTGCCCTTCTGATTCTAAAAACCTGCTTGCTTGCCACCCTTTAAGTGTTCTCTTGTCCATGTCAAATAGACAATGTGTGATCCCTCTTATATCAACCCACCCACCCTCTCTCTCTCTCTCTCTCCCTCTCCCTCTCTCTCTCTCTCTCTCTCCCTCTCCCTCTCCCTCTCTCTCTCTCTCTCTCCCTCTCTCTCTCCCTCCCTTCCTCCCTGAGAAAAACAGCTCATCTTTGTGTGCGTCACTCTTATCGTAGAAGCACAACGTACTCACATGAGGAGTGAGAACTCAGCTTATCGTTAACATGATGTGCATGATTGATCACAGGGGTGTCAGTGCTGCTGACTGGATGTGCTGTATTACAGAGGCGCTCACAGTGCATTTAAGCAAGTTATTTAATCCTGACCTGCTCCTTCCAGGGACTGAAACACTGCTGGCTGGATGCGCCCTGTGATAGGGACATTTATGAGGCATGAACACGAGATTAGATCATGACCTGCTTTTTGCAGGAATTTTGGCACCGCTGGCCGGCTGCGCTCTGTGATAGAAAAGTTCATGAGGCATGAACACGACATGTGATCCTGACCTGCTGTTTGCAGGGGTTTTGGCACCGCTGGCTGGATGCGCTCTGTGATAGAAAAGTTCATGAAGCGTGAATACGACATTTAATCCTGACCTGCTGTTTGCAGGGATTTTGGCACCGCTGGCCGGCTGCGCTCTGTGATAGAAAAGTTCATGAGGCGTGCGTTGCCTCCGGATGCACACTTGAGGTGCAGAGGCACCACCTTCTTGTCTCTCACAAAGGTAAGAACCTGACTGAGTTGTTATTTCCATTTCAAAATGATTCTACGGCTCGTAAGGTACTTGCGGTGCTGAAACGCTGCATTCTTGCGAAATCAATAGGTGGTGTGAATGTGCATCACTAGGTGGTGTGAATGTGCATCACTAGGTGGTGTAAATGTGCATCACCAGGTGGTGTGAATGTGCATCACTAGGTGGTGTGAATGTGTGGTTTGTTGCTTCTTGAACCTGTCCGCTCTCGTGAGTCAGTGTCGCTTCCAAGGCAACGAAAGTAAATGTTCTTCCCTGTCACACAAGCGTCGGTTGGCAGCTGTTCTCGGCATTCGTGGCATGTGTGTCTGTCTTGCGCAATGCATGTGTTTATTCACACATGTACAAACACGTTTTAAGCGCATGCGAACCCCACTGCGTTCTCACACTTGCACAATGCACACACACACACACACACAAATACACACCCTTTATCTGCTCATCACTCAACCTCCATGAAGAATCATGCTTGGCGTCGTTGCTACTTCCTAAAGGAGCACCCACATGCTTGCTTATTTAATGCACACGCACGCACGATTCCTAGGTGTTCCCGTACCTTAAGACCCAGATCGTGTCTGACTTCACGAGCAAAGAAGACCTTGTGCAAGCAATCGCCACAAGCTGTCATATCCCTGCATACAACGACGGCAGCTTTGTCAAGGAGTTCAGAGGGCAGGTGGGCAAACAAGTCAGTTGCGTACGTGTGTTTTGTTTCGAGTCAGATGCCGGACAGTGGCTAGAAGCTGCCGCATTTGTACGTAAGATGATTTGCTAAGGAGTAGGGGGGGTAGTTGGTGGTGTGAGCCAAATTCCCAAAGGTCTGCCTGCATCAAGCAACAACAACATAAAAGTTTTGGCTTGTTAGTGCTGCCTTCAGCAAAGGGCGATGGCAGCTTTGTCCGTTGGTCAAAGACCTTTGGTCAACGAACGACCTTTGGCCAAAGATCTTTGGCCAGGCTGGTGTGCCCCATTGTTCCAAGAAGTCCAAAGATACTCGCGTCAATATCAGATGACGTTCTTAGCAGTGCAGTGTGCCCATGCATCAGCTCGCAGCAAATTAAGTCTTCCATGTGCCTCTTACCACTGCTGCTCTTTCTTTGTCCCGGTCTTGTGTGACCTGAGGGTCTAGATTAAGGGGGTTAAGGTTTAGGGTTAAGGTAGATAGACCCTAGGGTCTATCTACGGTTAGAAGGTTTAGGGTTATGGCTAGGTTATTTCCCTCTACAGGATAGGAACTAGCAGCCCTTGCATCCTTTATAGGTAGGGTTGGCCAGATCCATATATATATGGTGTATATACGGTATTTTTGGCAGGGAAACCACCAAAAGTACGGTCATATACGGTGTATGTATACGGTTATGGCCAACCCTGTTTATAGGTTTAATTCTACAGCATCTGCCACACATAGAGCACTGTGTCGATGGTGGTATGGCATAATGCAGAGCTGCCTCTGAATTACTTCTTCTGCTCACAGTCACATCATTGTCACACCTGCAACGCAGTATTTTGTGGATGGCGGCCTGATCCGCCACATCCCTGCCCTCCCTTTAGACCACCCCTGCTCTTTCCTTGCGGGCGTCTCTTGCGTGCCCTTTAAATTCCTAGAGTCCCTGCCGGGCGTGCAGCGCTTACGTCTCCTTCGCTCCCTCGCGGTTTCCCCTGACATGTTCGCGCGCTTCCCGTTTGGTGAGTTCTGGTTACTTGTGGGTGCATGGTATCTGCCCTTCAAAACCTTGGAGCCCCAGCCAAAGCTGCTTTCCCCTGACATGTTTTCACGCTTCTCGTTTGGTGAGAGATCATACTCCTTGTGGGTGCATGGTATCTGCCCTTCAAGACCTCAAGGAGCCAGTCATTGCCCAGACATGTTTTCGCGCTTCTCGTTTGGTGAGAGATCATACTCCTTGTGGGTGCATGTTATCCACCCTTCAAAACCTTGGAGCCCCAGCCAGTGCTGCTTTGCCCTGACATGTGTTCACGCTTCTCGTTTGGTGAGAGATCATACTCCTTGTGGGTGCATGGTAACCTCGAGGAGCCCCAGCCAATGCTGTTTTGCCCTGACATGTTCGCACGTTTCCCATTTGGTGAGAGATCATACTCCCTGTGGGTGCATGGCATCCGCCCTTCAAAACCTTCAGGAGACCCAGCCAATGCTGCTTTGCACTCCCTCCTTTCAGTTATCCTTACCAAACCAAAGCTGTTTGGCACCAATACCACCATACCAGCTTGGCACCAAGAAAAAGCAATCCCTCCTTACAACTCCAGCCAGTTCAACACATAAACAAGAAGCACCCCCTCTTTACGATCCCTGCCATCTTGTTAAGTCGAATAGAGAGCACCACCTTTTTACAATCCCTGCCATCTAGTTAAGCCAAAAGGAAAGCACTGCCTCCTGCGTTTTCTGTCACTTTAGCACCACCTTCTTCCTTTTGATACAAACTACTTCAGCACCAAGAGAGAAAGCACTCCCTTCTCCATGACCTCTGCCAGCTTTACACCAGAGAAAGCACTCCCTTCCTCACAATCCTAGCCAATTCAGCACCAAAAGAATGGGCCAGTCGTCAATTAAACAAGCTCACCGTACTAATGCAAGCATGTATTAAAGTAGCAATGCGCGCTCACACATTCACTCACCGACGCACTTGGACAACAACATACCAGTGCCCAAAGCACTCTCACACACACACGCACACATGCACACACACACACGCCCACACATTCTCGTACCAGTGCTATTACATATCTGTGCAACCCATGCAGTCCTTATGACCCGCCAACTTCCATGTGCATACTCAATAACCCACGCCGCTTTGCTCTGCTTCTAACTCCTTGTGCACGTGCAGCTTGGTCAGAGGTTGGTGGCCTCGTGTTGGCCCCTGCAGGAGACACTGTCCTGTTGCAGGTGTGTGTGTGTGTGTGTGTGTGGCCTCGTGTTGGCCCCTGCAGGAGACACTGTCCTGTTGCAGGTGTGTGTGTGCGTGTGTGTGTGTGTGTGTGTGTCAGGGAAGTACACTGGGTGCCCAAATTAT
>Ga0307951_1003080_pt1 | contig 10514 bp, 8 predicted proteins | sample OrgLakmetagen374_FD_201842 | JGI IMG/M metagenome (GOLD analysis project Ga0307951, IMG submission 201842) | Saline water microbial communities from Organic Lake, Antarctica - #374 | ecosystem: Environmental > Aquatic > Non-marine Saline and Alkaline > Saline | place: Antarctica: Organic Lake... | reverse complement strand
CCATCCCTTGGGTAAGGGCAACAACCCTCCCTGAACAGCCTGTGCGTGCATGTGAGCAATTATGTGCGTGTATACATATGTGTTTGTGTGTGTACATGTGTATTGGGCATTGCATTGTGTAAACCTGTTGAACATTTTGTTGAAATGCTCATGAATGTCAGCCATTGAATGACGGTAAGGGAAAGGCCACATCTTTATTTGTTGACATTTCTGGCTTTGTGTGCGGATCCTTGGCTTTGACATGAGCAGGAGTAATTACCATCACCTCGCTCAAGCATAAGTGTGTGTGTGCGCGTGTGAGTGTGTGTGTGTCTGCCTATGAGTGTGTTTGTGTGTGTGTGTGTGTGTGTGTGTGTGTGTGTGTGTGTGAGAGAGAGTGTGTGTGTGTGTGTTTGTGTGTTTGTGTGTGTGTGTGTGTGTGTGTGTGTGTGTGTGTGTGTGTGTGTGTGTGAGTGCTCAAGCGTAAAACTCCCTCAGAAGAGCAGCCTTTGCTTGCACTGTAATGCATCTAATCAAAACAGCGAGAACAAAACAGCGTCAGCCTCCAGAAGACAGACAAGACAACGCAATTCAATTATTATATCATAGGTAATGCACGAAAGCCTCACTTCAGCATCAAAAGGGGAATCAGGAAGCACCAGAACAGAGAACAGCACCTAATCTAACAGACAGCCAATGGAGTCATATAGAGCGTAGTTTGATACATTAGAAGTAAAGTCCACTTCAGCATCAAAAGAGGGATCAGGAAGCACGTCAGCAGAGGAAGCACATTAGTAGAAAACAGCACCTAATCTAACTAACAGACAGCAATAAAGTAATCTGAAATGTAGTTATACTTTAAAAGTAAAGTTCACCTCAGAATCAAAAGGAGAGTACGGAGGAGTATCAGCTTGCGGCGCAGTCCCTGCTCCCTCTCCCGCATGCTCCTGTCCCTGTTGCGATGGGCCCTTGTGTTGCCGTTTTTGGTTTTCAGCTGCTGCTGCTGCTTTTACTGTTGATGGTGGTGGTGGGCGCGAGGAGGAGCGCGCTTGCTGCTGCTGTTGCTGTAGCAGCTGCTGCTGCAATTTTTGCTGCTTGTAGTACTTTTGCTGCTCGCGCTCATCCTGTGTGTGTGTGTGTGTGTGTGTGTGTGTGTGTGTGTGTACAAGCGCAGGAGATGCAGGGAACCGTGAAATCGAAAAGCAGACAATACAGTTTTTTGAACCAAGGCACTTGCAGGATCATGGTGACCCTGAGGTGACTCTGGATTGACGGATAGAGCGAAGCAGTAAGTTGTTCCCTTTGATGAAGTTGTTATGTGCAAAGTAGCACTCAAGCGAAACGGAAAAACGATTTTTGAGTGACCTACGTAGGCAAAATGGAAAACGAAGTTAAGTCACCTACGTAGGCGGAATGGAAAATGAGATTGAGTGACATATGTATGCGGATTGGAAAATGAGATTGAGTGACCTACGTAGGCGGAATGGAAATCAAGAGTGAGGACCTACGTAGGCGGAATGGAAATCAAGATTGAGTGACCTATGTATGCGGAATGGAAATCAAAATTGAGGACCTACGTAGGCGGAATGGAAATCAAAATTGAGGACCTACGTAGGCGGAATGGAAATCAAGATTGAGGACCTACGTAGGCAACGACAATTGCTTCTTATGTCAACCTTGGCAACAACAAGGAAGTGAAGAGAGGCGGAAGGACTGAGAGAACACTGTTAGGGTAGTCAAAGGACAACAAATTAGTATTGGGAACGTGCCAAGCAAATGGGGTGCCATGCAAATGGGCGAACATGGGCCAAGCAAGTTGGGTGCGTGGACACCAAGCTCATAGCTTTAGAGTGTAAGCAGGTGACTTAAGTTTTTAGAAAGCAACTCTGCAGGTTCTGTTCGTGCACAGGAAAAACAGCGGAAGCTGTCTCACTCAGATACAGGCAACATCTGCATGGTCAGCATGTGCATTCATGCCCGCACTTCAAGACACCCCTGCGCTTCAAGACACCGCACACATGTTAACAGAAGAATTAGAGGCACTTCAAGACACCGCACACATGTTGACAGAAGAACTAGAGGCACTTCAAGACACCGCCACACCTGCACTTCAACACACCCCTGCACTTCAAGGTATACATGTTAACAGAAGAACTAGAGGCCTAGCTCAATTATCTATGTGAACTGCCAGGCAACATATTTAGGGTTGGCCAGAGCCCTCTATATACGTGTATGATCATGTCTTTATTAATTCTCTGCAAAGAATACCTCATATGCACCGTATATTATATATGCACCGTATATATACGCATATGCACGCACGTATGCACCGTATATATACGCATATGCACCGTATAATATATATATATTAGGGCAGACTGGTTTCCGGTGTCTCTGTGTTGATTATGTCACTTCGTGCCATTATGTTAGTTATCCCCATATAATATTAGGGGATAACTAACTGATCCTCAGTCGCCAGGTGGCTATTCTCGCTTCGCTCGCTTGTTTTGTAATTTCACTGTCACCGTGGGGGTCGCCGTGGGCAGACCGGGAAATGAGCAATCACTGTGCTGCACAGCTGCCAGCCCCAACATTCCCACGCGACATAACAGACACCCCGTATGTCAAACTACCTGCACAATACCCGTTCCTTACACGCGCATCATACATGGACCCATGGACCAAACAGCAATATAATTTTGACATAGAAACACCAGCACACGATACTATATACCGCAACCGTCGCCAATACAATGATTATATACACGAGAGACTCAAGCAAACGACAGAACTAGAGCAGGCACTCCAACTCATATGAAAAGGTACTCTACGGTAGTATTACCGTAGAGTACCTTTGCGATACACCTTTGAGATGGTCTCAAAGTGCAAGCGACACCAAGTCGAGATAATATATGCATATAAAGGGATCGGCATTTGCTTCATCCTATATAGCGCTATAATATTTTTCAAATATAGCGCGTGTCAAAATTGAAATATTCGAATCGCTTCAATACGGCTCATGCCCACGCTTCGACTTCGGCTTGAATTCGTCCTTGGGCGTTCATAGAACACAAACACGTACCCTTTGGAGTGCTGTAGGCACCACATACCATGGGAAGACCACCACAGGGGATCATGAGCACCAGTAATGTACCAGCCAAGATATCTTAAGCACCACTAGGAACAAATGCACAGACATGCCTGCACTTGCACACAAGTGCTGGCATACACACCTGCAGTGCTTGCACGCACGCACGCACACTCACGCACGCACACATACACACACACACATGCACCGCACACACGCACGCGCACGCACACACACAAAACACACATAGCACACACACACACATGCATGCACGCGCACGCATGCACGCGCACACACGCATGCACGCGCACACACACACACACACGAGCGCACGAGCACGCACGCACACGCACACACGCACGCATGCGTGCATGCGTGCATGCACGCAAACAAGCACGCACGTACGTGCACACACGCACGCACGCATGCACTCGCGGGCGCACACACACACAAACGCACACACTTGCACGCACGCATGCACGCGCACACAGGCACACACGCACACACGCACATAAGCATGCATGCACGCACGGCTCAGTCTTGGTCCAACACTTTGGCCAGGGGGACATGCTGTTCTACAGGCTTGCCTGTGTCCACACGTGTGTGTGGCACAGAACCACAGGTATTGCGCTATGTTTGGGACCTAAATCCCGCCAGAGCTCGACAGAACCAATTTTTCGAATTAAATTTTTTGCCAGGGAGTAGTGTACACAGTACCCTGCATGCCTTCCAAATCCGATGCCATAATTCCTTCGGCAAGGGGGAGTTCTGGCAGATATAGCGGCTGAAATATAGCACAATATAGCGCTATACGCCGATCCCTATGCATATATATTCTAGGTTCTGGCCGACCCTAAACATATAACTATATAACATCACGGCTGCAGCCCAGCTATGCGTTCGCAGGGAACAGAGGCAAATATTTAGCCCAGGCACCTTGACACATGTAAACAGGCAATGTTTTAGCTCAGGCACCTAGACACACGTAAACAGGCAAGTATTTAGCTCAGGTACCTTGACACACGCAAATGACAATTAGTTAGCTCAGGCACCCTGACACATGCAAAAGACAATCATTTAGCTCGGGTACCTTGACACGTGCAAAAGGCGATTACTTAGCTCAGGAACCTTGGCACATGCTAGAGGCAATTAATTCAGCTCAGGCACCTTGACACGCGCAAAAGGCGATTACTTAGCTCAGGAACCTTGGCACATGCTAGAGGCAATTATTCAGATCAGGTACCTTGACACGCGCAAATGACAATTAGTTAGCTCAGGTACCTTGACACATGCAAAAGGCAATTATTCAGCTCAGGCACCTTGGCACATGCTAGAAGCAATTACTCAGCTCAGGCACCTTGGCACGTGCAAAAGGTGTTTACTTAGCTCAGAAACCTTGGCACATGCTAGAGGCAATTAGTTAGCTCAGGCACCCTGACACACGCAAAAGACAACTTTTTACCTCAAGCACCCTTACACACGCATAAGGCAATTATTTAGCGCAGGCACCCAGACTCATGCAAGAGGCAATTATTCAGCTCAGGCACCTTAACACACGCAAACAGGCAACTATGTAGTGCAGGCACCTTGACACATGCAAAAGGCAATTACTTAGCTCAAGCCCCTTAACACACGCAAAAGGCAATAAATTATTTAGCTCAGGCACCCTGACACACGCATAACCAGATCCATATTCACACGTCATGGGCAACACTGACCTTGACTGCTGCAGCCAATACGTCTCCAAGCCGGCGTGGTCCGTCCTGTGGGGTTCATGCAGCAGCCGTTGATTTTTGTGCAGCAGTTGTTGGATATTATGCAGCAGCCGTTGATGTTTATGCAGTGGCCGTTGTATCTCAAATAGCAGCTGGTGTTTCTCATACAGCAGCCATTGTTGCACGTGCAGCAGCCGTTGAGTTTTATATAGAGGCTGTCGACTTTTGTGAGTGTCAGCAGATATACAGAAAGGAAACAGGAAAGAACATTTCCTGCAATGAGTTCTACAATGCATGGAGTCAGTGACACCGTTTCCTTTATTGGTGTGTGGAATGGATATAGCTACCTGACTCAATTTTTTTCACCTTAGCAATTGGTTCAAAAGAGGCGCGTCCACACACCCACACCCACACCCACATACACACACGCACACACAGATACACACACACATATGTACACACACGCATTATCACACTCAATAATGTTGAGGGTCACATAAGCAAGCGCCTCTTCATGAATCTAGCCCCTGTCCTGAATTCAAATTTTTGTCTGTGCCTTCCTCTGGATCAAGGGATAAAATGGCTGAAGCCCAAGTGCTTGGCATAGGCGGTCACATCAGGCTGTCAGCTTAGCTCAACATGATCTAGACTCACATAACGGCACTGTGTGCATGAACGTTACTATTCTGTACCATGTCCTATACCTGAATCCAATTTCACTGGTCCACGGGAACATATGCTCGCCTACTCATCACACAATCTTTTCTTTGAAGTTAAATATATGGTCGATTATATCATGCTATAATGTGCACAGAGTTCTTCGCTCAACGTGATCTAGACTCACATAACGGCACTGTGTGCGTGAACGTTACTCTTCTGTACCATGTCCTATACCTGAATCCAATTTCACTGGTCCACGGGGACATATGCTCGCCTACTCATCACACAGTCATGTTCTAAAGTTCAATATATGGTCAAATATATTATGCTTTGCTTCAAATTGTTAGTACAAGCACCATACGTGAACGTCTCATTTTCAAGCTACCCAAACTGGTACTGGCACACAAGTTTAGGCGCACCTGCTCAAGTGCCCTGCACCTGCTGACCTTAGTCAAGCTCAACATTAGATGCATATTCTTTTTCATGACGCAAACTGCTCACAAACTCTGGCACGCCTGCTCACGTGCAATGCACCCAACGACCCCAGCCAAGCTCAACATTAGATGCACCGTTTCTTTCTACACAATCTTTTTAGACGTGCAGAAGTATGCACAAGAGACACACCTGCTCAAGCGCCATGCAACCAATGACCCCAGCCAGGCCGCAGTTGTCAAACAATTCAAGGATGGTGGCTTGTGCCTTGACGCTGCAGTGTATTGAGGCATTGGGACACAGATGTGGGATTTAAATTGTGAGTAAATGGACGTGAATTTGAGATTGTGAACAATTTAAACAATTCAAGGATGGTGGCTTGTGCCTTGACGCTGCAGTGTATTGAGGCATTGGGACACAGATGTGGGATTTAAATTGTGAGTAAATGGATGTGAATTTGAGATTGTGAATAATCTAAACAATTAAAGGATGGTGGCTTGTGCCTTGACGCTGCAGTGTATTGAGGCATTGGGACACAGATGTGGGATTTAAATTGTGAGTAAATGGACGTGGATTGAGATTGTGAATAATTTAATATCCCAAGGATGGTGGTTTGTGCCTTGACGCTGCAGTGTATTAGGCATTGGGACACAGATGTGGGATTTAAATTGTGAGTAAATGGACGTGGATTGAGATTGTGAATAATCTAAACAATTCAAGGATGGTGGCTTGTGCCTTGACGCTGCAGTGTATAGAGGCATTGGGACACAGATGTGGGATTTAAATTGTGAGTAAATGGATGTGAGTTTGAGACGATTCAAGGATGGTGGCTTGAGCCTTGACGCTGCAGTGTATTGAGGCATTGGGACACAGATGTGGGATTTAAATTGTGAGTAGATGGACGTGGATTGAGATTGTGAATAATTTAAACAATTCAAAGATGGTGGCTTGTGCCTTGACGCTGCAGTGTATTGAGGCATTGGGACACAGATGTGGGATTTGAATTGTGAGTAAATGGACGTGGATTGAGATTGTGAATAATTTATATCTCAAGGATGGCGGCTTGTGCCTTGACGCTGCAGGGTTTTCGACATTTTGACACAGATGTGCGATTGGGGTTGTGAGTGATCAATGGCTCAAGGGTGGTGGCTTGTGCCTTTGTGAACATTTCATTACTAAGGGTGGCCAGTACCATACACATACGGTGCAAATAAGGCAATCAGCAGGGATTTCTCCAAATGTGCGGCCATATATGGCGCATATTTACAGAGTTAGCCATTCCTATTGAATCATTAGGCATTGGAGTTGAGTTTGCCCGATGCTGGCTAGGTTCAATCAAACAGTCCTAAAACATGCAAAGTCAAATTGACGCGCACACTTAGGGTTAGATAAAAATATGCAAAGGAGGCATGCAAGAAACACATGCAAAGTCAAGAATCACGTACACACCTAGGGCTAATACAACACTATTAGCTTGTCCCCTCTGAAGTTTCTCCCAAGATAGCTGGAGCGTGATTCAGTTTTGCCAGGCAAAGCGAAAGATCAGAGGTTCAGGAGATGAAACATCCTTCACCTTTTCTTAAACTCTTAACAGAGGAGACGTGTAGGTTGGGTTAAATGAGCCCTAAAACCCAAAAAATTGTAAGGTGGCATACAAGGAACACCTTTGGATAATTGAAAGAAAAGGCGTGGCCTGCAGACATGCACGATGCTGGTCAACCCTTTTAACCCTATTTTAAGCCATCAGAAAATGAATGGACCAGGATGCAAGTTTGATGACGATGCTGAGCGTGGTTTAAGAAGCACCTTGGCTGAAACGCCGAAGGAGGCAAAGGCGCGCACACATGCAACTCCCCCCTTCCCACAAACACACTCGTGCACGTACACACACGCGCACACACACGCACACGCGCGCACACACGCACACACGCACACACACGCACACACACATATACACACACAACGCACACATTTGAGGAATGCGCTTCCTTGTTTTGCAAATTACCATTAAGCACACTAATCCTCTGCTTCACCCTTAACAAAAACAAGTAATAAGTGGTCATCACCGTGTAGCCTCTAAACATGTAAGACATGACACACACGCACTGGTGCCAGATAACATCACCGTGCATTCTAAACCCCTCTCTCTTTCCAAAAGACGTTTTGTTATGCAGCCTCTGTTTAAGATGAAACACACGCACCTGGTGCCAGATGACAGCACCGTGCATTTTAAACCCCTCTCTCTTTCCAAAAGACGTTTTGTTATGCAGCCTCTGTTTAAGATGAAACACACGCACCTGGTGCCAGATAACATCACCGTCCATTCTAAACCCCTCTCTCTTTCCAAAAGACGTTTTGTTATGCAGCCTCTGTTTAAGATGAAACACACGCACCTGGTGCCAGATAACATCACCGTGCATTTTAAACCCCTCTCTCTTTCCAAAAGACGTTTTGTTATGCAGCCTCTGTTTAAGATGAGACACACGCACCTGGTGCCAGATGACATCACTGTGCATTTTAAACCCCTCTCTCTTTCCAAAAGACGTTTTGTAATGCAGCCTCTGTTTAAGATGAAACACACGCACCTGGTGCCAGATAACATCACCGTGCATTTTAAACCCCTCTCTCTTTCCAAAAGACGTTTTGTTATGCAGCCTCTGTTTAAGATGAAACACACGCACTGGTGCCAGATGACAGCACTGTGCATTTGCTGTCCCTTACTCTCTCCAAACACGTTTTGTTTTGCAGCCTCAGCTAAAATGAAACACACGCACCTGATGCCAGATGACAGCACTGTGCGTTTGCTGTCCCTTACTCTCTCCAAACAAGTTTTGTTTTGCAGCCTCAGCTAAGATGATACACACGCACCTGGTGCCAGATGACAGCACCGTGCGTTTGCTGTCCCTTACTCTCTCCAAACACGTCTTGTTTTGCAGCCTCAGCTAAGATGAAATACACGCACTGGTGCCAGATGACAGCACTGTGCGTTTGCTGTCCCTTACTCTCTCCAAACACGTCTTGTATTGCAGCCTCAGCTAAAATGAAACACACTCACCTGATGCCAGAAAACAGCACCGTGCGTTTGCTGCCCCACCCTCCCCCGACAAGGCTCCCCTCAGACTCGATGTTTTGCTTCCGTGGCTGCGACCAGTCCTGCTCTTCCGACCAAATCATCTCGTCCACGCTACAGTGCAGCTGCTCTTGGCTTGTCTGCATTCAAGCAAAAAGTTGACGTGTCTGCGCGTGTGCCATGCGTGCACATCAATTGACGTGTCTGCGCGTGTGCCATGCGTGCACACAAATTGACTTGCCTGCGCGTGTGCCATGCGTGCACACAAATTGACTTGTCTGCGCGTGTGCCATGCGTGCACACAAATCGACTTGTCTGCCCGTGTGCCATGCGTGCACACAAATTTAACTTGCCTGCGCGTGTGCCATGCGTGCACACAAATTGGCTTGTCTGCGCGTGTGCCATGCGTGCACACAAATTGACTTGTCTGCGCGTGTGCCATGCGTGCACACAAGTTGACTTGTCTGCGCGTGTGCCATGCGTGCACACAAATTAAATTGTCTGCGCGTGTGCCATACGTGCACACAAATTGACTTGTCTGCCCGTGTGCCTTGCGTGCGCACAAGTTGACTTGTCTGCCATGCGCAATAAGTGGATTGCAATACTACAATTGAGCAGGTTTAACAATTACTAGGGGTGGACCCTTTTGCTACTTGTTGTCAACCCCAGAGTTCCAGCACTGGTAGGTACAAGTTAGCCAGAACTATATATATATATACGCCGCATATGATTGTACATTTTTGTGATTTCCCAGCCAAAATACCATATATGCACGGTGTATATATGGTTCTGGCCAACCCTAAGCATGTGGCCTGAACCAGTCTGCGTTTTGAGCTGTGGTGTGCTCCAAAGCGTGTCAACAGAGTAGCCAGTCCATTTTGACTGGTAAAATGTGCAACGGATACAAATGATGCTCTTCTTCAGCTGAACCTCGAACTTTCTGCTCACATCTTTCAACCACAAACACACACGTTTGTAAACCTACAGTATTTGCAGCATGCTTGAACTCTCTGCTCACATTTTCAACCACAAACGCACACGTTTGTGAACCTACAGTACTTGCAGCATACTTGGACTCTCTGCTAACATTCAAACCACAAACGCACACGTTTGTAAACCTACAATGCGTGCAGTATACAGTTTTGTCCCTGTCATTTGTGTGCATGTTTGTAAACCTACAATGTGTGCAGTAAACCTACAATGCGTGCAGCATACAACAATGCCCCTGACATTTGTGTGCAGTGTCCCATGAACCATGTGGCTGTTCAGGTGCCTTGGTTAGCAACTACGCATGTCAATAATTTGCTTAAATTAGCAGTGCAAGTAAAGGAAGTTCCATCGTGAATCGTCACAAACTAATACAGATCGGTGAAGTCTGTATCCCTACGAATCGTCACAAACCCACACAAAGGCCGAGCAACCAACGCACCAAGGGCGGAGCTTTATTGATGAGACCCCCACTGGCCTTGAGATGTATGGTTTCGTATTAATTGTCACAAATTATCACAAACCATAAAGGGGATTGATTTCTGAATATAATCCCTACAAATCATCACAAACCAAAGCAGGG
>Ga0307951_1003079_pt1 | contig 10514 bp, 16 predicted proteins | sample OrgLakmetagen374_FD_201842 | JGI IMG/M metagenome (GOLD analysis project Ga0307951, IMG submission 201842) | Saline water microbial communities from Organic Lake, Antarctica - #374 | ecosystem: Environmental > Aquatic > Non-marine Saline and Alkaline > Saline | place: Antarctica: Organic Lake... | reverse complement strand
CCGTTCGCCAACAGCTCAGGCTCTGCATCGGACAGCAGCCGCCAAAGAGCGTGCAGGTGTGTTTTGTAGGTGGTTCCAGGCACCTTCTGTGGCAAGGCTGACTGCCCATTGGGAGCGCCACCGCCGCTGCTGTTGTCCACAGCGGCACTAGCTGGCTCGGCGTACCTGTAAAAAAGGAGCAACACACAGAAAAGCACACTGCAAATAACTAGGCATAGGCCACATATTAGTTTTGAACACCATACACCATGTTTCCTGCAGCAGCACTACCTGGCTCGGCGTACCTGTAAAAAGGGTGCTACACACAGAAAAGCACATTGCAAATAACTAGGCAGAGGCTGCATAACCGTTTTGAGCACCGCTGCTGTTGCCCGCAGCAGCACTAGCTGGCTTGGCGTACCTGTAAAAAAGGTGCTACACACAGAAAAGCATACTGTAAAAAAGGCAGAGGCTGCATATTTGCTTCAAGCACAACCGCCGCTGCTGATGCCTTGATGGCACCATCGCATCAATTTGTATAACTGGTCGTTGCCTTCAGCACTGGCTTTTGCGAGGCTTGCTTATCCCAACTGCCTACAAAAATGCCCTGACAAGTTTTTTGTCCATCCAACCCGCGGCGCAACAGGCATGGATAACTACTACACCCTTATCCCTTCCACCTTCCAAACACTTGTCCACAACACTTCACTACTTCGCCTGCCTCACTCCTCCTCCTCAGCCTCGTCAAGATTGGCCTGATCTTTTTCTCTCTCTCTCTCTCTCTCTCTCTCTCTCTCTCTCTCTCTCTCTCTCTCTCTCTCTCTCTCTCTCTCTCACACACACACACACACACACCAGGGAACTTCAGGGGGTTTGAAAAACCTTCGGTTCGCCCTCAGACAAAATTTTCTTTTGTGCGGGTCGCCCTCAGCTGGTTTTCTTAAAAGTGAAGAAATGTGCGGGTGAGGTTAAATTTTTTGCAGCCCAGGCTGTGAACAGCTTATTCGTTCAAAGCAACGGCATTTAAACCTTACATTGCGCATGCACACGCACGCACCTGCGCATATGCACAGCAAAGACACGCACGCGCAGACGTGCACACGCACATGCACACACAGGCAGTGGAATGTGTACATCAAATCAATCTTCTTTCTGTGAGCACGCACACGACGCATGTACATACACGCATGCACATACAAGCACACACGCATACGCACGCACATGCGTATGTGCACACACACATTCATGTACAGGCAGTGGAATGTGTACATCAAATCAATCTTCTTTCTGTGAGCACGCACACGACGCATGTACATACACGCATGCACATACAAGCACACACGCATACGCACGCACATACGTATGTGCACACACTCATTCATGTACAGGCAGTTAAACGTTTTGACATTCATAATTGCGTTTTTGTGAGCATGCACAGCGCATGCACGCACGGGCACACGCCACACGCATATGCGTTGTGCATACATACATGCACACACAGGATTTGAACTTGCACATCCATGCTATTGTATTGTGAGCAAACACATGGATGCACGCGCATCCACTCACACACGCACCTACATATACACGCAGCATGCGCATGCACACAACGTACGCATGCATACACCCATCACGCGCACAAGTGCTCCTGAGCAACATGAAACTGCTCCCCGTGCTGCTTCTGCTGCTGCTGTTGCTGCTGCAGGTTGCATGCTGGCATGCTGCTGCTGCTGCTGCTGCAGGTGGCATGCTGACATGCTGCAACTCTTGCTGCTGCTGCATGCTCTTGAGAGAGATTGGCCTCCCTCTCATCATCACTCTAACAAGCACCCCGAGCAGAGCAACCCAGAGGAACACTTCCAGAGGGGGTTCCTCCTGCCTGTTCCTCCCCCCTATTCTCTTCCTGCCCGGGCCACCTCTACAGCATCATCGAATTTTCTCCGGGCAGCCCGGAATGTAACATATATTTTATTACGGGCGTCCCGGAGCCAGGGGTCTCCGACCACTGACATTTCTCCGGGAAGCCCGGAATCAACATATTAAATTTTGGCCTTGCCCTGCGGGCACGGCCAAAATTTGCTTAATAAGTGCGGCGCCCGTACGGGCTGAAGTTCCCTGATCACCACCACCCATGCTTTTTTTTGTCAAATAGACTTCACATCACTATCCACCAGCAAAGCCTTCTCTCTCCATATCTTTCCACTCCTTTAGATCATCCTTCCCCACTAACCTGGTCACGTGTTGCTTGTCGCTCGGAGGCACTGCGATCGAGGCACGTGCTCTTACATTTGCCAGAAGACTCGTCGCTACCATCACAGCAATCTGCGTGCAGCAGCATGTGCCGACCACTTAGGATGAAAAGTGATGCGTCTTTCAACAATAGATGGCATCAGAGGGGGTCACTGGCGCTACCGTCGCAGCAGTCTGCGAGCACAGTGCATTTTGCTACAAAACGTTTCCGTAGCATGACAACATGTTCTAGACAGTTCGTACTGCCAACTGTGGTAATTTGTCACATTCCTCATCTGCTAGTAGTTTCCGTTCCCCGTCACCATGTTCACCGTGCATCACTCACTACCTGGAACACAGAGACAGGAGCTTTAATACAGTAAGCTTGTATCTATGGCAACGCTCGTCCTGCTTCCGCTGAGTGAGAGAGCGCATCGAGGGGGTACCAGTTTTTATGAATTGCATCGCAACACAAAAGTCTGGCCCACAGATGCAGTAGCCAGCTCGTGTTGAGGCCTTGCACAGAAGCAGTAGTCGGCTCGTGTTGAGGCCTTGCACTACTGCCGTCTTGATCTCACACTGCTGCCTCATGTAAAAGAACAACTGCCCACTTGAGACAGCAGCCACCCATATGGAGTATTGACTGCCCACTGAAACCCCCAGCTATTTAAACAGGCCTCCCCCCACCTAGGACACCGCCTGCCCACTTGGAACACCAGCTGCCCAATGGAGCAAAGACTGCCTGCTATTATCCCTTGCACGCCAAATTGTCCTAATGTAACTCACCGCACACTCCATCATCAAGGAACGACGTGGACAGGATCTGGGGCTGTGAAGGCAAAAGGAAAAGCAGACATGAAAGGTTGGAAATAGGTACATGGAATGTGCGAATGAAAAGAGACCAAGCCGAATATTGCTTGCTTAACACCTGTTGGAGATGGAGTTTGCGAGTGATGAAATGAAATCACACACCTCAAAGCCTAGATTCTGGCACCAGAAATGACCCGAGTAGCAAGCTGCAACGCAGGTGTGTGTAAAATTTCTGTGTCTTATTCTTAGTATTTGTAACACATTGCTGTGTGTATGTGTGTGTGTGTGTGTGCGTGTTGTGTGTGTTAGTGTGTGTGCGCGTATGTGCGCGTATGTGTGTGTGTGTGTGTGTTGTGTGTGTGTGTGTGTGTCTGTGTGTGTGTGTGTGTGTGTGTTTGTTTGTGTGTGTGTGTGTGTGTGTGCGCGTATGTGTGTGTGTGTGTATGTGTGTGTGTGTGTGTGTGTGTGTGTTTGTGTGTGCGTGCATGTTCCAGATCCTTGACAGCTCAGTCCGTGCTCACCTGAGGTGCCAGGCTCATCGGATCCATCTGCGTGCACACACGTTGTAGTCAGCATGGACAGTCAGGCAGGGAGTGGGAGGGAGAGAAAGGACTGGAAGCAAGTAGAGGAGCACCGAAATGCAAGCTCAATGTTTTCAGAACAGAGAGAAAGCACACCAGCCCGCACGCCCCGTCTCGGGCAGTATTAACTCAGCACTCGCGTGCTCCTGACTGACCTAGGAAGCAGTCGCAGTAGCCATCGTTCACGCGCTCGATCGGAATGGTTTTGCTATTGTCTCCGCAAGTGAATGTCTGCCCACTGTATTTAGCTGCCTGTGCAGGGTCCACGCCCCTGGGCAGCGCAGCAGTAGCTGATGCCGGGGGAAAACCGCTGCCCGAAAAGCTTCCCGCCAAAAACAGCACACACAGACCGCCGAGAGAGAACATTTTTAATAACAATATAATATACAATCCGTCTGCCAATCGATACTCTTGCGTCGCTCGCGAGCTCACCCGAATCAAGCTGATTGCTGCACCTTCTTGAGTCCGACATGCTCGGAGTAAAGCGAGGCCGCGACGACATGATGTCTGCTGGTGCGAGTGGGGATAGGGGGGGGGAGGGGGGGGGGACGAGTGGCAAGGCGGAGGGGGGGAGACCTGATTCGTACGCCTCCTCCTCCTCTTCCTCTCAAACGCACCCAGACTCCTTGTACATCTTTCACATCATCAGCAGCAAACGCTTGGCATGAAAACAGTTCCCCACCCCTTGCATGCTTCTGGAGCCTCTCCGCACCCATCATCATGCTCGAATGGCATGGCCATCCAATTGTGTAGCATCTAGACATGCTTCCTCTCCAGTAGCTAGTCATGGTCTTGACAAAGCAACCAACGCACCTGTGCCCTGCTTGAGTGGACTCAGCCGCACATGCAAAGAGTGCCCTTAACACCAACCCTGCTTCTCACACACACACAGGCACCAAGATTTTTGTGAGCAATCTGCCGTACAGCATGGATTGGGCGGACCTCAAGCGGGTCTTCAGGCAAGCTGGCACTGGTGAGAGATGTTCTGAGTTCAAAAAGTCATTATTGTCCACGGACTGATGGCAGTGGGCTTCGTGCGCATGTTCGAGCTTAAATCGTGATAACCCTCATCATCCCTCTTCGTTGTGCTAACTACGTTCTTTTGTGCATTGCTTCATCTTAACCACAGTGCTGTTTGCGGGCGTGATGAAGGACAAGGAGAAAGGAACCTCAAAGGTACACATTTGTTAGCGGGATGGCAAACAATTTCCCAAGAATGCAGGCCTACAGACAAGAGATGATGTTTCCATGTCTGGAAGTTTCTTGAACCCAAATTGACTGAGAAAGCTTGCTTGAAATAACGAGGAGTTGCTGCTCATGCCTGTTTCAGTTATTATGCTTTGAGTTGGGAAATTTTTGCTATATGGCTGAGGAGCAGGCAAGGAACTCCTACACAATTTTAAAGTTGCTTTGCATGGTGTTTGTTCAACTGAAGTTGGCTAGACAGCAGGCTGCAGGGTGTCTGCTTAAAAACTCATTGAAGTGGCACAAAAAGGTGCCAGCAGGCCGCAGGTGCTGATGTAGGAACCCGATAGGATGACAATTGCACTGATTGGCTGCCTTGTGTGGTTTTGGCTACTGGTCGGTTCTTGAGTGCAGGGCTGTGGTGTTGTTGAGTTTGAAACTCCCGAGCAAGCGCAGTTGGCCATCACGCAGTTCAATGGGCAGCAGGTGAGTTTTTTTGCAGGGTTTTGGTATTGGCGGGAAGGCGGAGATGTTGTGCGAACGTGCCTTGCCTCCCTGTGTGCCTTGGGTTGTGTGAACGTGGGTTGTGGGTTGTGCGTGCGCATGCAGTGCTGGCTGGAGGGATGTCCTTGTGGGTCTGTTGTGCTGGAGGAACTTGTCGGAAATGTTAGATTGCATGCCTGTATGTGTGTGTGCTGCGATTCGTGTTAATCTATGAGCATGTTGGTATCTCAACTCCCAACTGAGAAGCATGAGTGCTGCGCATCCTGCGTTGAGTTGGTTTGAACTTGCAACATGATCACGGCGTTTGCCAAAAGTACTTACCCTGATGACGATGCTTCATGGCTGTACTTCGTGGTTTAGCATGAGAAGCTGTCTTCTTTGCTTGCTTGCTTGCTTGAGTGTGCACCCCTGTTCACTAAAGTGTGCTGAGCATCTTTTGTCGTGAATAAAACCACTAACGGTTGCTGTCTGAGCGCTCTGCTGTTGCTGTTCCTGCTGCTGTGGCTACTGCCGCTGTACACTTGTGCGCGAGGGTGCAATATGAATTATGACTGTACGTACGTACGCGTGGTGCTGTGCGCGCCTGTGTCGTGTGTTTGGCTGCTCTTTCCAGATGAGTGGGCGTGCCCTGAGCGTGCGCCTTGATGCTGGACCGCAAGAGGCCACAGGAGAGATGGCTGCTAAGCGTGCTGCTCCTGACATGTCAGCATATGGGGTTGCTGGTGGCATGGGCGGGATGGCTGGTAGGTTGTGCTGGAGAAGGGTGTGCGCTGGAAGTAGTGCGTTGCATTGTGTTCCCTCCCTGTAGGAGGGTTAGTGGTGAAAGTATCAGTATGCTGCTCGTGTAGCAGAGTCATGTAAACGGATGTGTCTGTGCAAGTGTTTATGCGTGCTTCCCAGGCATGTTGGCTTGTGGGGGTGTGGGTGGCATGGGCGAGGTGGCTGGTAGGTTGTGCTGGGGAAGGGTGCAAGTTATGGTGAAATGGGTTAGACCTAGGTAGAACAGTGTACAGAGGACATGTGCTGTGTGCAATGGAGGGGAGTGTTTGGGAAGTAGCCATGCAAGCAGGAGCGTGAGCGTGGTTGGTAAAAGAACACAGTATTTGTGCGAGCATGTAGGTGTTGTCTTCTGGGAGTGGTGCGTTTTCCTAGGATGGAGAGACAGGAGGAAAGTGTCCCCTTGATGATGCGACGCCCACAATGCTTCCATTCTTATGTACCTGGAGGGGGAAAAACACTTTAGCGCCCAGACACTTTCTGTGTAAGGAACGTCCAATTCGTGCGCTTGCTATGTTCACACTTGCATTATAAAGGGCCTCGGCTCTCGTGTGTTCGCGGTTGTGCCCCTGCATTTGTATGTGTGAGAAGGTATATATGATTGCGCCCCCTGCTGGCTTATGTGTGAAGGTAAACGTGCCCTTGCATAAGTATGTGTGTGTGAAGGTGTACGTTGTCATGCTTTTGCATAAGTTTGTGTGAGTGTGGAAGTGTACAAGGTTGTGCCCTCTGCGTAAATATGCGTGAATATGGGGTCTGAACAGTTTTTTTTTACCGTGCATGTGTGACTCTGGTGTCTTGAGTTCACACACAACCCGGCGCTCTGAAATACCAGTGAGGCTCTCAGGCGTGTGTGGCGTGTACACAAGGATTTGCCAGGTGCCCTGTGTAGGTGTATGGTCGTGTGCAGGTTTCATTTGCAGTACAGTACTTACAACGCGAATGGATTGTGTACGTATTGCGGCCCCTCGTGACGGTGGTCCAAAATGGTTAAGAGTGTGTATCAACTCACTCTACGTGGACTTACTTGGTGGGTGTATGGCACTGTGTGACTTTATTCGGTCGGTAAAGTTGTGACTTCTATTCGGTCGTCTGTAGAGTTATGACAAGCAAGTGACAAAAGGGTCCATTGCCGGAAAGCATTGGACCTTTTGGCGTTCAATTTTCTGCTGCTGCTGCTGCTGCTGCAACAAATGTTGGTGTATGACCACTTGTTTTTGCAGCAAATCAACGGTATAGTTGTGCAACAACTAGCAGAAAAATTTCTGTATGTATGGTCACGTACAATGTGTATGCAAGACACTGGCCAACCTACTTGTATACACCCACCGCGTTTGTACGACTTAAAACCAAAGCAAGTGCAAAGCAAAAGTAAAATACAAGTGAACGCAACCGCGTGGTGTCATGCACCAAAGTTCCTCTTGACTGCACTACGTGCAATGCCGTATGCTTAGGGTTGACCAGAACCATATATATTTATACAGGTCATTGACACAGATGGTGACCTGCATATATATGGTTCTGGCCAACCCTACATATGATGCCGTGCACGTCAGCACCTCAACACAGCTTGCAAGACCTTACGCTCTTCTGCACGATCCCCTCTTAAAGTGAAGTGAAGTCCGGATTACAAGGTTTTACAAAGCAGCTTGGATTATTAGAGGCCTCTAGCCTGGTATGATGGCTCTTGCTATGAGGAAGGCTGAAAGGCGTTGTCCATACCATCGCTATATACGTATGTCCGTACCATGGCTATATATGCCTGATGGTATGTCCATACCATCGCTATATACGTATGTCCATACCATCGCTATATATGCCTTTGAAGGGCATCTGAGCGGAAGCTTGGGAAAAGCCTATGACTAAACCATCCCTGTCTAGTTTGCAGACATGGGTGACAAAGGTGCCAAGACGAATGTCCACAACATGCTCACCTAAAGATGGTTGCCCTTTGCTTACTCTGCAAGTTGTCAAACTGAGTGCCTACAAGGGTTACAAGGATGACAAGGATGGCCTACAGCCCGAGACTCTGGCTGATGGCAATTGGCTGGTGAAACAAAATCAACCAGTGTCGAAAGTCTAACTAAATCTGACACAAAACTTGAGGAGTCTGTATGAGCCTTGATTCAGGAATGCACTGATTTCAAAATCAGTGATACTGTGATGACAAGTTAAGAAAGGAATAAATGAGTGCCTACCGCATGCTCACATACAGAGTTATACCCTCTGCTTACTGTGCAGGCATGGGTGGCATGGGCGGCATGGGCATGAATCCCATGGGTGGCGGTAGCGGCATGATGGGCGCCAACGCAGGCATGGGAGGAGGCATGTCCGCTCCCATGATGGGAGGTGCGTGTGTTTCGAAGTTTCTTGAAGTGTGCAAGCACGTGTGTGTGTATGTGTGGTTTGTATGCAGCCTGTTTGTATGTCCCTTATATCCTGTGTTCGAATTACAGTGTTTGTTGGATCACAAAGGCGGCCTGGCCACTCAACTTGCAAGGGACCCCTCCACAAAGAAACATGTTAGTCAAACACACACACACACACACACACACACACACACATCTGGCTTGTGTTGAAAGAGAGTGAATGTAGCCCCAGCTGGGGAGAGGGAGCAGCACGCCCATCCCATGGCCCGTCCCAAGATCAGAGGGAATGGCTTTTAAGGAACCTATGTCCATATATGTATGTACCTTAAGGAACCTATGTACCTTGTACCTCGAGGAACCTATGTACCATATATGCATATATGTATGTACTTTAAGGAACCTATGTACCTCAAGGAACCTATGTACCATATATGTATGTATGTATGAACTTTAAGGAACCTATGTACCTCAAGGAACCTATGTACCATATATGTATGTATGTATGTACTTTAAGGAACCTATGTACCTCAAGGGACCTATGTACCATATATGTATGTATGTACCTATGCTTGTAGCAGACCCGTAGGGATCCTCCGGGCGTGCTTGTACTTGGCTCCTAACGCCGCAGCAAGCAAGTCTTGCAGGGTTTATTGCGCACAGGCTCAAGGGCTTGCATGCTTGCATGGTCCTGCTTATCCCTGGTGCCAAACCGTGTACAAGCCTTGCTTGTACTTGGCTCCAAACCGTGTACAGGCCTTGCTTGTACTTGGCTCCAAACCGTGTACAAGCCATGCTTATCCCTGGCTCCAAACCGTGTACAAGTCTTGCTTGTACTTGGCTCCTAACCGTGTAAAGCCTTGCTTATCCCTGGCTCCTAACCGTGTACAAGCCTTGCTTGTGCTTGGCTCCTAACCGTGTACAAGCCTTGCTTGTACCTGGCTCCTAACCATGTACAAGTAGGGTTGGCCAGAACCGTATATGTACGTATATATACACCGTATATCTGGAGATTTCCAAGCCAAAATTACAGTATGTACACCGTATATATATGGTTCTGGCCAACCCTATGTACAAGCCTTGCTTGTACCTGGCTCCAAACCGTGTAAAAGCCTCGCTGTCCTTGCGTTACAAACCTGCCGTCCTCCCCAGCTCAAAATCCGCTGCCCCCCCCGGAGCTTAAGTCCGCTGGCCTTCTCACACAGGCGGCTTGTCCAGTGGCTAGTCACGTGATTGAGGCATTGTAATGACCGAGGCATGGCTGTGTGTGTGCGTGCAGTTGGAATGTGTGTTTCCATTTCGTACGACCCCTGTGCTGCTTGCTATCCTGAAGCCCCAAACCTCTCCCCTCCCCTCACACACACACACACACACACACACACACACACACATAAAAAACACACACACATAAAAAACACACATACACTCACACACGCAACACACACACACACCACAGGTGGCGTGTCTGGCCCCATGACACCTCCCAGTGTGGGTGGAGGGGGCATGGGCATGGGTATGGGTGGGGGCGGTGCTGCAGACCCCTCCAGCATGTACGGAGGTGGTGGTGGATATAGCTTGGCTGGGATGGGTGGTGCGGGCGGGTATGGCATGGGTGCAAGTGGAGGATATGGCCAGCCTGATCCTAGTCAAGCGTACGGAGGGGGCGGCATGGGCCAGGTGGGTTGAGTTTGTAGTGGTGTGTGTGTGTGTGTGTGTGTGCGCGCGCGCGTGCGCCTGCGTTTTGAGTGTGTATTTGTGTTTGCATGCAAGCGTCCGTGCCTGTGCTTTGTCTATTCTCACAAACGAATAGCCTTTCCACTGAATGTTTTACACGTGTACACCTACAAGCACACGTACACACTTTCCGCAGTACGGTCAGCAGCCCTAGACACACACACACACATACACACACATTCACATGCTCACACACACATACACTTGCAAACACACACTCTCACAGTATGGTCAGCAGCCCCAGGCAGGGGGCATGGTCGGGCAGCAAGGAGGCATGGGAGGAGGCCAGGGAGGCATGGGGGCTATGGGCGGCGGAGCCGGGGGTGCACCTGGCATGATGAACGGGGGG
>Ga0307951_1003075_pt1 | contig 10519 bp, 10 predicted proteins | sample OrgLakmetagen374_FD_201842 | JGI IMG/M metagenome (GOLD analysis project Ga0307951, IMG submission 201842) | Saline water microbial communities from Organic Lake, Antarctica - #374 | ecosystem: Environmental > Aquatic > Non-marine Saline and Alkaline > Saline | place: Antarctica: Organic Lake... | reverse complement strand
ACATATATGAAGGCTAACATGCATACACACATCTATGAAGGATGACATGCATACACACACATCTATGAAGGCTAACGTGCATACACACATCTATGAAGGCTAACATGCATACACACATCTATGAAAGCTAACATGCATACACACATCTATGAAGGCTAACATGCACACACACACACATCTATGAAGGCTTACATGCATACACACATCTATGAAGGCTAACGTGCATACACACATCTATAAAGGCTAACGTGCATACGTGCTGCAGGTGCACCGTGCGGTGCTCTGGACTGGTGAGGAGGTGGTAGTGAAAGTTCAAAGACCTGGCCTTAAACAGCTGTTTGACATCGACCTCAACAACCTGCGCATCTTGGCAGAGCAGCTGGACAAACAAGACGAGGAAAACAGGTAAGGTTGGCCAGGATTGTATCTTCACACCGTATATGACCGAATGTATGGGTATGTATGGTGATTTCCCTGCTAAAATACCGTATGCACACCGTATATACGTACGTATAAATATATGATACATGGTTCTAGCCCACTTTAAAAACAGGTTATTCGAGAGAATGAGCAGATGCAGGAGGGCCCTAAGCAGAGCAATTACCAACCCGCTGCGATGCAACGTCTGGAGTGTGAGCTCTGCGCCTCAGACGTATTTGGGTTGTTGCATGAAGAGTGTTCCTAGGAATCTCTCCATATGTAGGCATAGACTTGCTGTGGTCAGGGAAGCGTGCACACACACATACACACACACATACACATACATACACACACGTGTACGCACATGCACACACGCACAGAGTCACGTGCACACATGTACACAAACACATTGATGCACATACACACACACACACGTATCTCCAGGGACTTCCGTGGCATTTACCAGGAATGTGCGACAGTGCTGTACGACGAGATTGATTACATCAATGAAGGACGCAACGCAGGTCCGTAGGGTGTGTGACGTTTGCCCAGGTCTTCTTTCAAAAAATGCACGGTTGATTTGTGATTTGTACTTGTGATTTGTACTTGAATTTCACAGCTTGAAGCCCCATCTCAAGCCATAAAACTCACCCGCACCATTGCCACTTCACTCGTCTACACACAGATCGTTTCAGGCGCAACTTCAGAGAGGTTCCATGGGTGAGTGAAGCAACCGAGTTTGCCGTGCAACTTTCTCCCTCCCTAACCCACCACCACATTTCCTGGTGACGTTCAGAGAGCGTGCCCTTTTCACGGCAAGAGCTGTAGGACGTAGACATTCATACAGAATGTGCTCTGTCTAATTGTGCAATTACCACCACACAATTTCAATTTTGTCTACTTTACACAACGGCATGTGATTTGGTACCCTTTGATCGAATGGTTTTTGTTAAGTGTGCATTTCTATCTGTTTCCACTCCTTCGTTAAGCGCCTAGCGTAAAAATTACATGCCAGCACCACTATGCATGCCTGCTGACATACTCTGTACACACACACACACACACACACACACACACACACACACAAGTTCGTCATGTTTCTCTGATTCCATATTATAACATGCTCACCCTGCAGTGCTCGAGTGCATGTTGAAGCCCTACTCATACTCAACCTTCACGTTCACCAGACCACATTCACTCTCACCTTCACCGTCACCATCACCTTCTCATTGACGTGTGACGTTATCACCTCCTTGACGTGCGACATTCTGAAGGTCCGTGAGCCTATGTTCTACTGGGAGCAGACCACATTCACCTTCACCTTCACCTTCACCTTCACCAGACCACCTTCACCTTCACCTTCACCAGACCACCATCACCTTCACCATCACCTTCACCATGTGACATTCTGCAGGTCCGTGTGCCTACGGTCTACTGGGAGCAGACCACAACACGTGTCATCACACTAGAGTACCTACCTGGTGAGAGGAGGAACGGAACCTGACGTTTCTCTCGATGTGCTCTAAAACATTGTGTGCCAAGAGGAGACCAGGACGTGTGTGTGTGTGTGTGTGTGATCAACCAAGCATAGCTATCCGGTGGGTTAAAACACAGTTGTACATCATGATGTTAATGACGCCTTCATTGGGGACTGTGCTTGGATCAGGCGGCCACAAACGTGAGTGGTTAAACATTGCCGGTTTAATTTTATGTTGATGCTGTTTGAGGAGGTCCCTGTAAGTTTTTGGGGAGTGTGCTTGGATCAGGCGGCCACAGATGTGAGTGGCAAAATATTGTCAGATTAAATTCAAATGCAAGCTGTGTGAGGAGGTCCCTGTGATTCTCAATTTTGTCCTTTTAGCCTGGATCTGCTTCCAAACTTTCTGGGTATTTGTAAGCATGCCCTCAGGTAAATGATATCAGGGTGTGTGTGTGTGTGTTCTCGCTCCTCGTGTGTGTGTGTGTGTGTGTATGTGTGTGTGTAATTTCCTGCTCCTCGTGTGTGTATGCAAAAAAGGCCAATGCATTGTTCTGTTATATGCTCCCTTCAGAGCATATACGCAGAAGTGTTTTAGAGGCCTGCGCCACCGCATGATTGCAAGGATGAGTAGAGTCTGAATAGCTCTGTGGTCAGCTTGATGGGCCTCTTGCGTCAAGCAGCAGGGAGCAAACTTGCTGCAATCCCTCTGCTTCTAGTCTTATGCTGCTGGTGTTGCTGCTGCTGTTGCTGCTGTTGCTGCTGCTGCCAAAACCTGGTTGCTTTGGCACAGGTGTATATGTGTACGCGTTTGGTGTAGGGCTGTATGTGTGTATGCATTTGGCGTAAGGCTGTAAATGTGTACGTGCTTGGTGTAAGGCACCAGGCACTTCACACTGCTGCTGCATTGTAGAAAAGCCAGTCTGTTGATGGGGCCGCCTCGTAAATTTTTATCACAGCCCCCATAGGAAGGGTACAGACGATCCCAATCTTCATCAGTATGTGTGAAAAGATGCAGCATTGATGTTATTGCACACCTTTTGGCGCTTGATCTGTGTGGGGCACCCATTCTGACGCACCACTACTGTCGCGAACGCGTGCAGGTGCCAAAATCAGCAGCAAGGATGACCTGATCGCGGCCGGGATAGAGACAAATGTTGTCGCTCAACGCGCCACAGAAGCTTACCTCATCCAAATATTGAAAGCCGGGTTCTTCCACGCAGACCCACGTAAGTAGCAGGAAACATGCACGCAAAAGCGTGTACACATGCACAATGAGGAATCTCCTGACAGACAGTAACTCTCCTTTGAAGCTCGTTGAACTCTGAAATTTTGTATGTACACATTTTTTTGCCAATATTGCCTGCGAGACAAATAGTGTTTCTCCTATGCTTGTGCATTATTAATACATCAACTTCATTCAATCCTCTACACTTCCTCTTTTGCATGCCATCGCAGACCCAGGCAACGTGTCTGTGGACAGACAAGGCAACCTCTTGTTTTACGAGTGAGTGGCGGACGCAAGGGTGCAGGCCCCATGCGTTTGACGTAGTTTTCAAAGCTATCCTTTTAGCCTTTTAGCTACACGCACACCCAACACCACGCACACATACGTACGTACCAAACACACAAGTTAACACACAAATATTTGCTGCAGTTTTGGAATGATGGGCGAGATCGTGCCCAATGTGCGTGAAAAGCTGCTGGACATGTTCTATGGGGTGTACAAGAAAGATTCCACTGCAGGTTGGTGCAGGCATTTGGTTCTGTTGTGGCTATCTGTCAGCAAATGGCATGTAAATAGATTTGCTGCGCAAATCACAAACATCATTCAGATGATGGTGCAAGCACAAAAACGTGCTGCTCTTAGTTTAGCATCCTTGTATGTTACAAAACCGTTTGTTTACGATCACTTCAGAAATTAATTAGTATGTTTCACATACCGTTTGCTTACGATCACTTCGGAAATTAATTAGTATGTTTCACATGCCGTTTGTTTACGATCACTTCGGAAATTAAATAGTATGTTTTGCATACCGTTTGTTTACGATCACTTTGGAATTTAATTAATTATTTGGCCAGAAAATGAATTTTTTTATTAATCTTGGAGGCCTCTCCGAACTGAATTCGAAATGATAAGTTAATTATTTATAGTGGTTTTGAGGGTGAAAATCGAAATGAGCTCCAAGCGCGCCAGTGTGAACTCCCTGGCCGGGTTCTTGAAGCCCCAGTCCCCAGCTGAAAGGCTGGCTGCTCAGCAGCGGGACCTTGAGAAGCTGCAGAAGGAGAGGCAGCTGAGGGGCTGCAAGAGAAAGAGGCAAAGGTAAGGGGCGAGGCTGGGAAGCCTCAGCCTCAGCCACAGCTTCAGCCATAACAAACAGCAGTAGCAGTGCACAGGCAGCATTCACAGGTGGGCTCTCGAACTCAAAAATTGATACCCGACAGGGCCCTCCCGAAGTGCCCTCGAACTCAAAATTATTTGTACTGGACAATGCAGTGATGAATGTGCTTGTTGACTATATATTTACACTGCAGTGATTAAATGTATGATGTATTTACACTACAATGATTATGTATATGATGTATTCACACTGCAGTGATCAATGCCCTTGTGGACTTGGGGGTCATCAGGACAACCGGGGACAGCCTTTCCATAAAAAGGGCCATTAGCTACTTCATCGAAAACATCTCTCGCCAGACAGAGCGGCAAGAAACCATTGCGGTGGGTTGCAAGAATGCTTGTTGGGCAAAGCGTATCTTGAAAGGGCGAGGACGATTGGCATTGCAGTGGGTTGCAAGAATGCTTGTTGGGCAATGCGTATCTTGAAAGGGTGAGGGCGGTTTGACTTCCTGGAGAGGCTGTGGCAGCCTTTTTTTAAGAGGGAGGCATAACCTCCATTGAGGAAGACAGGCTGTCCACTACCCTCTCTAAAGAAACCCTTTTGAGTGCCCTTTGCACCTAAGGGCCCAGCTCAAAGGGGCCTGCCTAGACCGGCAAGTGTTTTAAAGCTCAAGGCTTTGTTCCTGGAACTTTTTTGGGCCGTGTTCTATGCTATCAGGGTGCAAGGTTGCTTGCAAAGTGTCGGGTGAAAATGTTCCCAGGTGGGCAGCAGAGGGACACAACTGAAAAAGCCAAAGATTGACCAGAGTTTGTTCATGTTGCCAGATTCCCACCCCATAATGTTATGTTCAGGGTTGGCCAGAACCTTATGTATACGGTGCACATACGGTGCATGTGTATACGGTCCTGGGAATGAGGGGGGCAGAGTGTGCGTGCAGCTCTTGCTGGGGGTAGGGGGGCAGAGTGGTATGCCCCCCTGAAAACCGTAGAGAATATATCACGCCGCAAAACAATGTCTTTGAGGGGTGCGGCTAACTGCGGACAGGAATTAAATAATAAATTTTGGGGCTGCAGATTGGGTGCGAATTAGTGAAAAATAATTATTTTTGAGAGATTTTAGCCCAAGTTGGAACGAGAACTTGGAATGAGCTTTGAAAAGCGACTAGAATGCAGTCGTTTTTTGAGCAGTTTGACAACTCTTGCTTGGGTAGTACTAACCTGCCAGGCTCATGTTTGCATGCAGAGGGCGGCAACAGCCCACCCTGTGGTCAATATCTTTTGCAAAAGTAAGCTTTTATGCATGTCATTACGTAATGAAGCAATGGCAAGGTCTGGTGCCACATCAGGGGTTGTTTGGCCCTGCAGATTTGTGCGGATAGGATAACAAATAATTATTGAAAGGGGTGCGGGTTGGATGCGGATTAGCAAAACTAAATATTTTTTGGAATGATGAATTATCTGTACGGTACTAAGAAGAAGTGTGTACGCTTTGCATCAAGAAGAAGCACGCCCAGTACACACACACACATACACACACACTGTACTAAGAGGTCACAGACAATGCTTTTGCTGGGCATGAGGGGGACAGGGTGGTACACTTCTCTGGCGCTGTTGCAAAAAAGTCAAACGATGAAATGACTGCAGCTGGAATGGGAATTTTACGACTGCTGCTCCGTCAGGGCTACAGGCTGTACAGTTCAGCAGCAGCAGCAGCAGCAGCAGGTCAACGCAGTTTAATCAGGGCCACACAGTCTTAACAGTTTACTATTTAATCAGGCTGTACAGTGCAGGAGCAGCAGCAGCAGGTCATTGCAGTTTAATCAGGGCCACACAGTCTGTACAATTTACTATCTTATCAGGGCCACAGGCTGTACAGTGCAGGAGCAGCAGCAGCAGCAGGTCATTGCAATCTAAATTGGCGGCAAGGCCAACCCCTTTCATCTGCTCTCTGAAATCTGCAGACAATAGGAGAGGACTTGTTCAGCATCGCGGTAGATCAACCCTTCAGATTCCCTGCCACCTTCACCTTCGTGCTGCGTGCCTTCTCAACCCTAGAGGGTATCGGCAAGTGAGTTGCTGAGCTTATACGTGGGCTTAAGGTCATATCTAGGCTGCCTTGCCTGTCACTTTCCTTGCTCTTGCCTTTTACTTCCTGTAGACCTGCCTTTTGCTGGAATGCTGCTTAGAGATGCCCTGTTGCCAGCCATATAGATTCAACTGAGGGAAGCTTGTCAGACAGGTTGTTAGTATTTTGACCTCTGTGACCCCCACACAGATGTCTTGTCATATCTGCTGAAACACACACATACACACACACTTACATCCCTGTGCAGGACGCTCAACCCAAGCTACAACTTTTCAGAAGTTGCCACCCCGTACGCGCAAGAGCTGCTCCAGTTACAGGTGAGAGGAGGGTGAGCAGGAAAAAGGTTACACGTGCAGGAGCTGCTACGGTCACTCAGCGAAAGGGTACATGTGCAAAAAAGGCTAAAGGTCACACGTGCAAAAGCTGCTACGGTCACTCACGTGCAAGGCTACACGTGCAAAAAAGGTTAAAGGTTACACATGCAAGAGCTGATAAAGGGTACATGTGCAAGAAAGGTTAAAGGTCACACGTGCAAAAGCTGCTACAATCACTCACGTGCAAGGTTACACGTGCAAAAAAGGCTAAAGGTTACGCATGCAAGAGCTGTTAAAGTGTACATGTGCAAGAAAAATTAAAGGTCACACGTGCAAAAGCTGCTACAATCACTCACGTGCAAGGTTACATGTGCAAGAAAGGTTAAAGGTTACACGTGCAAGAATGGTTCAAGGTTACACGTGCAACAGCTGTTAAGGTTACACGTGCAAGAAAGGTTAAGGGTTACACGTGCAAGAAAGGTTAAGGGTTACACGTGCAAGAAAGGTTAAGGGTTACACGTGCAAGAAGGGTTAAAGGTTACACGTGCAAGAGCTGCTGCAGTCACTCTCGTATGCAAGAGGAGGGTGGGTTTCTAAGATCAGGGGTTTCATTTCGTTACATATGTATGCATGAAATTTAGTGGCCCGAAAGCTGCTGCAGATGTCCCTCGGATTTTGTATAGGTTTGTATGTACTGTAAGTACTGTGTTGAATGACACTTATCACAGCGGGTGCCTGTTTAGCTGGCCAACAGGCTTGCTACTTCCTGCAGGAATGCAGTCCTTGGACATGTTTGAAAATAACTCGCTGATGTTTTTTAGATTTAGCTCACACAAGTTCTCTGCGTCTTTTGTTGCGCAGGATTCTCAGCAGTCCCAAGGCTCACAGCTGTTCCAGCTGGCGCAGCAGCAAGCCTCTGAGCTGGTGAGTGTGAGCGCAGACATGCGCATGCATGCATGTGCTGTGCATGTGAAGAGGCTAAACTTTCTGAAATAACAGGTGCTTGTGAGGGGTTGTTGGTAGCTGTTGCCTAACAGCAGTGTCTCCTGTACCTAGCTGTCGCTTCACACATTTGTCAGCCCTCTTATTGATCTCTGAACAGAAGCTCACGCAATCTGTTCTTTTCAACCACGCGATCTCTGTGTCCAACAACCTTCGTTCTCTCAGGTTTTACTTCTCCTTCAGGACATGCTGTCACTCATACAAATTGTGCTGTTTGTGCCGGGCACCTGTTGTGTTACAGGGCAATGCAGCAGCAGCCATGCCTATGCGTGTGAGCCGTATCGACTCTTTCCTGCAATCTGTGGAAGCTGGAGACACCAAGTTGCGAGGTAAGCTTACGCAGGCTTTGAGTGTGCTCATACAGGCACGATAGGCACCACAGGCACAACTTCATAGATACGGAGATGGATGTTGTCGTGTTGCAGCACCTTCTTGCGTGTGATGGCTTGTGACTTAAGCACGTTATGGTCTTTCTTATTTAGTTGCCAAACAACTCTTGCACACCTAATTTGATTAGTGTAATATTAGGTTTGGACATGTGAGCACAGGAGAAAGACTAAACAAGCTGCTTTGTGGACTACTTTTGTTGTGTACTGAAACAAAACAAAATTGCAAATTTTAGTGCTTGCATCAAAAGGTAAGCTTCAATCTCAAATCCTTGAAAGACACACCAAAACTTTCTTGTGAATGGTGAAGGCAAGTAAACAAAATTGCATGTTCCCCTTTTTGTGCCTGCAGTACGTGTCTTAGAAGCCGAGCGTGCAGCCCGGCGGAGTGGTGTCATGCAGGTAAGAGTAGAAGGTCGAGCATGTGATTGAAGCTCTAGGCGAGTTTTTGCGGATTCCTGTACATCATCTGCCGCATTAGATGCGCCAACATTGAAAACGATGGTGCTAGCATTTTTATGTGCTTATGTGTTTCTTTTCATTGATCTATCCACCTTGCAGCAATGACGTAAAATTCCTAACTCATAAATTGTTATTTGCAGTCGGCCACGCTGAACGCTGTGGGTGCACTGGGCTTCATCAACCTGGGCACGACGCTCGCAATCTCAGGGCTGGACGGGCCTGCAGAATTGGCATTTGGGATGTCTGCCGTGTTTGGCTACTTCCTTTTTATGGGCTTTAGACGCATAGAAAGGCTGGATAAGTTCGAGAAGGATTTGAGAGGATAGACGGATTGTTATGGGGGAATTGCTGTGAATACGAGCAGTGCCTAGTGATGGGAGTTGATAGAGAACATGCGAGAGCGCAGAGCGCAGAGAGCAGAGGCGAGAGGGAAAATTGCTTTTTGAACACAATGCCCAACTGATTTTTTACACTACCTAATTATTTATTTCTTTTATGTGACCACTCATTCTTTACATGTAATGCAATAGAGCTCGAGAGACGAAAATGGACCCACGATTCGCAGCCGTTCAGCTTGACCCTCGGTTCGCTGCTCCAGCGAGAAAGAAAAACGCGGATGGCGCCCTGAATGATGACAGATTTAAGGGTAATTCGGCGCGGGGAGAGGAAGAGTAACTTGACAACTCCATGCAACCCACATGAGCCAAAAACTGCAAGGAACCACCTTTTTTGCTTCTTAACACGTGAAATGAGTACTGCAGTGCCAAATACAAGAAGGTAGCATCACACACTCCTTCAAGCAGCCGTCAACAAACCCTTGCTTCGACCAACTCGTGCAGCCTGAACCTTCCCCCAAATCCCCAAACCCTTCCCTCCCACAGGCCTGCTGGACGACCCTGACTTCTCGGCCAATGCTGCCAAGAGGCGCTCGGTGGATAAGCGGGGACGCAAGGTAGAGTGCTTGCACGGAAAGGGTTTATAGGGGGGGTATGCCTTCACAACCTTTTAGGTGAACGAACCTGTTGTCCTTACAGGTGCCTGATATGCCCGCGGCTGCAACAGAGGAGCCCAAGCATGCTTCTGAAAAATTGACGCTGAAGGTATGCAAAATGCACGGCACAATTCCAGACAGGTGTGCAAGAAAGTCGTAAGTAGAAATGGTTTGCCACACGCCCGTGCCACACACATAAACACACACACATACATACATACATACATACATACATACATACATACATACATACATACATACATACATACATACATACATACACGCACCTATTCGCGTGCACTCATGCACGCACTCATGCACAGAAAACTACACACCTGTACGCACACATGCACAAACGCAAAAGCACGCGCACATATACATAATTGTATAAAACACACAATGCAGCTTGTATGCACAGGCACATGTACACACACACACATACTTGTATACAACCTGTCACGTGTGCATTTCAGCAGGCCAAAGACAATGCCCAAACGAAGGGCGGAGCCAAAGCAAAAGGGGCAAAGGACCCTCAGGTTGCAGCAGCAGAGGCGAAAGCGCAGGCAGCTCGCTGGGCACGTGCTCGCGGACTCACAAGTATGTTTGTGTGCTGCTTCCTTTTGTTCACACACTCATTGATACGCTTGATACAGTTTGTGCATACGCTTTCTCCTTGAACGGCTCCTGAGCCGACCTTCCAAGCTGTTCAATAGATTTGCTCATAATGCTGCCTGGGTGGCCGTGGCAGCACTTGCTGCATTTGCATATTGATCGCTTTCAAATAGGCGAGATGCTCTGCACTCCCATCCCTTACTTTCTGACGACGAATGGTAAACCACAATCACCAAAAGGTATTAGCTACAGTGAGCCCTCCGTATGTGCTTTCACGCCATTCGCACCCCTCACACTTTGCCCTGTGCCTACACTACACTTCCTGGGATTGAAAAAGAGGCTCAAGAAAAGCAACATCATGTTCAGGACAGTCTAACTCCCACCACAAACAACAAACAACAGAAGTATGGTATCTTGCTCACACTTCC
>Ga0307951_1003059_pt1 | contig 10533 bp, 9 predicted proteins | sample OrgLakmetagen374_FD_201842 | JGI IMG/M metagenome (GOLD analysis project Ga0307951, IMG submission 201842) | Saline water microbial communities from Organic Lake, Antarctica - #374 | ecosystem: Environmental > Aquatic > Non-marine Saline and Alkaline > Saline | place: Antarctica: Organic Lake... | reverse complement strand
GCCCACCTTCACATCCAAGGCCCACCTTCACATCCAAGGCCCACCTTCACATCCAAGGCCCACCTTCACATCCAAGGCCCACCTTCACATCCAAGGCCCACCTTCACATCCAAGGCCCACCTTCACAGCAAGTTGTCACCGCCATGCACAGCATTTCTCATCCGTAAGAGTGATCTATTTGTTGTGACAAATAATCACTCTTGCGAAATGTTGGAATTATGAATGGGCGAAGAACATTTGCCTAGTATCATACAGCAGATCTATGACTTCTCCTCTGACTCTGAGTAGTTTAAAATGCATCTGAACGGCATGCTTGTGTCGTAAGCAAGACGGCAGGTTTGATGCCATTTCTGCTGCACCAGGCAGCACCTTCCTTACTATTTCTCTTGTTTCTTGTACGTTGTGGGTCCACTGGTGTCATACAGGTTCAACTAGAGTCACTTTCTGATTTCATCATGCCACTGTGGAATGAAAGGGGAAAAAAACGCAGGCAGTGAAAAACCACTCCCAAAAAAGAGTGGCGCTGCGCTTGGGGAACCCTAGGTCGTGTGCAAGTCATCATCAGCAAGTCTTGTGTGAAAAGGCATGGCAGGTGTATACAGACTTCTACAGCTACCGTACCTTGCTGCACTCACCCCGGTACCCAAATTTCAGGAATATTAAAGGTAACCCCGGACCCTGTAAATAAATATTTTAGCCTTCCCTGCACCAACCCTGGTGGGCATTTAGCCCAGCCCATGCCTGTACAAGTGTGTGTGTATATGCGTGTTCAGCCACCCACCAAATTTTGCTTTCGCCAAACCCCGGAAACCCCGGAGCCTTTGGATAAATATATATTTTACAATACCGTTCTTATCACGCCGGAGGGCAAAAACCGTTACTTACTTGGGGTGAGTACGGTAAGGTGGTACGGTATAAAAAACCTTATGGGTGATGCAAGATATCTGTTGGAACTTCCTGAAACCTTCATGTACAGAGACAGAAATCCCATGTATGAGGTAATGCTAGAGCACGTAAGTGACACTTATGTGAATCTAAATATTTAAATCAAGCGCGCTGTTGAAAGTACTGATTAAGAATCTGAAAGCCAGTAACCCTCCAGATATTACGTGGTAACTCTTACCTGAAAGTGGTACGGGAAAGTCCTGAAGTGTTAATAACATTGACTGGAGTCAACAGAGCAATCAGTTCTTGCAGCAGCATCCTCCTATATTTCTAGCTGTAGAAGCGGGCAGCACGCTTCCTGTACCTCGTAAGACCAAAACCCCCCAGAAGTTTCTTCTTATAATACTTGGTGAAGGGGACTCCCTTTGACCAATGTATGTGTACTATTGTTCCATAATTGATGTAGGGATTAAATATTGCACTGCCTACATAGTCTTTTCGTTCCACAAAGAAATACAGGTAGCAGCAATTACGAAATCTAAAGGCCAACAAGAGGCACCATCACATGTATATGCGTGCTTGTGTTTGTGCGTGCGTGGGTGTATGTGTGTGTGTGCGCATGTGTGCTTGTCCTCGTGTGTGTGTGTGTGGTTAGGTGCTCCAGTTCGTTGACACCTTGGTTACGCAACCAAGGTGTCAATGAACTGGAGTCCACCCCCCCTACTGGAGTCCACCACCCTATATGTACTGGGGTGCCAGCTGATAAGGGCAGGGGGGCCAAGGAGGTATTGACCGTGGATCTCAGCGCGCACCTTGTATTTGGTTATATATATATGATATCAGACATATTACCAACTACAAAGTGCGCTGTTGCACATAATGATTACGGGCGCACACGATTTGTGTAGCATGTGTGTGTGTGTGTGTGTGTATGTGTGTGTGTATGTGTGTGTGTGTGTGTGCGCGTGCGCGCGCGCGTGTGTGTGTGTGTGTGCGCTGTCTCATCTCATCAAGTTTGCTGCAATTTCTGTTCTAGTTGCATTGCGAGAAGCAGGAAAAAGAGAAAGAGTTAGAGTCAGGCTTAATAAAATGCATGCTTCTAACACGCCGTGCTCAACTGTCTGGACCTGCTCATGCAAGCACACTTGTTTGCACATCAAAAATTGCCTTGATACTTGTGCATCTTATTATTATTGTTTGGCGCGTACCCAGAGATGGAGCCTGAGGTAGAGATGGAGCCCACAAAGCTGTTGCCTGTCTTAGTGCTCGTTGTTATCCGAGAACGAGACAGGCAACAGCTTTGTTAACAAATAACAAGGCCGTGCCACCTCCAAGCAAGCCGTAGCCTTGCATAGTATCGGGAGGGAGGCCATGAGGCCATCAACCAGAACACTCGGCAACAACTCACTGCCCTGCAAAGACATTGACATATAAATGTTGGTTACGGCTAAGCTTTATACTTGTTGTGTATAACATAAACTCACTTCCTTATTTTCCATAACCTCGTCCTGGTCCTGGGTTGCATGGCTGTTAAATGTTGATCAGCGTTTAGTTTTTTGGCAAGTGATGGAGCCCTCAATCACCACCATGCTACCTCCTCACCTCCTCCACCTCCATTGGCTCAGCCTCGGGTACAGCACAAGGAGCAGCAGAAGCCGCACCACCAGCGAGCTCCTCCTGCAAACGGAAATCAGTATTAGCGCATCAATCAACAAACTGACTAGCTAGTCAGGTAATGATGGATGCTATAGCACGATAAGTGCATTGCAGCAGCAAAGTAAATAACGTCACGATATGGCTGTTCTGATTATGGTGCAGGGCAGGGATTTATTTGCGTCTGATCTACATGCTGCAGGGCAGGGAGGTAGCTACGTCGACTAAAAATTCAGATCTCTGCGTGGATAACATCTGCCCCCCACACATCAATCACCACATGCCTTCCTCACCACCTCCACGAAGATGGCTTTCACAAAGGGGTGCACCGCGAGCACCCTTTCGTGAAAGCCATCTTCGTCCACCAAAACAGAAAGCACTGTCCAGTTGGGAACGCTTGAGTGTGAGGTGTTGAGTGCCTTACTTGCTACAAAAGCAAAAGGGGAGGCAGGATGTCATCACGACTAACTTTGTTCTGAGTGCACATGTCATTTCCTCCACGTGTGCCGTGATAATGCTGGATGATTGCTGAACTTTGCATGATTGAGACCACAGCAAATTAGAATTAAGATGATTTGGCCACGATCTGGCCACGTTGGCCACGTTATGGCATTTAGTACTTTGTAGTTATGCGTGTTTTAACACACATGTTGCTACAAAACTCAACGCACAAGGAATGGTGCTCAAAGCCCTTGACTAATGCAATGTTGAACTAAACTCGCTCATGTGACCTACCCTTCTGAGTTGGCGCATAGGCACCCATCATGCCCAATGCTGCCTAAGCCGGTGCCATTTAACATTTCAAGCAGCTGAGTCAGCTGCTTGAAATGTTAGATGGAGCGTGGTGTAGGAAGGTAGTGGACAAGAAGAAGCGCCTCCCAGTTTTGGCGCACTAATCTTCTGCTGTGAGACAGCAGCATTGTTTGACCGAAAAGTTTCCTTGTTGGCAAACCATGGACGTTCTTGGCATGATGCATCTTTTGTAGCTCACCCTGACGTTAAGCTTTACGGTGCGGCAGGTTGAGAGGGCTGCATCAGAGGAGGAGATGAAAACCAGATCACCGAGCCTGCTGATGAATCAAGTCCAATTCTTACGATACCTCATCAGCAGGCTCTCTGATCACGCACCCTCCCCTCGAGAGGGAGGGTGATCAAATAGCGAAGGCTAAGCCACGATGATGCTTCCTCCCGCTGGTAGTGGCGCTAGCGCTGGCGCTGGTGTTGTGGCTTCTGGAGCTGCTGTTGTGGCTGCTGAAGCTGCTGTTGTGGCTACTGGAGCTGCTGTTGTGGCTGCTGCTGGCAATGCTGCTGGACTGAACTGTTGTGCTGTTCGCTTGCCGGCTGTGCTGTTCGCCCCTTATTATAACGGTTTTTCTTTGTGAAATCTGCTCTGACACGTTGACGTGCTGATGTGTTAACGTGACATGTGATCAGGGCAGATTCATAGCCCTGTACGTACGCCAAGGAATGCATAACGTCACCATGTCCAATGTGATCCGATCAGGCCTCCATGAGTTCCACCAAGCTTTTTGTGCAGTACAGCATGCAGGATTCCATGAACTCCACCTCTTTTGTGTAGTACGGCATGTGTGTGCCATCCTCCACCCACAGCACATGGTGTTTGAAATACGACGTTAGCTAAGCCTCCTGCCGCCACTTGGCTATTGTACGCTCTACACTGGTAGTATTAGTAAGCACTTTTCTTAGGAAGCCATCTACTTAATTAATTGATGCTGGGTCATATTTGAACCCTATGTCTATTTCTCCATACCTGTGTGGTAGAAATAGATAAAGGGACAGTCTTGTCGTAAACGGGCGTTTGACACCAGACCTAGCTTATGGTATGATAGTTTTTATTATTTTTTGTTTGTATTTCAACCATTGGGCTTGGTGAGGAAGGCACACGGAAATCTGTATTTGCAATGACGGATCCTTTCTAAAATTACAATGGAGGATAAAATGAGTAGCGTTTGAAAATTGAAGCTTTGAACAACTAAACTATACCAGCCTTGCCAACTGTACAATGCCAGTTTATTTCTAAAACTGGTGGATCTAGGAACGCCCAAGTGCAACTTTGCCAACTTTGCCAACTGGGCAGTCTACAGTTGCAACTGGCAAATGGCAGTTGGCCAACTGGCAACTGTGAGGCGGTCTTCACTTCCCCCTCGGCCACAAAAGCTGCCAACTTTACCAACTTTGCCAACTGTCAAAGTACAAAGTCGCAACTGGCAACTGGCAGTTGGCCACCTGTGGCAACTGTGAGGCGGTCCTCACTTCCCCCTCAGCCACAAAAACTGCCAACTTTACCAACTCTGCCAACTTTGCCAACTTTGCTAACTGTAAAAGTACAAAGTTGCATCTGGCAACTGGCAGATGGCCAACTGGCAACTGTGAGGCGGTCCTCATTTCCCCCTCGGCCACAAAAACTGCCAACTTTACCAACTTTGCCAACTGTGAAAGTACAAAGTTGCAGCTGGCAACTGGCAGTTGGCCAACCGGCAACTGGTGAGGCTTTCTATTAGGGTAGGCGTAGGGCAGGGTAGGCAGGGTAGGGATTAGGGGTTATTAGGGTAGGGTAGGAAGGGATTAAGGATTAGGGATTAGGGATTAGGGATTAGGGATTAGGGTTAGGGATTAGGGTTAGGGTTTAGGATTAGGGTTTCCAGTTGCCAGTTGCAACTGTAGACTTCACAGTTGGTAAAGTTGGCAAAGTTGGCAGTTTCTGAGTCCCGGGGAGGGAGACGAGGAGGTAGCACAATTGCCAGTTGGTCAACTGCCAGTTGCCAGTTGCAACTGTAAACTTCACAGTTGGCAAAGTTGACAGTTTTTGAGTCCCGGGGAGGGAGACGAGGAGGTAGCACAGGTGCCAGTTGGTCAAGTGCCAGTTGCCAGTTGCAACTGTAGACTTCACAGTTGGCAAAGTTGGCAAAGTTGGCAGTTTTTGAGTCCCGGGGAGGGAGACGAGGAGGTAGCACAGTTGCCAGTTGATCAACTGCCAGTTTCCAGTTGCAGCTGTAGACTTCACAGTTGGCAAAGTTGGCAGTTTTTGAGTCCTGGGGAGGGAGACGAGGAGGTAGCACAGGTGCCAGTTGATCAACTGCCAGTTGCCAGTTGCAACTGTAGACTTCACAGTTGGCAAAGTTGGCAAAGTTGGCAGTTTTAGTCCCGGGGAGGGAGGGGTGCCAGCTGCCAGTTGCAACTGCCAGTTTATACCCTTGGTGTACACACCAACTGGAAAAGCCCCAGTTTCAAAACTGGAGCTCCTTCTACACGGCAACTGGGCTAGAAACTGTATTTTTTAATGCCAACTCTACAGTTGAGTATGCTAGGCAGCGTCATTTTCTCAGGAAGGAGCACTTCGGTAGGCCAGCACCTAACAGCCCCGGTACTTACCACTGAAACGACTCGTGGTCACCACTGGGGCTCAACCTTAATTCTCAGCTGAGGTGCTGACCAAGGATAGTCCTGTGCGAGCGCCCATTCCGCAGGCCGTCCAAAATTCTTCTGACACTTTCCGTGAAGAGTAATGCGCCAACAACCAAGAGTGAACAACCAAGAGTGAACAACCAAATGTGAACAACCAAGAGTGAATGACGCACATTTGCCCATGATGTGCCTGCCACTCACATTTTCAATGGCCACAACCAAGGGTCGACAATGTAATCAATGGTGCTTTGCAAATAACTAACAGGCCATAATGGTAGTGTTTTTATCTTCATCATGATCAAGGGAAGGAGATCTTAGATGCCAGAACCTGACAGCCTCACTGCCGAGTTATAGCCACTCAATGAGGATCAGAGGGGATGTGTGCAGAAGCTACAAACGCACCCGGCTATAATCATTGTTGTGTATCTTTTAGGTGGTGACTTCGGAAGCAAGGCACACTCGATAGCCTGCTCGCTAAACTTGGTATTCAGTGTTTTTGCTGTGTAAAGTCCAGGTTTTAATCTGAGAGGTTTGACAAAATGCTGTATATGGTAAATCAGCGGCATGTACAATTCATGCGATTTTAAGCTGGTACCATGATTTATCGTGACATAATAAAGCAATGGTGCCCATTTCTTTGATCAACGCTTAAAGTGTCATCTGTTCGTCCTTTCAGGTAGGTCATTGTGAATTCTTGTTCTCTTGCCTGATCTAATTCTTGGTATAAGGTTGTATTAAAGACATGAAAAATAGTACTAATGTCTGGGCGAGAGGAGGCTTTTGTGTCCTTTGCTCCTAGTTTTGGTAGCAGCTATGATGCGATTCGACGAAGAATGCGTGCGCACTGCCAGGCCTGCGCACGCGTAAGTGGGTGGATGAGGGGGGAGCGGGGTGATTTTACTTTTTATCCTACTTTTGATCCATCCCTCACCACTTGCTAGATCATTGCTTCCTACGTGTCTGCGCACGAAGACTGAGCTTGCTCGTGCAGGCTTGCCGGCTAAGTCAGTTGCGGTCTGAAAGGGAATAGGAAGAAAGCAATAACAATACTCAGGAAAGTGGAAGCATAGATGTTGTCTGTTGTCTTGTGTCCTGCATCGCCCAAATTGCCCAATGGATACAGATCCAAACAACATCACACCAGGAGAATGAAACACGTAGAAGGCTTTTTAATTGGGATCAGGTGGTTGAAAGGCAAGGCCTGCACCAGTGTGAATTTTGTTGCGGATCTGAAAGCGTAGAAGCTTGGTTTTATCATGAGTGTTTTGACATCTAGATAGGTAATTCAAGGCTAAGGGCGGATATTGCTTTTGTAGGTATTGTAAAATCTGTCTGTCTGCAGATAGCATTGTAGGTTGCCTATTGCTCGTTGGACACTAGGAGAAGAGAACACACTTATTCAAGATTATGTTACCTAGTCACTAGGTAGACACTAAGCAGCAATAAGAACCATGCCAGCTGCTGATCGCACAAAAGCATCTAGTGAACGCTGGGAGCAGACAGAGAGAGATGGGCATGAGCTAAAGACGAAAGCAACGTTTGGTTTCGTCTCGGTAAACCATCATTTCACTGATCCGTCAGAATCAAGAAAACAATTGTGCATATTAATATATCGCCCAAACTGCTTAAACGCAAACACATATGTTACAATCACGGGTCGTTCCGAACCTGGGGCCAGGCTTGAGAAGTAAGCCCACATGTTCAAGACTGCCATTAAGAAGACATAGATGCTGTACAGTACTTGCAAGCCAAAAGGTAATGTTGAACAGCCCTGCTGGACGCGTGCACGTGCTTGCACTGAATATGCATGCGTCTGCACACAGGCAGCCGCACTCCTGGATGAAGCCAAGAGCAAGTATGTAGCTGGGGACAGAATGACAGCGATGAGATTGTACGAGAAGACGCTAGAGCAGGCGCGTGTAAAATGCAAGTTTCACACACACACACACACACACACACACACACACACACACACACACACACACACACACACACACACACACACACACACACACACACACACACACACACACACACACGCACGCACACACACACACACACACACACACACACAAGCTCACACAAGCTCACACACACACGTGCGCACACATACACACACTCACGTACTCACACACACATACATGCATTTACGCGTACACACAAATACACGTGATGTTACGTTTTGCCTGGTGATTGCACTCGCGTGTTTTTCATATGCAACATACACTCGCTCTTGGTCCAGGATTCTTTGGAAGCCAGCCAAAGGCAGTCCGCGATGTGGGGCCAGTTAGCTGTGCACGCCTCTTTTGGGGATGTGGAACTTGCTCAAATGGCTTTACGAGGTACGTGTGTGTGTATATGTTGCCCAATTTTTTTTAATTTGACGCCTTCCTATGTTAAATGTACATAGCATACCATTGCACACCCGTGTGTGTGTGTGTGTGTGTGTGTGTTGTTGCCCAGTGTTCTTTGGCACTGGCGCCTCCTTTCGTTTCATTGCACATAGGAAAGATCAATGAAAGTTCCATGTGTCATGTAATTACCGGTACTTTAAATGGTAGCGAAACTCCTGTACCAAAAACTGTGGCACATCAGTACCAACAAGATTGCTGCTTTAACCAACCTGCACAGCTAGTCGTCGGTCTTTTACATTATGAGAGGGGCGGCTTCCAATTGGCAAAGTCCCAAAAAATGCTCAGGGTCAGAAAATGCCGAATCGGTTTTTGAGCAATGGGTGGCTAGCCTTGTTTACGAGGCTCCTGGTGCAAACATTTACAAGCAGGGATCTGGTAGAGGCTGCGTGCAAGATTTGTGTTCAAGGTGGTCTCTTTGTGCACTTTGTGACATAATCATCAAAGGTCGCCCTTGTGAAGCTCCATGTCAGTTGTGCAACTAAATGTGTAGGGTTGGCCAGAACCGTATATATACACCGTATATGATAGTATATTTGATGATTTCCGTGCCTAAAGTACTGTATGTACACCATATATTTATGGTTCTGGCCAACCCTAGAAATGTGTCTCCCTGTTTACTTTTTACGTTTCCTTTTTGTACATAGTGCTAAAAAAAGTGCCACCCCGTTTCGCTCAATTGACGTGCATACAAAACACACACTGTTACCTCTCCACACCCCGCCAGATGCTGTGCAAGCAGGACTGGATTTTGAGGCTGCGCAGAAAGACACCGCCAACTTTGTAGAAATCAACTCCTCTCCTCAGGCACGTGTATGCTACATCAAAACAAAGCATGGGACGTTGTTTTGTTAAGTCCAGGCTCTGTGTGTAAGGAAGTCCAGGCTTTGTGTGTGAGGAAGTCCAGACTTTGTGTGCGAGAAGATGCAAGCTTTGTGTGTGAGGAAATCCAGGCTTTGTGTGTGAGGAGATGCAAGCTTTATGTGTGAGGAAGTTCAGGCTTTGTGTGTGAGGAAATCCAGGCTTTGTGTGTGAGAAGATGCAAGCTTTTGTGTGTGAGGAAGTCCAGGCTCTGTGTGTGAGGAAGTCCAGGCTCTGTGTGTGAGGAAGATGCAAGCTTTGTGTGTGAGGAAGTCCAGGCTTTATGTGTGAGATGATGCAAGCTTTGTGTGTGAGGAAGTCCAGGCTCTGTGTGTGAGGAAGTCCAGGCTCTGTGTGTGGGGAGGTCTAGGCTCTGTGTGTGAGAAGGCGCAGGCTATGTGTGTGAGTAAGTTCAGGCGTTGTGTGTGAGATCACACCACTTGTAGAAATTTCCGTTGTGGGGAGTGGTTCTCACTGCCGACGAATGGTCTCCTTGTGCACTCGTGCACTCGTTTTTTGTTGAGGAATACTAGTTTTGACACACCCACACAGGGTTTTAAGCTACTTGCGTCGGTTATGACACACACACATTCACACACATACAAACACGCACGCACGCACACACACACACGCACACACACGCACACACACGCTCACACATACATACACACACAAATACAGACACGCACGTGTTTAATGGTGCCTGCTTGCGGATTTTCAGCTGCACAACTTAATATCATTGCACAACTTTGTGTCATTGCGCAACTTTGTGTCATTGCGCAACTTTGTGTCATTGCACAACTTTGTGTCATTGCGCAACTTTGCACAAGTCAATGATTTGTGGTGCATCCATCTGGGGAGCCTAGCGCACCACTGGCTGGATTTCTTTGATTCCTGAGATGCTTTGGATGAGATTTGCAAATTAGAGAGAAACAGAGCCTCTGCTTGGGACTATATTTAGACCTCTCACTTGCTCATGCATTGCTATCGTATCCTGTACGTTTTTGTTTTTTTCATGTGTGGCCATGTCCCAAGGATGCTGTGGGCGCCAACGCACTACATTTAAGCACTACATTTAAGCACTACATTTAACCACTACATTTAACCACTACATTTAACCACTACATTTAACCACTACATTTAGCTACGTGCAATTTGGTGCTGCAGCAAAGTGACGGAGCTACTAGGGCTGTCCCTTGCAGCTTTGAGGGGGGGGAAAACTAGGGCTGTCCCTTGCGTCTTTGAGGGGGGAAAAACTAGGGCTGTCCCTTGCAGCTTTGAGGGGGGAAAAACTAGG
>Ga0307951_1003058_pt1 | contig 10535 bp, 8 predicted proteins | sample OrgLakmetagen374_FD_201842 | JGI IMG/M metagenome (GOLD analysis project Ga0307951, IMG submission 201842) | Saline water microbial communities from Organic Lake, Antarctica - #374 | ecosystem: Environmental > Aquatic > Non-marine Saline and Alkaline > Saline | place: Antarctica: Organic Lake... | reverse complement strand
CTGTATCTCTCACACACACACACACACACACACACACACACACACACACACACACACACACACACACAGACTCACAACACACACACACACACAGACTCACACACACACACACACACACGCACACACAGACTTACAACACACTCACACAGACTCACAACACACACATACACACACACACACACGCACATGCACACACGCACACACACACACACACACACACACACACACACACACACACACGCACGCACGCACGCACACACACACACACACACATGCACGCACACACACACACACATACACACACACAAACACACACACATACTCACGCAAAAACACACACATGTACACACAAACATATACATACATACACATATGTACGCGCATACACACACTAACATGTGTACGCGCATGATTTGCAGTACTTCAAGAGCTTTTCTGAGTATAAAGCTGGAATCGATGAAATACAGAGAGACATCCAAGGGGCGTTACGTGCAAATCAGGCAGGGAACTTACATTGCGATGCTTGTTCGGCTGACATCCAGAAGCGTATGCTGACATACGGAAGCAATGTTGGCTTGTCTTGTTTGTGGCAACCGCAATAAACAGGGTGCTGATGCTTGTGCAGGCTGCAGTTGCGCCCAAGGCCTCCAAAGCCACAGCAGCGGTGGACTGGGAGGATGCAAGTGAGGTAAGGGTACTGCCCCCACCGATGTAATATGTGCAACCATGCTCTAGTGCACATGCACACACTCAGCACTCAACACACAACACATACACGCTCCCATGTGCACGCACGCACGCACACACACACACACACATACAAGCTCTCACACACTTGCACACTGACACACACACATATACACACACGTACACATAAAAGCTCATGCATACGCACATGCACAAACAAGCACACACACATACACGCACACATGCGTATGCCTGCACCACTTGCACACAACGAGCCTGAGCCACCCTCGCTTTTTATTCCAGGTCCGTGAGTGGTTTGGGTGCGCAATAGACGATTGCTTGGAGGGCGTGGATGCTGCCATTGACAGGTGGGGCCCTGTGCAGTTTTAGCCCACACCTTAAGTGTTCTGACCCTTGGGTGTTCAGAGTGTTACAAGTAATGATTTAGTCAGTCAGAGGACAGCCCCTTGTACATCTTAGAAATGGAGAAATTGGGTAGAGGACAGAGGACAGACACATGGTGACTAACCTGTCCAGGTTGTCAGGCAAACAGGTTGTCTTGCATTGATGGGGTTCGCGCAAAGAATGCGCGTGCAGGCAGCAAAACCGCTTTTGGTGTCAGTTAGGGAAGGGAGCCACTCATCATGCTCAACAAGTCCCAAATGACTGTGGCGTGCAAGACAGGAAGTAGCAGGGCCAAGGTTGCCGCTGTCGTAAATTGGAGCAGAAGACAACGGCAGTGGCTGGCTTTAAAACGACCAATGCGTTTGGACGTCTGTGCTTGAAGTTTTCCACTTTGGCTCTACCTTGCTTGCATCGTGGGATGTGCAAATTGAGCGGCACTCTAAAGAAGGACGATCAGCACGTGGTTGCTCGCAAATTTGTCTGAAAGAACCCAATAGGAAAAAAGAAAAATGAAAGGGCTTGATCCAGCAGCAGGGACATAGCATGTGAGAGAGATGAGGCATGGATTCAAGACTGGACAGAGACATGGAATCAAGACTGGACAGAGACAGTTGTTATGAAAGGGGCAAAGCACAGATTTAAGACTGGAGAGAGAGACAGTCTTGTTTTGAGAGGGATGAAGCGCAGAAACACGACTGGAGAGAGAGCCTTGTTTTGAGGTTCAGGGGAAGCCAGAAGGAAGGGATGAGCCAAAAGTTAGAGCAATTAGTCAAACAAAACTTCACGAGCTAGTTACCGATGCTTCACGTGCTAGTTATCAATGCGCATCTGAATTACGCTTCATCACCGAGCTAGTTACCGACGCGCATCTAAATTACACTTCATCACTCTTCGCTGTGTGCGTTGCTGGCTCTGTGTTGCTGGCTCCGCTTTTATTTATTATGACTGTGACGTGCGCACGTTGACACCATTTGTTTGGCATGAGTGCAGGCATAGGTTGTGGGTGCGGCAGCAAGCCCTGGACCAAGAAGAGGGAGTTACTGGGTTTCAACATGCTCCCATATCCACTCAAGTTCTACCATCCCAGCTTGGTACGCATGGAGGGGTGTGTCTGTGTGTGTGTGTGCGCGCATGTGAGCGTGCGTGTGTGTATTTGAGTGTATGCATGCTAGGGTTGGCCAGAACCGTATATATACCCCGTATATGACCGTATATTTGATGATTTCCCTGCCAAAAATACTGTATATATACACCGTATATGACCGTATATATGGTGATTTCCCTGCCAAAAATACCTTATATGTATGGTTCTGGCCAACCCTAATGTATGCGTGCATATGTGTTTACCAAGAAGGTATGTGTGTGTTTGTGTGTGTGTGTGTGCGCGCACGTGTGCTCAGTACCAGTACTAGGACTTCAGACGTCACCTTCATGCATGCAGAATTCCAAGCCGTCTTGCAGTTGCGCAGGGTTTTGATTGTGACACAAGCGGTACATATGCACGCGTGATCTGGGGCCTTTCTCTCTGTCTGGTGGGGGGATCCTTTAGCCCTGTGATGTTTAGACTCCTCCCTGCTCCCCGGCACCAAGTGTACAGCTTGGCAATCCACTGTGCAGCATTATATTGGCATTATATTGGCATTATATTAGCACTATGTTGGCACTATATTGGCAATATGTTGGCAATCCACTGTGCAGCATTAAATAAGCTCCCACTGTTCAGCGTAGGCCCAATAAAAGCCCACTCTATTTTTTAGGTTTTTATGAAATATTAAGGTTTCTAATGGATTAGTTTCTAATCAGTTCAAGTAATTTAGGTTCTTATGGGTTCAGGGTTAACTCAGATGCAGCATCTGGAAAATCTCTTAGGGTCTGCTGGAAGCTGAATGTGGCAGCACAACAAAATGCGTACGATGCAGCAAGTACAGAAGCGCTGTTTAAAAGCACACAATGCAGCAAGTACAGAAGCGCTGTATGAAAGCACACAAATCAGCAAGTAAAAAAGCGCTGTATGAAAGCACACAATGCAGCAAGTACAGAAGCGCTGTATGAAAGCACACAATTTAGCAAGTAAAAAAGCGCTGTATGAAAGCACACAATGCAGCAAGCGTAAGGCACCTGAGGGTGCTGCGTGACAACAGCAAGCGCTGTAAGAAAGCACACAACGCAGCAAGTAAAAAAGCCACCTGAGGATGCTGCGTGACTTTAACAGAGGCTGTATAAAAGCAAACGCTGCTGGTGCACGCCTTACATACAGTGTGCATACAGTTCCGGTTCAAGGGGGCGCAAGGTGGGCGTCAAAACATGCACTGCCACGCCATACTGGCCTGCTTTTTTCTTATATTCCTTGCAGGCCCTGTGTCCAGTATAGTCGAGCAGAACCATTTGACATTCAGTACCAGGAAGTTTTTTTTGTTTTTTCTTGCAGGCCCTGTATCCAGTATAGGGGGAGCACCCAAGGGGCTGATCCGGAACATGCGAGCCGGGAATGGCAGGCCGCAGGTGGGTGTTGTATACGCGCGTGTGTTGTGTGTGTGTGTTGCATGACTTTATTTTGCTTAGGTGTATATAATACTTGATTGCCAATAAAACCAAAGATAAGCATGAGAGTAACGGCATCTTGCATGAGTGTATCGGTAGGTACATTGATCGTCAATTAAAATGGAGATAGGCAGGCTGCAAAGCTGCAAATCGCACATACATGGTCCTGGCCAGCTTATACCAGCTTATACTAGCGGCACGCTTGGTGGGCAGGTGTAGGTTTTAGCTCTTTTAGACGAGAGCCCTGCCACTAATACTAGACCTACAGCACCAACGGTGAGCTTAGTGGGCATGTGTATGCATAGGTGCTCCTGTGTAAGGGCCCTGTCGCTAATCCTAGACCAACAGCACCAACGGTGAGCTTGGTGGGCAGATGTATACTTGGTGCTCCTGTGTATGGGCCTGACGCTAATACTAGACCAACAGCACCAACAGTGAGCTTGGTGGGCATGTGTATGCATAGGTGCTCCTGGGCAAGGTCCCTGTCGCTGATCCTAGACCAAAGGCACGCTTGTTGGGCAGGTGTGTGCATCAGTGCTTCTAGCCGAGGGCCTATCACTAACCCGAACCCTAGTCCCTAGACCAACGGCGCGCTTGTTGGGCAGATGTAGGCACAGGCACTCTAAAAGGCCAACTATACACACTGCTTGGCTTGAACTCTGTGAGCTAATAGGACTCTGTGACTAGGAGCTAACAGGACACTGCTTGGCTCGAACTCTGTGACTAGGAGCTGACAGGACACTGCTCGGCTTGAAATCTGTGACAAGGAGCTAATAACAGAGAAGGTGTCACAGGCCACGCACAAGCTGACCCACAAACAGCAAACAAAGAAAGCCCGGCGTCATCCCGTATTATAGTATGGAACTGGGAAGGAAAATTGTCATGTTTGTTCAACTGTGCGTGGATCAAAGGCTCAGGTTTGGCTTCAAGTGCACACACACGCACACACATACACACACGCACACACACACGTACACACACATACACACACGCACATACACAGTGTCGGTCATGTGTAGCTGAGCCAATTTTTGTTGTGTGTGCCACATGTAAAGATGCTGACAGGCATGATTTGCTCGTCACGACATTGAATTCCATCACAATAATAACGTCATTAATGTGTGACCTTGCAGGAATGTTTTGAGCTCCCAGTGGACAACAGCGAGGCTCCTTTCCAGCATCGTGCTCCTCACCTGCCTGTCAACCTTGCCTCATCTGGTATGTGGTGTGTGTGTGCGCGTGTCTGTGTGTGAGCATGTGTTTGTGTGTGTATGTGTGTGTGTGCATGTGTGTGTACATGTGTGTATGTGAGCAGTATTGTTTGTCTTCTTGCATGCAGTGACTGCACATCGCTGCAATACTTGTGCGAATTTTATCATCATACATAAATTTATACATACATACACGCTCATGTACACACAGTTCCTCATTGCTAGAGCAATGCCTGTTATTTCATGAATCGCTATTTATGTTTAGAGCTCATACACCCAAGTACATGCGCACACATGGAAGCATGCATTACAAACACACACGCACACGCACACACACACACACGCAAACACACGCACGTTGAGACATACAACCCACACTCACGTCTCACGTTGCATGTCCTGCAGATCCTAGTCTACATCCGTACGCATCGGTGCTGCAGAGCCTGAACTGCGCCCCAAGCCACCTACAAGATTCACAGATCACACCCCCAATGTGAGCCGCTCAGCTGGTAGCCTGCAGCCTCTTGACTTTGCCTCATTTTTGGTGATCGATCCACTTTGCGTAATCAATTTCCGTGCATCTTGTCTGCAAATGGTGTTGCAAAGCAAGGGGTCATGTTCTCAGGTTTGGCCAGAACCATAAAGGCATGGTGCATATACAGTATTTTTGGCAGGGATCACATCACAAATGTGCGTCAGCTTATACATTTTTGGCCAACCCTAGAAATTTGGCAGGTCTTGTTGAGCAGCACCAAAAAGAAAAATGCCCTTGGCAATGTCAGTGGTACTTCTATTTTGTTACAGCAAAGAGCTGCCCTGGTTAGATCACTATCAGGACACACAGCAGCAGTGATGTCATTGATGCATTGATCGCACCAGATCGTGGACGTGCGCAGCTTGCAGCCCAGGCAATCACACACACATACACCCATGCAAATACACACACAGACGCATGCACGTGCGCGCACACACACAGACACACACACACACACACACACACACAAACACACACACACGCACACACACACGTGTAGGCCCCTAGAGGACACGCCACTGGCTTGGGTGGACTCTCCAGAGGCTCTTACAGACATGGTGGAAGAGCTGCAGGGTGTGGGACACCTTGCTGTGGATTTAGAGCACCACCACTACAGGTGTGTGCTGCTTTGTCCCACTAACAGTTGGTCAGTCTAACGCGAAAAAGCCATACAGAATATTCCAAGTATACTAGTAAGGCGGCAAAGCTGCAGGGTGTGGGGCGCTATGCTGTGGATTTAGGGCACCACCACTACAGGTGCGTGCTTACATGTCCTAACAGGTGGTCAGTCTGACGCGTAAAAGTCATACAGCACCATTCTAAATATGAAAATAAAGCGGCAAAGCTGCAGGGTGTGGGGCACCTTGTTTGGAGCACCAACTCTGGAAACAAATTTAGGGAAATCAATCAACCTTAGCCTCCCTTAACTGCAAGGATGTGTCATACGACGTATTTGTGTAAGACGCCGTATCGTATTTAACGCGTGTTATGCTGTATTGAACAAATCAGGCCGTATTATACGATTGCAAAATTTGCCGAATTTTGGCCTGTTTAGGTGATTTCCGCCCCAAAAACGCCCTTCCAGAGAGCTCCCAACGCTATCATAGAATATATTACCGTATTGTGCAGTTTTGCGTATAAATAAATAATTATTTATGCCCCTCGCTATAAGTCAGACCAAAAAAATCAAGTTTTCCGGACATCGCAATAGTTCGAAATTTTAAAACACACATTCCACACATGTATGCACGCACACAGAAACACACACACTCACAAACATGTATGCACACACACATTCACACACACACACACACACGTATGCACACACACACAGAAACACACACGTTCACACACATGTATCCACACAGGTCCTTCCAGGGCTTCACGTGCCTCATGCAGCTGTCTTCTCGTACCAAGGACTACATTGTAGACACGCTGGCTTTGAGGCAACACCTGGGGCCTGCCCTCATCGGTATCTTTGCAAACCCTGATATTGTGAAGGTGGGCCATTTGGAAAACTGTCGAATGTTTGTAGGAGAGGTTGGACCACAAATGACTGTTTCCTCTGCGGTTTCCCTCTGCCAGATCACACGTCCATGAACAGCATACGCACGCTCATGGCAAATCGACGTAAACACGAATCTGCTGTGAGAAAAGAGGGTACCTTATGAACAGCATATGCACAGCTATGGCCAACCTAGGTGAGCATAAACAGGTGCCTTATGAACAGCATTGCACAAGTATGGCCAACCTACTTGAATGTGAAATGCTGCGAGAAGTTATTGTGAGAAGAGAATAGCGGATAGGAAATGGACGTGAGAAGATGATTGTGAGGAGAGGGTGCACGATGGAGCCTAGGCTCACTGACGCTTATGACCTCTGACTCACTTACTATGCGTGCACACACACACATACACACACACGCACTTGCACACGCACCCACAGACACACACACACGCACCCACACCCACACCCACACCCACACCCACACCCACACCCACACCCACACCCACACCCACGCCCCAGGTGTTACACGGTGCAGACCACGACGTGCAGTGGCTCCAACGTGATTTCCATCTGTACCTGGTCAACATGTTTGACACAGGCCAGGTGTGTGTGTGCGTGTGTGTGCGTGTGTGCGTGTGTGTGTGTATGTGTGTATGTGTGTGTGTGTGTGCAAAAACCTTTCGCCGTAAAACTTGTTTAACCTTTTCCAGGAACTATGGCCCCAACGTGATTTCCATCTGTACCTGGTCAACATGTTTGACACAGGCCAGAAGTGTGTGTGTATGTGCGTGTGTGTGTGAGTATGTGTGTATGTGTGTGTGAAATTCTCCCTCAGTAGAACCTTTCTAAAACTCGGCCAAGAATCCAATCAAATTCTTTTTGTCAATGCGTTCCTTGGCATAAGCCAGTGTCCAAACCTCACATTGGGCTAGGGCTAGGGTTTAGTAAAAGACACTGAAACGTACCCTAAAGTCTCACACCGGTCGACTCATTCTTTGACGCAGGGCAGGTGCCTGAAAATGTCTATACCGTAGACCTCTCATACACTTTCAAACTTTGATGAACAAAAACGTTGATGATCAAGGTCTTCTTGTTTAATCCATACAAGCTCCAGCACTTGCCGTTTTATCACGGCTGGATTTCTTGTCCCATTTTCTGTGGCTCATCTTGTGACATACGCGCTGTTACTTTCGCCTTTCACAGGCCACCTCCTATTTTTTTCTCTTCCGTTGTATTATCATTTTTCAACCCTCTTGTCCTGCAATCCACGCCTGGCTTGCCCTTGTCTTGTTTCTCCAAGCATTTATCTCACGCCTTGTTTCACTCCCTCCCTCCGTCCACCCCTCCACTTCACACTTCCTGTTTTTGACTTCTCATCCCTTATTTCTTGTATTTACCTCCTCCATCCTCGATTTCTCATCTCTTGCTTCCTTGCGTTCACCTGCATATCCTCATTGTACACACCAATCGATAAGAAGGCCTCCGTTTACCTGCTTTATCCTCGATTTCTCATCTCTTGCTTCCTTGCGTTTACCTGCATATCCTCATTGTACACACCAATCAATAAGAAGGCCTTCGTTTACCTGCTCTATCCTCGATTTCTCATCTCTTGCTTCCTTGCGTTTACCTGCATATCCTCATTGTACACACCAATCGATAAGAAGGCCTCCGTTTACCTGTTCTATCCTCGATTTCTCATCTCTTGCTTCCTTGCGTTCACCTGCATATCCTCATTGTACACACCAATCGATAAGAAGGCCTCCGTTTACCTGCTCTATCCTCAACGTTCATCACAATTGCTAGGCCTCCTGCATTTTGTCCTACCCCTTAATTTCAACTCACACTCCTATCGCCAGGCCTCACGCGTTTTGTCCTACCCCTTTCATCTCAATTTGCACTTCAATTGCTAGGCCTCACGCGTTCTGTCCTACCCCTCCAACGGCCTGGCATTCCCGCTGGAGCATTTTTGCGACGTTAAAGCGGATAAGCGCTTCCAGGTACATGCTGTTCGTCCTTGTGCATGTATATCGTAATGTCATGCATCAGTTTTGCAAATCTAAAAACGCACATTTTGATGTCAAAGCAGACATCCTTTTTCAAATATGTGGTGCGTATCCCTCATGTGGCCCACAAAACATCTGTGTTGTTCTCCGATGTGCTTTTGAGATGTCAATGATAACAAACAAGGACCTTTTCCCTTGTGACTGTCAATGTCAATCTAACAACGTGCCTTCCTTGCTCCATTAACCTACAGCTACACACACATACACATACACACACACACAATTATCTGACACACAGATACACCGGCATGCTTGAGCGCACATGTGCGCGCACACACACACGCAAACATACACACACGCACACGCACAAAAACACATACACACACGTAGCTGGCCGACTGGCGTGCCAGGCCACTGTCCCTTGAAATGCTGCACTACGCACGAGGAGACACCCACTACTTGCTGTACTGCTACGATCGAATGAAGCAGGAGTTGGCGCAGATGAAAGACCAGGTGAGTCTTGCGTATCCATAACTCAGGGCTCAGAGTTAGGTGCAGATGAATGTCCAGGTGTGTCTTGCGCCTCCATAGCTCAGAGCTCAGAGTTTGCTTTCAGCGCGTCCGCGTCATCCAGGACGCTTACCAGATTCCAAAAGCGTGTGTGTGTAATAGGTTCAAATAGAGGAATTTCCGAAAAGTACGGGAGGTGCAAATCTGTACCAGGTTGTCTTGAGCTCTTCGGGCCTGTGGGGTAAGCAAATGGGTAATGTTGTAATGTTCTTGACTTTTCGGGGCCTTTGGGGTAAGCAAATGGGTGACCTTACGTGGCTTGGTCTGTTACGTTATGGCTTCAGGGCTTCAGCTTAAGAGTGAAATTCCTTATACCCTCTAGACCGAGGGGGGGGGGGAAGGGGGGAGGGGATGCAGGGAACTACTTGTGTTGTCACAACTGACAGGGCGTACTGTGTATGATAATATGAATAGTGTTTTAGAGAAAGGACCTTATTTTAATCACCTGCTATGCTACATGCTGAAGCGCAAGCGTGCACATAACCAAAGAAATTCCCGCTCGTGCACTACGCTCATAAGGTGCTCAAGAAACGTATGCACACCGTCCAAAGCTTTGGGTCAAACAACAGCTCCGTCCAAACCAGTCAAACAACCCCCTCTCGCACCCTTCCTTGCAAACCAGAGCTCTAAGCTCCTCCGTCTTTGCAAAACAAGGTGCAGCCGCAAGAGCTGTGCAAGGGAACAGGCTGGCCTTGCACCAGCCACTGTGGTCGAGTGGGGTCATGGTTTGAAATTTTATGTCCTTAAGTACAGCTCACAGCACACATCTTCACGCAGATCTGTCGGTCATTTACCACGACCACCTCATTCACCTGACAATGCTACACTCTTGCCATTGCGTAGGTCCCTCCATCCCTGCAAGTGGACGCACAGCCACAGCAGCTGTGCCAAAGGGAAGGGGGCGGCGGCCTCGCGCTGGCCACTGTGCTTGAACGTTCTCATAGGTTGTGCCTGGCTCTGTATGAGAAGAGCCCTCCGCCCAGCCAGCAGATGTGTGAAGACATGGTTCAAAAGTGAGTTTAAAGCCACATACGCGCACACACACACACTCACACACAATACATGCGTGCATGCACG
>Ga0307951_1003056_pt1:2500-10536 | contig 10536 bp, 11 predicted proteins | sample OrgLakmetagen374_FD_201842 | JGI IMG/M metagenome (GOLD analysis project Ga0307951, IMG submission 201842) | Saline water microbial communities from Organic Lake, Antarctica - #374 | ecosystem: Environmental > Aquatic > Non-marine Saline and Alkaline > Saline | place: Antarctica... | reverse complement strand
CTCCGAGTCCAGGTTCATGCCAACTGCCGCATCCGCCGCATCTACTTCAGCGACAGGCTCTACAGCGAAGAGGAGCTTCCCCCAGAATTCAAGCTCTTCTTGCCGTGAGTGTTGGTTGGGAGATGGAATGGGTCAAGATAGGCTGTTTGAGGAACAGACGCATGACAGGAAAGCGCTGTCTTGTACACACCTTGATGATTTTACCTGCATACAATGTATGCCTTAGTTGATTGGCTCCATTGCTTCCCTGACTCACTCAACTGCCCTTCCCCTTTTTTCACTCGCAGAGTTCAAAAGTAGGCCTCTTGCCTTCTTGTGCGCGGCCTCTGTGTAGAGTCGCTTAGCAGCCTTCTTGGCGTCCACCATAAAAAGCAAGCAGACCCTGAGGCAAGACCCCTGGGACACACTTGCCTTGCTTCCTTCTTCCTCGATTATTTGCTGTCAATGCTGCATACTGAGAGGATGAAGTGAACGCTTTCTGTTGATGCACGCACCTGTTAGTGCAGCAGGTGATGTGCCATCAAACGTCCGATGTACCTGACTCCTTTCCCTGCGTTCTGATGTATAATGAATGTTCGAAGCTTAGCTGTTATGATGGTACATTTTCCATGCAGTTGCATGCTCTTTGTTTACTCCTTTGTTTGGCTGATGAGGCATATTTTCTCAGATTTTGTCAACGACATGTTTATAAAGAAAAAGGTTTGCGATTCTGATGGCCCTCTTTCAATAAATGGTAAGCTCACTCGCTTTGAGGCTCTTGGTGCACACTGCTGTGAGCCCCTTCCTGCTTTATTTCATACGTACGGCACGATCGTATGTATTAGCTAAAAGGTTGAGTAGCTAGCCTCTGCCACACAAAAATACGCACTGACCTAACCCCTCTCAGTAGTGAAGGTAGAAGGATGTTCAATCGTAGGCAGAAAAGGTCATCAGATTGGCATTCAGCTGTTTCTGAGGACAATCTTTTGTAGGGGAAAGTTGACACCGCAATACAAGGTTTACAAAGAAAGGCCTTCAGACACCGCAATACAATGACGAGATTACTCAGACCAGGAGCACTGTGCCCTGCACCTGTTATGAAAGGTAATGTTACATCACTATATATGCCTCAAAGGGCATCTCAGCGATATATGAAAGTGCAGCTCTACCTCGCCAGAACCACCTGTTCGCACCAATAGAAGACTCTGCAACACCAGCTTTGTCTTTTTTAAAGTAAATTCCAATTTTAATTACAGAGGAGGCCTCCAGTCTGGCAGGTTTAGTTTACTTTGGGCCTACAGCCAGACATGACTGGTTCAACCTACTGGGATCCCCAAACAAATATCTGGCAAGGCTGCGCAGCCGCATGCGTGACCTGCAACAAGCCCCCCCGACCAAAAACTTCACCAGTTAAAAAAAGAGACAGCGTTGCATGTAAACTCTGACACCTAATGAAACGTAAAGCCTTGACATCATTGAAAGCAATGCTACTGAACAAGCTGCTGTGCAAACTAAACTACTGAATAAAGAAAAGAAACTATTGGTATGGATCAAGAAAGGGTATGTTTTGTGTCCTGCGCCACCCCATGGATGCAGAGATACACAGCTTCACACCTGGTATGAAACACTATACTAGAATATTGAGTAATTGATTTCAGTTTATTACCCAAATTTCTGCTGCAGATGTTCAGTACCACAATGACCAAGTAATGTGCTTGTTAAACACATCCTCTGATTTTAAGTACTTAAGCAGTCCTCTCCTCAAATTATTCACATCAACACCCTGTGCTGTGAGCTCTTTGATGTAAGCCGTGCCCGCGTCCTCTGCCGCCTGCTTTGCCTTTAACCCTTGCTCTGCTCCAATGGTTCCGTACTGCATAGAAGCAAGGCGTGTATGTGTATATGTGTGTGTGTGCACGTGTGTGTGAGATTGTGTGTGTACGTGCGTGAGAGAGCAAGCGAGAGCGAGAGCGAGAGAGAGATAAATAGAGAGAGAGAGAGAGAGAGAGAGAGAGAGAGAGAGAGAGAGCGAGAGCGAGAGCGAGAGCGAGAGAGAGAGAGAGAGAGAGAGAGAGAGAGAGAGAGAGAGAGAGCGAGAGCGAGAGCGAGAGAGAGAGAGAGAGAGAGAGAGAGAGAGAGAGAGAGAGAGAGAGAGAGAGATAGAGAGAGAGAGAGTGCGGTTTAAGGTATGCATTACATCATTACATTGGAACACAATCAACTGTGATTCGGACGCAAATAGTAAAACTACAAGACACAAACCCCTTTTTTGTTGTTTTACCAGGTGGTGCTAAGAACCTACGCAGCCTACCTCCTTCCTTAGTCATCCCTAGCCCATGCTAGCAGTGATTACGATATTCATGTGTTCCTAGCCAGCCTCAAAGACAGAGTAAATGGAGTATATATATTATATATATATTATGTAGTCACGATTCTGGACAACCCAACACACGTAACACGTGGCTAGCAATGTGGATCGCAGACCGTCTGCAATGTGACATATGTGACATACCTATGTGACATACAATGTGACATATGTGCGTTTGTGACATACAAGGCACGAGATACATGTGATGCCACTTCTGTGCACTTTACACCGGACGCACCGCTGTTTTCCTCAACTTCTGAACCAATACAGCATCCACCTGCATTGAGTGGCGTAAGAATGGAAAAAATATTGAACCCCTGCGCAGGCGGTGAATGTCACTCCCAATGCTTAGTATGAGCCACTTTGGAAACATGCAGCAAATGCCAGTTTAATGACGCGCTTGCTTGTGTGCGCCAACTCCGTGATAAAAACTTCCACTGTTTCAGAAGAAGGAAGAGGAAAGAAATCACCACGCAGGCAGCGAACCAATCCTCACATTAATGTATGCTTAGGAGTAGGTTGGCCAAAACCTACTTGGATTGCCTCTTGAAGGACCTAGCACGTGCAAATCAATATTCATTGGTGTTACTTTGGGATTGAAGGGAAGGTCTGACTGCTTGGTTTTAGAAGATTTCACCACCAGCCTGCAGCTGCCCTAGGATTGGTCATGTGAGGAATCAGTTTATTAGCCTAAAGACAAACGGGAACATGATCAGGCATACCTTTTCCTCTTTCCTTTCCACATTTCGTCATTGACACACAGCACCCATCCCAATACTTCACAGCGACAGTTCGTCTGCCAATCAGGCTCCTTTCTCCCTATTGCTTCTTCACATTAATGTATGCATAGGAGTAGGTTGGCCAAAGCCGTATATACCGTATATGATCGTATATTTGGTGATTTCTCTGCCAAAAATACCGTATATGCACCGTATATATTCATTTCTCCAACTCTACATAGGAGCCACTTCAGAATGCGGTAAAGCCTCAGGTTGCTACAAATAAAACAATGATCACCTCTCCTAGTTTCCATTGAATCTTCCTCCTATTTTTGGGTGGAGTTCTAGGCACCAAAATGAGTTCTCCTGATTAAATGTGGTTTTATTGCCTGTGTAGTTTCGCTTTGTATACACACCATATATGACCATGCATTTGAAGCGGCTTACATGCACTCAAAATGCTAACTATTATCCCTGATTCCATCGTCGCTGTGTTCTGCAAGTCACGCGTACGCAGTGCTGTCCAGGAGCAGGAGGTACAAGAAGAAGGAGCCCGCGTTGAACGCTTCAAAATCGCACTCCACGAGCAACTCGATAGGATAGCCAATAAAATCTGAATGCTTTTTGTCGCGGTTCGGGACGTAACTTATTTCTGTTCAGGTTACAAAAGGAGGTCACGCGCGCAGTCAAAAAGAATTAAATTGCACGTGTTAAGTGTATGACTGGACAGTCTAAGTTTAGTAGAACCCTATGTAAAGTATACCTCAGCATTTTCCCTAAAAAGGCGCATCACAGAGCACTGACAAAGTGTGGGTAGTTGGTGCTTCTAAACACAACCCTCTGATCCTTGTTGAGTAGCTTAAATCGTGATTTAGGCAGTTACAGGCTTCTAGGAGCAGCGGACTTGTTTCCCTTGGTCAGGCCCGGAGCAGCCTTTCCTTCTCTAGAACAAAGGCGCTCGTCCTTACCTTGATCTTCAAATTCTCCAGCATCAAGTCGTGCTTGGTCTTGTCCCCCTCCAGCTCAAACAGCATCGCCGCAACCGCCTCCAACGTGCTTACCCTGTTGCGGGTGGACACAGTAACAGTAGAAAACGAGTGAGTCTGGGACTGGTATTAAGACAGTGAACATATGGGACTGGTATTAAAATGGGACTGTAAAAGCAAGACAGTGAATTTTAAAAAATGTCTTGGACCGGTGTGCACATAGGATGGCCTTCAGCTAATGTTATACACCCGAGGCCCATGATACACATGCACACCTGCACACACACAACCACACACACAGCCTGCCATTGCCTTTTAATTTTCTGCACTAACATGACACACAAGTCAATGTCATTCACGCCCCTGCAATCCAGTGGCACACACACACACACACACACACACACACACACACACACACACGCGCGCACACACACACACACACACACACACACACATCTAAACACACACAACCTGACATTGTCTTTTGAAATTCATGCACCCAGATGAACCATAAGCCTTGTCACTGTCACGCACGTCCTTACAATTGAGCGGCACATCTGCTTCTGTTTTTATGCTCCTTGCACCCCCATACACGTGCCAACGTTACTCACATCCCTTCCAATACATATGCCAACGTTACTCACATCCCTGCCAATACATATGCCAACGTTACTCCAATCCCTTTAATACATATGCCAACATTACCCACATCCCTGCCAATACAAATGCCAACGTTACTTCAAAATCCTTGCCAATACATAGGCCAACGTTGCTCACATCCCTGCCGATACATATGCCAACATTACTCACATCCCCCTGCCAATACATATGCCAACATTACTCACATCCCTCTGCCAATTTCAATGGCACTCCTGCCTGTGTCCCTGCCCTTCTTGCAATTCACTACCCTTCTTGCACGTAAACAACACACCTGCCGTTGCTCTCAACATCCCCTCTGTAGTTACGTAAAGGTTTGAGCAGCGAGCGCCCGTTCTCTGCTAGTAGCACGTTCTCGGGAGGAAGCTTGACTGCAATGCAAACGACGGAGCGGCACGTTGAGGCTTAGGCAATGAGGTTATCGGTTGATGCAATTGAATCAACGCAGCGGCACTTCAAGGCTCAGGCATTGGAGTCCGTGGTTGTTGCAAAGATTAGCACAAAGAAATCATCATCAGATCATGCTGCACATAAAATTAGCACAAAGAACTGATCAGATCATGCTGCACGTAATGCTCATAGAATGTGATAGGAAAAACACGCGCTCGATATTTTAGGAATGTCACATGCAAGAAAGAATCCAGAAGTAATCCACACTTCCTAGGTTAGCAAATGACATTGTTGAGGATTTCCCTCATCTATGTGAGGATTGGTGGTAACCACTGTCTGTGTGTGTGTGTTAATAGGAAAAACTACGTGGGCAGCAAAAACCCACTCTCCATGTTCATAACATTACTTGCATGCGTCATCCTGATTCAAGGGTCATTGCGTCCTGCTTCCCTTTTCTTACGCGTCTTAAAGTCTGGTATTCACCTCGTAGCATATCTGAAGGGAATGTGCCAACCAAGTGCCGTGCTCCATTCCTACAGAATAAGAAAGGGCATGCTTGTCATTTTGTGTGTTGTGTGTGTTGTGTGTGTGTGTGTGTGTGTGTGTGTGTGTGTGTGTGTGTGTGTGTGTGTGTGTGTGTGAGCGTGTGTGTGTGTGCGCTTGTCGAGTTCAGAAAACAGCATACACGATTCACATGAAAGAACTGCAGGTGTCCAAAATGCATCCATGCCCTAAAAACCTGAATATCACTCAAGCCCATGAAACATGAGGATTTTTTGAGAGACAGATCCAAAACTGCTATTAAGTAAATTTGCCATTAGATATAAAGAACAAAAGTGGGCTCATTCATTACAAGGCCGAGGGAAGTACCACTGCTTGCGCGTGATCTGCCAGTCAATTCAGAGATCATTGCACTCACCCGTGATAATCAGTTTAGAGATTATTGCACTTACACATGATCTGCTCGTTAATATATATTTTATTGCACTTACTCTTGATCTGTTAGTCAATTCAGAAATGATTGCACTTACCAGATTTGTTAGTTAATTCAGGGTTGATTGCACTTACCAGTGAGCATCGATTGCAATCAGGGTCACGCGCCCATCGCTTTCACGGTCAGCGACGGCTTTCAACTCTTGAGGCAAGATTGCTGTCTCTCCTACATGGGTACAGTACATATCACGCAGCAAGAGCAGGGTTTGGTGCACAGCACACATACACACTCACAGCACACATATACAGCACACATACACACTTACAGCAGGAGCAGAGTTTGGCTGCTTTTGCATGCAGCAAACACAGTGATTTCTGATGCAGGTAATAAGGAAGGAGAAAAGCCTCTGGACACTTTTACAGGACACGTCTGCACACTTTCAAAGGGCATGTGCAGGTGCTTGAGCATCGAAATCCAAGGTTGCAACAATGAAACTGAGCTGCTTCCAACACAGTAAAAACAGCCGGCATGATGATAGCGCCCTTAAATTGTACATACATACAAGTGAGCGCCAATAGAATTGTGCGTATGTATACCTGCAAGCAGTTTTTCAAAATCCCAAACTAAAGTTTTCCTAGCTTTTTGGGCAGTGCATTTCTGGGTAATCCATCTGATGGAGATTCCATACCCACTAGATCACAATAGGCACCGTCACTCATTTAAGGGCAACTTGATGTGTATGTGTGAGTACGTGAATGTGTGCCTGGCTTAGGGAACGCACAACGTTGGACACTATCACGGAGTATGTATGCAGCGCATACTATGCACCATACATGAATTGTGTATTTGGTGCTTTGCTGCCTGCTTTTGGCAAATTTTCGATTGCTTTGCACCTGGCCACAGGATGGCTTTTGTTGTGTCATCTGCAAGCACTGCTTCCAGCTCATCGTCATGGGCCTGCAGGCCACGCAGCAGAACAGAGCCACCCATTGAAAGGGCCGCAGCGGTGCCCGAGTTGCTGCTCTTGCACCTGTGCGTGAGGAATAACAAGAGGTGTTTGAGCATGCTTAATAAAGAAAGGAACCTCAGGATAGCGCAAACGTAGATAAGCCCGAGTGCAGCTCTTGCACTTGTGCGTGTGTGTGTTTGTGTGTGTGCGTGTGTGCGTGTAATGCGTGTGTGTGTGTTTGTGTGTGCGTGTGTGTGTAATGTGTGTGTGTGCGTGTGTGTGAACGTGTGCGTGTGTGTGACGGGGGCTGTGTGTGTTGCACCTGTGTGTGTGATGTCAGGAAATGTTGCTCGGATAAGCTCGTTAGAAGGCTTTTCCTTCTAGAACAGGCGACAACGGTGCCTGATTTGCTGCGCTTGCATCTGTGCATTGCGTAAAGCAGGGCATTAGACGTGCTCCAAGTTATAAGTAAAGGGAATGCTTGCATCCAAGCAAGTAGGAAATCCTAGGAGAGTTCAAACCTTCAGCTCTGTCTGCTGATTAGTAGCCTAGAGGTCAAAAGGTGTACAAACAGCAGCACGGTGAACATAGCAGCTGATGCGCGGTGTGTGTGTGTGTGTGTGTGTGTGTGTGTGTGTGTGTGCGAGCACGTCAAGGGTGCCTAGTCTAGCAAAAAAACGGACAACAGTGCCAGAGAAGTTGCTGCTTACTTGAAGCTATGGTTTGTATAGGTGTGCTTAAGTCAGTTTTTGGTGTTGTAGTTTTACGGTACCCGGTACCAAAGTGGCTCCTAATCCTTAAATAATATGGGGAGTGGTACTTCACTGCCTGCGTAGTTTTTTTGGTGTGTGCTCAAGCCATGCAATAGCAGCAGCACACAAAGTACGAAGCGACGCAGCTCATGCTTGTCTTAGGTTGGCAGTGCACTGAAGTCTTGCTAGAAACAGCTGCGCAACAGTGTCCATTCTTTACGAAGTGACGTTGGTTGAGAGTTTGCCCAAGTCTTGCACCAGCACCAGCAGTGACACACTGGTTAGTGTGTTGCATATAATCA
>Ga0307951_1003055_pt1 | contig 10537 bp, 13 predicted proteins | sample OrgLakmetagen374_FD_201842 | JGI IMG/M metagenome (GOLD analysis project Ga0307951, IMG submission 201842) | Saline water microbial communities from Organic Lake, Antarctica - #374 | ecosystem: Environmental > Aquatic > Non-marine Saline and Alkaline > Saline | place: Antarctica: Organic Lake... | reverse complement strand
TACACACAAGTACACACACACACACATACACACACACACATACACACACACACACACACACACACACACACATACACACACACACACACACACGCACACACACACACACATGCACACACACAGACACACACAGACACACACAAACATACACACACACCTCAAATTGCACACACACACACACGCACACACGCATAACCAAGTGGTGCATATACACGCATAGGCACACTCAGCACACACACACACACACAAACACACACACACACACACACACAAACTCCACGATCACTTTGCAGAGGGCGGATGGGTTGGCGGGTTTTACAAATTCCATTTCTTGGTTTGCGTCCTGCCGCCCACCATATCGTACATGTCAAAAGTAAGTGTGTTAGCTGTTCCAAGAAGTAAGTGTGTTAGAGTTGTTCCAGTAATGCGCCAGAGTTGATCCACGCATGCATTAGCTATTTTGGATGTAATGCTGTTGCAGCGTGATGACCTGCCCATCAAGACAGTCAGCCTACAAGGCTGCAAAGTCAAGGTATGAATTGTATGTGTATAATTCAAGGCTATGTTCATACTCTTTGCTTCAAATGATTGCCGCAGCCAGTATGCACCCGTCACTGCAAATTTAATCAGCGTGTGGCTTTCTTTATTGAAATATGTGTGCACAGGACGTTGGAGAGTCGGGTGGTAAATACCAATTTACGCTTGAATTCAAGACAGGAGAGAGGTAAGTGGCGCCAGAGCATGAAAGGATAAGGCTGCATTTGTCACAATAAAAAACGAGTGAAACTGAGTTTTTCCAGCGTGCTTTATGGGCGTTTCCAGAAGATCATAGGAAATCGTTCCTTTGGGGACAGCCAGCTGATAAGCATACTTGCAAAAATCAACGCACACCTCTCACCTCTTCCCGGATCACAACCTTAAAAATGTTGCTGTGTATCGGCTCTATCTAAATCTGCGACTAAAAAAGATACAACGCTAACCAACCTTGGCACTTAATCCCGTGCCTTTTTTTAATCTTAGTTTTGCCATAAATTGTTTAGACGTGACAGCTGGCAGTTGGACATTGCGCAAAGCACCAACTGGTCCAATATGTGCCCATCTTGCCAACCTCACAGAATTATGCGCTCGCCCTTGTTCAACTTGGTGCCTGAATTTTACCTTGCCAAACCTTCTCCCTTCTGTACACGTGCAGCTGGCAGTTAGCAGCCGAAAGTGCTGAGGACCGCATTGCGTGGCTGAACGCCGCCCTGTACTATTTCCACAACCTCCCGGCCCAGCCTCCTGGCCTTCCACCCTCTGGCTCTGCACAAGGTGAAAGTTCACAGCTGTGACAGGAAGTGCAAAGAATTGACCATCAATGCAGATGTCACGTTGTGGCCTAAAGGGGCCTTAAAAGTAACAACCATTTGATGCTGATCAGATGATGGGATAAGCAGATGAAAGGCTGGCATTTGAAAATGTTGTGGAAAAAATTAATGGATTCGTATGGCACGCTACTCTAGCTTTTTGTCTAGAGACTTGCATTTAGAGGCAGTGAAATCAGGGCTGTGCTTATATGCCGTATCTCCATTTTCAGACCGTATATACGGTACAGTTACGGTACGGTACGGTCCAAAACCGTATAATACGGTCAAAATGAATATACGGTACGGTTCCGGTATGGTACGGGAAACCGGTCGACGTACAAGCTTGCATGGCCACCCGTTTTGAGGCGCGTGCCCGCCCGCCACTCGAAATTTCCGTCCCAACAACTATCATTATATTATACTTATAATTAAGGAATAAAACAAAGATGAATAGAGGCCCAACACAAAAGAGGCAAAGGCAGTCTTTGGGGGAGGCCAGCCTGCCTGACCCGCAAAGCCTGCTGAGGGCCCCTGCATACCCCCCTGCAGCAGGCCTTCAGGTGGGCCAGATTCAGAAGCAGGCAAGCGTTAGGAAGAATGCCTGGGTGTGGGAGCAGTTTGACAAGCGTCCAGTTCCAGCAGCAGGAGCAGCAGCAGCGGGGGGTGACCAGGAAATGGCAGAGGAAGAAGAGGCTGCAGCAGCCCCAGCTCCAGCACCAGCACCAGCACCAGCAGCAGCAGCAGCAGCAGCAGCAGCAACAACAACAGCGGCAACAGCGACGCAGGTTAAGTATGCATGCAAGCACTGCCCCAACGTGAGGTCAGCGCACGAGGCCCGCATGAAGGAGCACCTGTTGAACATCAAGATTTGTGGCTTCCTATCCTCTACAGCAGCAGCTGAGTGCCCAGCAGAAGAGATGCAGAGCAAACTCAAGTCCCTGAGGCAGAGCAGCAGCAGCACCACCCAACATCAGGGCAGAAATGAATTTTTTGACTGAGGCTTTCAAAGTTTGGACCGTACCGTACGCCGTACCGTATTTTACCGTAAATACAGTCTAAAACCGTATAAATACGGCTGTACGCCGTAATTTTGTACCGTACCGTATAACCGTACACCGTAGTGGCACAGCCCTGAGTGAAATGCACTTTCAACTGTGATTCATTTGAAAGCCATCAAGTTCACAATCTGTTAGTCTTTGCCTCCAAGCTCTATGTGCACTCTGTGAACTTCGCTGCTAAACTTGCCCATACCAGACGTGCCCTTTCCAGTACTGATATCAACTCCCATCAGGAGCCGGTTTCAGGCCAAGCCTGCAACCCTCTGATCCCCATTGATTTTCCCTTTCCTTTTCGCGGTGGAGGAGCTTTACGGTACTCAGTACCAAAGTGGCTCCTTTTCCTTCATAAATGTGGGGAGTGGCTTTCACTGCCTGCGTAGTTTTTTTCCTATAACAAAGAAAACGTTCCCTGGATAAAACAATGCCGCCCCTTTCAGTCGTGGAAAAATTTGTTGCTGGCACGCGTCCTATATGCACATGTATAATAATAACACATTTATCCTTTATTAAGCAAATACAGGTTATCCAGACGCACGTCCAAGACGTCATCTGTTCATCCATGCCATACACATAATACATACACAGGTGCTGGTACCCATGACCCACCTCACCAACAAAACCCAGCCACTCCCAACACCCTTCACACCAAGCCATACCACTCTCTCCCCTCCACCCCCTCCTCTTGTCCTCCCCAGCCAACCACCCACCCACCCCCCTCCTCTCCCTTTCACACCACTGCACCCCCCTCTCCCGCACCCTCCCCTTCAGGCCTCCATCCATCCCCTCAGCTCCCACAGCACCTCCACAAAAACAGCCCATCTGCTCCTTCTGCCGTGCACGCACCCTCACAGCAGCAGCCTCCACTGCAGCAGCAAAACGGGGGCAGCAGCGTGAGTTTTGGAGCAGGCAAGCTGCACACTTTGGCAGGGCCTTCTAGGCTGTCGCAGCCTCACCACGGCGGCCGCACTCTTCTCAGCAGGTGAGGTTGCACACACAGAAGCACAAACACACCAAGGAGTGCAAAAAAAGCACAGCAGCAGGCAAGCTGCACCCTCTTGCAGAGCCTCGTAGGCTGCCGAAAGGGATGTATGGAGACCACATACTTCCCAGCATGTGAGGCTGCTCACATTTTATAACAGACGAGGCTACAAGTGATCCTGTGGACAAGGCTCTGCATTGCTCATGATGAGGCTGAGTAGAGAAGTTTGCATAAGCAAGGTAAATGTCAGAGCCGCAGGCGTTTAGGTTGCGCATACTTTTCTCAGCAGGGCTGCGCATCTGTATTTGGATCTGGGGATGCATGTTTGCTAGCAGGCGCACCACATGCGCTTAAAGACAGCTGGTGAGATGTCAGGCTGCACTGCATAGCCGGCAGGTGGGAACACTTGCGTGGTCTGTGGTGTTTTTGATCACGGATGTGGCTGCTGGATGTCTCTTTTACTCTTTTGGCACAAACTCTTTTGGCACGAAGTAAATCATTTGGCACGAAGTGCGTAGGAATCATGAGCCCTTGAAGGGTGCCAAATGCCATCTTGCCGACTCATGCACATAGAGGAAGAGGCTTACGAGGCAGTCATGCATTGTGCAGGTTCATAGCAGGTCCATTTCCATTGAGTGCTCTGTGCGTCAGGCTGCGTGAGTGGCTGCTGCTGCTGCTACTGCTGCTGCGTCGCATGCAGTGTGAGCGGCAAGTAACAACAGACAGAGATGTACTTCATTAACGCCGCAGTTTCTTGTTTTTACTTAGAAAGCAGTGCTGCAGATACCTTGGCACAAGCAGCTGCTGCTGTTGTAATGCGCAGTGTGAGTGGCTGGTGGCGCTCCGGTAGCCTTGCTGCAAAAGAGGACTCCCAAGGTGTGCAAGCGTCCTGCTACAAGAAGAGACGAGCTGTAAGCGATGTGTGTATGGTTAAATAATGGGTTTAATAAGGGTTGCAGACAGACAGCAGTGCTATACGTGACTTTGCATTGGATGACAAATAGAGGTTAGCCCAGCAATTCATTGAAGCATGCATTTCAACTTGCTTCCCTCCTGGCTAAATCAGCAGGCTTCAAAATTGATTTGTGTCTCTAGCAGCAGCAGCAGCAGCAGCAGCACGTATCAAAACTTCTCTCTTGCTTGCAGCTCCGCACAGCAAAGTGCTGCTTCTGCCACACACATACACACTTGCGCACACAGACACTCACATGAACACACACATTTGCAAAACAAGCAGGGATTAGCAGCAGGGGCAAGACCAGCCATTTGGGGAGTAGAGAGGTGCAAGAGGCAGGAGGAGGGGCAAGCAGTAGAGTAAGCCAGGGCACCAATTCATGTTCCTCAGTGCCAGACATGGCAGACGAGTTCAGGCATGCAGTGCATCGAGTGTCCTCCATTTCCCAGCCCACGTCCCTCTACACGGTGTGTAATGATAACGTGTGTGTGTGTGTGAGTGAGTGTGTGTGTGTGTGTGTGTGTGGATGGATGGGTGGGTGTGTATAGTGTGTCAGCCCACGTCCTAATACAGTGTGTAATCATAATTTTTATGTGTGTGTGTGTATGTGTGTGTGTGTGAATGGGTTTGGGTGGATGGGTGTGTGGATGTGAGTATGTGGATGTGTGCGTGTGCGTGCGCGAGCATTCTTAGGTTCTTAGGTTATATGTGCCGCTTGTAAGGATTCATAAATCTTGCTTTGTTGATGGTCTTAATGTGGTTATACCCTCCTCAAGGCTGCTCCTGAGGGGCTATGTCTGTGCAGCTCCAAACTGTTGTGCCGTATGCAACGACCTGCCGCACCATCAAGTTGTGCCCTCCTCAACTTCGCCAAAAAGAAACAGTCCTGCTCGATAACCTGTGACACCGGCACACATTCACTCGTGCACACAGACGTACAGACACGTGAGATCACACACACATACATGCACGCATTTGCTGGTCTAACTGGATGTGATCACACACTTACGCATGCGTACGTAGGCATACAGACGCGCAATTGCAGGGCCACCTCGATGTGGGCACACTTGTACGCATGCGCACACAGACATACAGGCACGCATGTGAACACACACACACACACATACACACACTCTTGTAGGGCCACCTTGATGTGCTTGCAAGCCACGCCAATGGAACGCTTGTGGTGGAGGCCGTAGTGGAGCAGTACAACCGTGCAAGGCATTACGTCTCCCGCCACCCACACCACTTCTCTAGCAAGCAGCTGGAGATGCTGCAGGTGGGTTTACGTTTTTGTGCTTCCGTGCTTGCTTGTATGCAAATCGGGAAAGTGTGCTTGCGCTCATGACTGCGTGCATAAACGGTGGTAATACCGGTATGCAAAGTGTTAGGTGGCCTGCCACCTGCACCATTCCTCCAGCAAGCAGCTGGAGGTGCTGCAGGTGGGTGTCTTACCTATTGCACTGAAACAATAATGCTGCTTGTGTGCAAACTAGGACTGGGTGTTTGCATTCCATGATTGCGTGTGTATATGTATATACGTGGTAAGTGTGAAAAATGTAAGGCAGCATGCACAGGACTGCACTGTTCCTGCAAAAGTGTGCTCCGTTTCTTAATTTTATCGCCCAGATCTCTTGCGCGAATGATTGTTGCTATGTCAGATCATCCCCCATTTCAGACAGTTAGTAACTTCGATGCTTACGTCCTGTTGGTGCAGGTAAGCAGTGTCAGATCACACTCACAAACCCGTACAGCTTGCGCCTGTAAGAAATCTGCATCCATTTCTATTTTAAATTGTACATGTGTTATGCTGTCACGTGCGTGCTGCGATAGAGGTGATTTGATCTGAATTAGTCTCCATTTTACGTCTTCCACGCCTTTGAAGGTGTCCCTTTTGATCTGCTGCCCTCATGTTTTGCACGCTCTCGTCTCATGTGTGTGCCGTCATGCTCTCATGCGCGTGCAGCAATGGAGCCGGATTGTGGATCCTCAAGAGCAGCAGCAGGCACCTGGTCCAGGCTCTTCCACCCTGAATGACAGCTCTGGTTCTGTCTCAATTCAGACGGGGAGCACACCAGAAATGGCAGCAACCCTGCCTCCACCAGCGGCAACATCAGGAGCAGCAGCAACAGCACCCATGCCAGCGCCAGCACCAGCAACAGCAGAAGCAGGAGCAGAAGCAGGAGCAGCAGACAGGCCTGCACCTCACCTTGTATTCTGTGACGCCACGTCCATGGTCGCGGCCAAGGCGTTGTACATAGTAGAGGTCACACGTGCGCGGGCGAGCTTTGCTGAGCAGCAGCACCTCTTGAACCAGGTGAGTAATGCATCCCTCAAATCAGATCTGGCCACTTGTGTCGTTGTCAGGGTCCATGAAGCCAAGTCCCTTTATATCATTGATGCTTGCAATGCTTTGGTGTTCATGCCGACTTGCAGATGATCTGATCTTGTCAGATGTGTGGTGGCAATAAACAGTGGAGGAAAAACAAAAGAGGAACAGTGGTACATACATGCCAATGTATGGCAAACTCATGCAAAAGAGCAACTGCGTACGTGTCATTGATCCAATCCTCACCTCCATTCTGATCTGCAGCAGTAAATTGGAGCATGTCAATCACTCCCCCCCTCTGTATCGTTTGCCGCGTATCTTTCCCTTTCCTTGCTCATCTGCTGCCGCCTTTAATGTTAGAAAGAAGCAGATATTAGCACCACCGTCGCCCCTCGTGTTTCCCCTTCATTACAGGTCCCGAGTGAACAATCTCAAAGACTTGGAGCATACTCCCCTGTACCCTCCCTTACCCGTCATGCACTTCTTTAGCAAACAGCCTGTGAAGTGCTTAACACCATAACACAGCGAGACACCAAAATCAAAACGTGTCCACCACCGGCATCCTCTCTCTGTGTCCCTCCCTTGTGTTTCAGATGCCTAGCCATGCTTCTCGGGTATCCATTTTGATTGGGGCTGTCCACTGCCCTCAATCTAAGCAGTTTTGTTACTATCACTTGCAGGTGCTCCAGCAGCAGTTGTTGATGGGCATAGGGGGAGGCATTTCTGCTGCTGCTGGGGTCATGGGGGAGGAGTTGGAAGAAGATGCCAGCCTTACGTCCCCTGAGGTGTGTTTGCATTTCTGCGTGTTTGTGTATGTGTGTGCGTGTGCGCACGTGTGTGTGTGTGTGCTTGTATGAGTGTGAGGTGATTGTTACTGCACCTGCCCTAAAAATGCACAAACGCACGTTCATGTACGCCCACGTACACATTAACACGTACAAACACAAACACAAGCACACACAATCACACACGCGCGCTAACACATGCTCACACACACACACACACGCCGCAGACGGTTGTGGCAGCCCTGGCAGTGGAGCCCTGTAATGTGCCTACCCTCATGGGCGTCAAGGACTGCTTGGACTACTGCTCAGGTAATCTTGCCAGGCATAAGAAATGTGAGATTCCTGGCTCTGTGCCCAGCTGCCTCTTGTTTGGTTTGTTCACGGGTAATTTAGGTTTAGGTCAGTTGCATTACAGGCTGCAATCTGCCCTACGCGTCAGAGCATATCTGCAGTGTGCTATGACATTGCCGCAGGTGGTCATGTAACTACCGTTTCCTTTCATGCACATACGTCTGGGTTGTTGTGTAAGAAACGAGGGGTAGCAAGACTGTCTGCTTACACCACCAAGAACAGGAGCCATGTAGGTGCTGAGTACCAAACAAGTTACTGCACCCTAGGAAAGGGAAACCCAATGGGGATCAGGAAATTGGCAGGCTGTACCAATACTGCCGTGCTATTTTCAACATTATTCTGTCTGCAACGTTATGGAGTGGCCATTTCTGCCTTTCCTATCGTGTCCTCTTTAATGTTGCTTTGTCTGCTTATGCTGCAGAGTGAGCTGTTCCATCTTTCCTACCATGCCGTCTTCAGTGTTGCTCTGTCTGCAATGCTGCAGAGTGACTAGTTGAACCATCTGCCACAGCTGGAGGGGCCAGACATCTGTCTTCCAGTGCACCCACTTTAAATTTCCATCTCATTTACGTGCGCAACAAGCAAGAAAAGGTTCCCCTTCCACCTCTTTTCCTGCTCACCTCCTTTCCTCCTTACGCTCAGGCAACTGGGTGACCATGTTCAGCCTGCTTGAGGGGCCTGGCCTCCTTATGCGTGCGTTTCGCACACACTGGGCGGCTGCAAGGCAGGCAGGGGGGTTGGATGCTGTGGAGCACCTGGAAGCTGCTCTGCAGGTGTGTCTTTGTCGTGTGTATGTGTATGCCTAAGTGTGTGTGTATGTGTGTGTATGTGGAAATAGTAGTGGCAGGATGGACTGATAAATATGCGCTCTTTGTCTGTGAAATTTTTAATTTGACACGTTCATATCTTGACAAATTTACATCAGACAAATGTGAACAGGAGTATCCTGGTGTGAAGCACGGATTTAGGGGGCCAATAATTGGTGATGATTCATCATAAGCTTGACCAGGACTATATATCATCTTATATACATATATACGTTCATATACGGCGTATGTATACGGTTCTGGCTAACCCTAGTGACAAAGTGTTTTAAGTCTGTGAGCTGGCTAATAGAACCCATCAAATACACTTTAGAGTAGACGTTGCGCCTTTTGGCTGTTATGCTTGTATCTACTAACTGCACGCTATATTACTTTTATTGCTAATTTCGATCAAATCTGCAAAAAAATTGGCCAGAGACTTTGCTTATTTCTGCAATTAGACACTGCAATGTTGTGGCAATGCGTCCTTCCTGAGGTGTAATGCGGTATTCACACAAGGCAGGGGCAGAAAGCAGTCCCCGAACATACAGCCTTCTCATCCATTCTGCAGCGTTCGGTGTGCAAAAACTCAGGTACATAGCACAAACGCAGGCCTGCAATCAGCCATGGGGAGATCCCCCAAGTATGATGTGACAACCCCTTTGCGCTTGTGCACCCCGACCCACCTCCTAAAAAGTCTTTCGTCAGCAGATATCTGACGAACAGGGATCCCTACAAGAGGTCCCTCTATGACTTGGTTTCTAACACACCCGCCCCTGTACTGCTGCTTGCAGGCTCTCCTCGCTCTGGCTAGCAAGCACCAAGGCATGGATGCGCTGCTGCAGTCACCCCCCACACTGCAGCGCTTGGTCGCTACTCTCCAGATGGCCCACACGGACACAAGCCTACCAAAACTTGCCCTGCAGGTAGGCCTTCAAACAGGAATGTCCTTATTGTCAACCACACAAGCACTTGTGCTATTGTTAGTCACAGCCTTGACTGATGCCACTGGCCTGTTGTGCTACAAGGCTTGCACATTTGCGGCGTGGTGATAATACAAATAAGTTTCTTGCGGTCCCTATCCCAGCAACAACCTGCACTGCAGTTGCGATGGTATTCTTAGACAGCCTCTTGACATTGCTAGTTGCTAGCAAGCCTTCTAACCACTAATATAAGCCAACCCACTGCGACCTTCATGCATCCTTTCAAAAGCACACTGTCCATATACCTATCCTAATTGTTTTTTGGAGCAGTTCACCTCTGTAGCGTTCTATTATCAATTTGGGGGGGGGGAGGATATCCCCCTGCTGTTACTGATCCCAGGCTTCCCTCTCTTTTGTAGAGGCACCAGACTTTTTCCGTGTTATAGCTGACGGCTGACGTGGTCAATTTTGGTTAGTAGTAGTAGAGACCGGTCAGGATGCTTGAGAGATGAAAGGGAACACACTTGCTTTGTAACGGTCCCTGTGTTTAGCTTAGAGAAACCGGCCAGGAGCCAAGGTCGTGATAAAGCTGGCTTTAGTCCACCCCCGGCAGTAACCATTCACCACTCCACACCTCCTACAGGTCGTGTCCAAAGCCATGCTGTCATCAGAGAAGGGCTACGTCCTGGTCCTGCGCAGCTTGCTTGGTAAACCCCTTTGTGCACGTCCCTCTCCTGTGCAACAGCCACAACCTGTGACTGGTCACCAGTCCTCTGGTCAGCCACAAGCACCCCAACCCCACCCCAAACCTCATATCGGCAAAACAGGAGGCCAGGCACCCCCACCCCCCCCGGGACCTCCCCCTCCGCCACCAGTAGCAGGCGCTTTAAAAGTTCCACCCCCACCAGGACCCCCCCCTCCACCACCTTTTTCAGGGACTAAAAAAGCTCCACCCCCACCAGGGCCCCCTCCTCCGCCACCAGTAGCAGGCACTAGAAAAGCTCCACC
>Ga0307951_1003054_pt1 | contig 10537 bp, 8 predicted proteins | sample OrgLakmetagen374_FD_201842 | JGI IMG/M metagenome (GOLD analysis project Ga0307951, IMG submission 201842) | Saline water microbial communities from Organic Lake, Antarctica - #374 | ecosystem: Environmental > Aquatic > Non-marine Saline and Alkaline > Saline | place: Antarctica: Organic Lake... | reverse complement strand
TCACACACACACACACACACACACACACACACACACACACACACACACCAATGCACATATGCACACGCATGCATGCACGCACAGATCCACTTGCACACATGCAAATACACTTGCACACATGCAAATACACTTGCACAAACATACACGTGCATAAACGCAAACACACCAACATATCCCATACACAAGTATGGCGCATCTGTTTCTGCACACGCAAGAAGGAACACAGACACGAGCTAGGACACAGCTCGCTCGCACAACACAACAAACACACACACACACACACACACACACACACACACACACACACACACACACACACACACACACACACACACACACACACACACACACACACACACACACACACACACTGAAAACGAAGCTCATTGACTTGATCGCGCATGGGCGCTGTACCTGTTGCTCATCAGGGCAAACATATCCTTTGCCCTGCTGCACAAACTTGAGGGCTCTGGCCAACCGTACATCGTATATGACCGTATACTTGATTAAATCCCTGCAAAAATACGGTATATACACCGTATATGTAGTCCTGGCCAACCCTACAACCTTGTGATGAGTGCATTTACCGGACCTCATTTGCCTATTTTGCACCTTTTGCACACACTGTAATGAATGCATTGGTCAGACCTAACGCGCCTATTCTGCACCCTTTCAATGCTCACTGAAGGTGAAGAAAGTCTGGCACGGGTACTACGAGAGGTGAGAGTTGTGAATAAGTTGCTTGAAAAGCTTGAATAAGTTGCTTGAAAAGAGCTAAGCCTTTTGCTTGAAAAGAGCTAAGCCTTTGCATCTTAGAAGGCGTGTCCTCACACAGGCTTCGTAAGATTGAATAGTCCAGTACGACAAGGCCTCGACACAGCGGCATAGCTCTGCACAGCTGTGCCAGCACTGGTTCTAATATAGGGTACTACAACCGTTCCAACCTTTTCACGGTGGTTTGAGATGCACGGGGTAGCTTGCTCTAACGAATCAATCCAAGCGTGTGTGCATTTTTTGTCCATTGCTGAGTGTACAATTCATTAATCCACATACGCGCGCGCGCACGCACACACACACACACACACACATACACACACAGATACAAAGATGCAGCAGCGCAAACTATACAAGCCCATTGGAGGTGCGCTTTCCTCCCAAGAAACCCGTATTTTGTGCGCCATGTGTCAGTTCTTTTATTGCGCTCTTTATTTCATCATGAACCAACAGAGGTGCTCTTGCTCAAACACCTGTGTTTGTATCTGGCTTTTAAAACCTTCTGCTAGCCCTATTTGTCCAAGAAAGGTGTGAGGTTCATTACTCAAACAACAATTAACGGGTTGAACCTTAGGGGTTGCGCTCCTCATCGGCTGCTTGCGCAGAGACCCACCCCACATCTCAAGAATCTGGCGTAGGGCCGGGTGTAATTTTTCACCAGTTGGCGTTAAATTTTACCTGTGACTTTCAACTTGCTTAGTGCTTCATTGGAGTCCTGAGCACTCCTCATATCTAGGGTTGGCCAGAACCATATATATACGGTTTATATACGGTATTTTTTACAGAAAAATCACCAAATATACGGTCATATACGGTGTATATATACGGTTCTGGCCAACCCTACTCAGATCTGCATCATGATGGAACCAGTGCAGTGCTATTTTGCAAAAAGACGAGTATCACACTTAGAGCATCATGACCCAAGCACCTTTTATGGTGCTTGTAAATATGCCCTCCCACAACCACCGCACAAACACACACACACACATACATACATACACCTGGAAGGGGCTACGCAGCAAGGCGCTTGAAGTATGCAAGGACCCGTGGGGTTCTTTCTCCTTGGCTGTTGAAGACGGATGAATTTCCAGAGCATCAATGCACGCGAGATATTGCTGCCCGAGTCATTCAAAGGTGATTTTCTAGCAGAGAGCACGATGCGTGTCTGAACTCCACATCCTTTTAGAAGTGCAGCTGGATGTGATCGCTGAGCAAAGCTGGCTTTCGTTTGAGTGCTTTGGCTTAAATGCTTCTTTCTCCCGTTGAAACCGTGGATGGCTGCGCGTTGGCCTCCTTTATTTTAGCTGGTTCGACTGACTGTCAGATCTTGGCTGTTGCACAGCACTGATCTTGCTCACACTAGGTTTTTTATGTCACACAATGATCCCTGCCTAGTTTGTGGAGTGGGAATCGGCAAATTTCTTTTGCTGAGGTGGGAATCGGCAACTTTCTTTTGCTGGGGTGGGAATCGGCAACTAAGGTGCACTCTTCTCCTTGTTAAGGGTAAGTGTTTCACTCTGTTATTTTCTTTGATGGGAGCCGCTGCATCCTGCACTTATTGACATAAACAAGCTGGAACCTAAAATCATCAGAGGAATGACCGGGAAAAATAGAAAATAAGAAAAGCGCATGTACAAATTTTAAAGCAGCCTGTTGCGTGTGCAAACACTTGAGGGCTGATGCATAAAGGCAAACGATGCGCAAGCTAATCTATGTTTATAATTTATATTACAAGTACTTACAAAGCCATACTTACTTTTGCGCATTCACACACACACACACACACACACACAGGTGGTGGAGGGGTTTCTGCGCTCGCCAGAAGGTGGCCTATGATCTGGACTGGAGCACAGAGACACACAGGGCTTCCATCATCATGCAGCGGCAGTGGCGGGTGTGTGTGTGTGCTTGTGTGTGTGTGTGCTTGTGTGCGTGTGTGTGAATTGTATGTGAGTGCATATGTGCGTAGAGGAGCGTGTAAAGTGTTTTTGCATGCAACTTGAAGAAGCATAACTAGCTCACTGTCACTACGAGCAATCAGGTCACTGCATTACAGATTACAGAAGTATATAAAAGTTTTTATATTGATGCAAAATTACTGAACCCATCTTTAGCAAGCTGTAGGGGCCTGGGGTATTGCAAGGGGGAGGCGTAGTGTTGAGGTAATTCATCTACATGCAGAGCATATGTGTGAGCGTGCCCTGGTAAACATCAGTGGCACCTCTGTGTGCGAATAAAAAGATTGTGCAATTGCTGCGTACCATGCATGTGCACAGGTTTGGCACCTCTTATAAATATGCGCTTGCACGTGCGCTATTTTAACTGCCCTGCCTGGATTTTGACTCTCATCAATTGTGCATGGAATGTGTGATTGTTATATGTGTACGGGTGGGATACGTTTGCACGGAGATAAACACACACATGCATACGCACGCGCACCCGCACACGTACACCTCCATCAATCAGAATCTAAATAGAATCGTGTAAGCACTGTTTCAAGCAGGCTCGTGTGCGTTGTGGTAGGGTTCCTTCGAACAGAGCCAGGGGCAAACGGGAGTGGGTTTCTCGATGAAGTCTGCTCCCTGCGTCCCTTTCCTTTCCTTGCCTTGCCTTACAACGTTTGGTTACATTTCCCAATTTCCATATTTTAGGATTGCTCCAAATCACAAATTTGATTACGTTTCCCAATTTCCCATTTCACTAAATTGATCCTACACTGATTCCCTCCATAATATCCTACAATCCGAGGCTGTTTTCTGCTTACCACATACTGCCAGCTGTGATGTTCTGTTAGTGCAGTACTCAAAATGTGATCACTGGCGTGTTTAAAAATACCAAGGTTTTATCCAAGCATCCGAGTGTGTGACGTGACGAGCACACACATGCCCTTCACAAGCCTGAACACACCAGCCTGAATATGCGTGCTCTTCACATGCCTGCCTGCCGAGCTCCCTAAAAGCTCCTGCTTACACCTAGTTATAGGGCTGGTTTCTTTTGAAGCTTGAGCATCGTTACAGGCTTTAAAACCTCTACAAAGAAGCGGCATTGCATGTTAAATTTGTAGTATATGGGAGCATGACATGATGTGATGTTACGTCACGTCACGTCACGCCTTGTTATAATGTTACGTCTTGCCATGATGTGATGTTACGTCATGCTGCCTGACATGTCAATTTTAACGCAAGCTGCTCCACTTTCCCTCCACAATTGTGTGCTTATTCTAGCCTACACATTACACATTACTCTAGCCTACACATTCGTCGGCAGGCTCGCCAAGCTCGCCGGCTACTCGCGCTCCTGCTCAAAGACCCCCGACGGAACCGCAAAACAAACAAGCACTCCTCTTTCTCCTCCTCCCCCTCCTCCTCCTCCTCTTCCTCATCTTCGTGCTCCAATTATGTACCCCCCTACCAGCCTCCCCCTTCATACTCTTGGGTTTTGGCATCTCCTAGAGCGAACGAGGAGCTGAGTTGCTCAGCTACGCCAGCGCCAGCAAGGACAAAGGTGGCAGCAACATTCAAGCCGTCGGCCAAGGCACTAGCATCCATAGCAGCAGCAAAGCCTGCATACGTAGGATTTGTGGAAATGTCGGAGTCCGGAGCTGTGCCATCAGCAGCTGCACAGAAATTGCCCACACCAGCAGCACCACTCCAAACATCGACAAAACCATCAGCTCCACACTTGTCAGTGGCAGCATCCGCACGAGCACCACCAGCAGCAGCAGCAGCACCAGCAGCAGCACCTGCAGCAACACCTGCAGCAGCAGCAGCAGCAGCAGGATCAAAATCAGGTGCTGCAACACAAGCAGAAGCAATTGCACCAGCAGCAGCAAAAGTACCTGCTCCAGCATCGACGCCTGCAGCAGCAGCAGCAGCAGCAGCAGGATTAAAAGCAGGTGCTGCAACACAAGCAGGAACGTTTGCACCAGCGTCAGCACCAGCAACAACAGCACCAGCACCAGTAGCCAAACCAATAATAGCTCACCCAACAGCAGCGACAGCACCTGCACCTGCACCTGCACCAGCAGCAGCAGCGGCGGCGGCAGCGGCAGCAGCAGCGGTAGCAACGAAACCAGTTACCGCAGCACGAGCAGAGGTGTCTGCAGCTACACAACACACACCACCTGGTCTAACTACGACAGAAGCACCGGTCACTGCCTCAAAACCAGCTCCTTCACCCCTTCTCTCCAAGCAACCGCCACCACCCGCGGCACCATCTACAGCACCACGCACAGCACCATCTACAGTGCTACCCACAGATCCATCTACACCACCACCCACAGCACCATCCACAGTACCACCTACAGATCCATCTACACCTCCACCCACAGATCCATCTACACCACCACCCACAGCACCACCCATAACACCGCCCACAGAACCACCTACACCACCATCCACAGATCCATCCACAGATCCACCTGCAGCACCACCCACAACACCACCCGCAGCACCCCCTGCTTCTCCCACCCCCTCTTGGCTGCGCTTCCCTAGTCGCCGCACCCCTGCCGCAACAAATAGCACACAAATAGCACACAAGCACCACACAAATACCACAGCACCAGCCTCTCGTAATCTGTACCCCAGTGCCAGCTGCCCTTCTGCTACCAGCTCCTCATCCTCGCTGCACCAGAGCACAGCAGCTGCCGCCTCTGCTGCGGTCAAAGTGCAGCCGCTGCCTCTCATGAAAATCCAACACCAGGCATCTGTGAGTGCGAGCTCGTCTTCTCAGGCTGCGCAACCAGCAGCAACATCATCATCATCAGCAGCAGCAGCAGCAACTTCAGCAGCAGCAGTAAAATCATCATCACCAGCAGCAGCATCTGCAGCAGTGCCTCTTCAATCCCATACCTCAAGCTTAAAACAAGCAACTGAGGCGCAACAACCACCCTTGCCCCCTCCCCAACTCCCGCCCCCTTTGTCCCCCTCTCCACGTCAATTCCATGGAGGTGACAAGGCTTGAAAACGAAATGGTGTAAGGACACACAGCTCCTGCCTCCTCTTTTCCGTTGTTTTTCTTGTCTGTAACAAACCACACGCACAAGCACGTTAGATGTGAGTTCACACACACACATACACACACACATACACAATGACATGCTTGACGGAAATGTGTGCACAGGGAGACCAAGCAGCAGAAGGCCTCCTAGCAGTAGCACTCACGGCAACAGAAGCAACAGAGATGCAGGCATGCTGCGCAGCCTGAGTGTGGGCAGTCACAGTCATAGTGGCAGCGGTAGTGCTAACCTTGGACTGCAGAGCTCTACAAGCAGCAGCCTCAGTAGCATGAACAGCAGCAGCAGCAATTGCGTGGCACGGCTACGGACGCCTACCAGAGGTGTGCAGCAAGAGTGGCCGTTCTGGTTCAGCCAGTTCTGAACGCGCATCTTGGCTGGTTAAAGGCTTTTCGGTCCCTTGTTTGTGAATCTGGGGGCGTCCGCCTGTACAAGTACACACCATATATGACCGTATGTCTAGTGATTTCCCTGCCAAAAACATCGTGTATACATAGTGTGTGATGTAATAAAATATATACGGTGAATATACGGTGTATTATTATGGCCGTAGATTGAGTGATTATCCTGTTAAAAATACCAGAGGGGGCTGACTGAGGAAATGTCCAAATATGTGCCCTTTTTGCACTCTGAATCCAGCCATTCATTGCCCACTCAGCCAACTGACACCATCCTGGCTTTAAATGAAAGCTGATATTGTAAGCTGCACGAAGATGTGCTTATATCCATGTAAGTCACAGTGTGCGCAAATTGACGGGTGTCAAAGCTCACCTTGACTGCCCAAACCCTAATTTGTTGCCTTTCTATGAGAAAACAGCACATGTTGAGCCGCATCATCAAGGACGAAATGCACGAGGGGAGAAACCTACTGTCTTTCCGCCGATGAACCACGCACTTCATCTTTTCACTTGATTTTTTTGCGATCATATTTTTATTACAACAACACCATACCACACAAAATTATGCCATTTGGTGGAGTGGGTGATCTGCTGTGAAGATTTTGTGGTGAAAAGTGGGGTCCACGCCGCACGGCAATGAGAAAGGAAACTTTGCGCAGGCAAAGGAAGGCATGATAAAAGGACGGATGTTTTATGCAGGCAGTGAAATCACCATAATTCAAGCCTGCAACCCTGTTTTAGTCCCCTTTTTTCTCCTCTTCTTTCTGTGATGAGGAGTGTTACAGTACTTGGTACCAAGGCAGCTCTCTATGTGCCGTTGGAACCAGGAATGGTATTTACTACCTGCATTGTTCTTCCCTTGTTACAACAACGGAAGCCACTATAGGTACCAAGTCGCACATTTAGGCATTCTGCAATGCCCTTCTCAACAAGCAAAATCCAAGGACATGCTCCTTTAACACCAGCTCACTCCAGAGCTGGTAGATGCGGGTCCTTCCTGCTATTGCCATTGTCACATAGCCGCTCTTCACGCACGCACACAGAAACACGCACACACGCATACACAGTTTTCCTCACCCCTTCTCCAGGATCAAGCCTAATTGAGGACCCAGCAAGCCTACGGTATAGCACCAAGCAGGGTGGTAGTGGGCAGAGGTCTGCAGCAGGACCCAGACAATTGGTGCGTGCACAAAGCAGCACCTCCCTGGTTAAAAGTCGTGAAGATGGGCCTGTTGCAGATCCTCTCAAGCCCCTACAGCTGCAGCAACAACCAAAGCAGCAGCAACAGCAGACTCAGTCGTCAACGCAGCGCTTGCAGAAGCCTGAGCAGTTGCAGCAGCAGCAGCAGCAACAGCAGCGGCAGCAGCAGCAGCAGCAGCAGCAGCAGCAGCAGCGGCAGCAACAGAGGTCAGGTGTACAAGAACAACAGCATCGGCAGTATGAGCTCCAGCCCTTGCAGCAACAGCAATGCGGGCAGCTGCACTCTTCAAGTAAACATCCTGTGCCTGCAATCACAGAATTGAGCCTTAAGTCCGAGAGGGGGCCAGGGGAAGGAGAAGGAAAATTGGATGACAAAGAGGCAGGGTATGCTCAAGTCGATGCATTCAATGTGCTTCATGCACACGCGATGGGGCTTAGGCGCAACAACAGGTTTAAGTAAGCTACTTTTGTGTGATCGGGGAAGGGGATTTGTAGGTATAAGCTAGCAGCTGAATTTGTTGCAACTCCTTGCACAATAGCGCAGGCATTGTATGATTTTGTGACTTTTTTGCAACCCCTTTGTATTTGTTGTACTTGCGCGAATTACTTGTATGTTGACTCTTGTGTGAATATTCATTCTTGGCTGGACAAACTGCAAACACAAAAAAGCAATAGGGCAGGATGTTGAGTGGAGAGTTTTATATGAGTGTTTCATCATTTGAAGCTCCATAAGCAAGGGCGTTGAATTCAGTTAAAAAGAGTAAAATTGAGAGGCGTGTATGTGTAACTGTTGAGAGACACTCGAGAGCATCCCATTAGTGATGACTGCTAATAATCAGGGAATGGGTGTACTTTGGAACTGCTGCTCCTGATGTCATTAAGCGCATGAACTTTAGGTATACTATGCTTCTACCTTCGGAACAAAACCCATGTGTCGTCCGAAAGCAGGTTGGTCCTTTTTTTGGTACTGGTCCGGAATGTTTCTGCAGTAGTCCAGTATGGGATGGTGCAGTAGTCCAGTATGGGATGGAAAAACAAAGGCACGGTGTTATGTAGGGGCCGGCGTACGTACCAGACACAGAGGGTAGAGCAGGTTAAAGTGAACAGTTTGATGTTGTGACCACCAAGGTTGACGAGCTTTGCACCCCTTTAGAGTATCCCGTGTGCTATAGCCTATAGCATTTGGTCATGTTAGGCTCCTTGCCACACATGTGAAATCTCATTGTTCAGGCCAAATCACCCGACTCCCACCTGGTCTTCCCTTTTTTATTACAAGATGAATTTTACAGATGTTCATTGCACATTGTAAGTGTTGAGCGGTGCAGACTTAATATTACATTTCTGTGTCGTAGCAGAGGAAAATCAAGTTTGGTTATTTTTGTTGTCAAATCATACTGCAAAACGGGAATATAAAGAAAGAAAGCTCCAGATAATTGCTCACACCTCCACGCCCTAGGATACTTGTAATTAAGAAGGATGCCAACAAGCTGTATAATTTGCTGTACAATTTCATTTATGAAACCACTGTGTTAACACGCACATCTGTATTCTTTTTTTGCTCGGTACTACAGAGTTACAGATAAAAAGATAAAGCCATTTGATGGCTTTATCTGAGTCAAAAAGTGCGACTGCTAGGCTGCGTGTGTAAAATGTGTAAAAATTGTGATAACTGTTGCTGTAGCACCAGACTTGTAGCACCTACAAAAATAAACCCCTGGAAAGGGAAAAAGGCACAACGTTGTTTGTGACATTGCAGCACTTCAAAAATCAGTAAACAATCAAGCATCTGCCAGGACTAACCGACCGCAATAAATTAGAGAGGGGAGGATCATCATCTGTGTGCTTTGGGCACATGGGCACATGAAAAACATGGCCTGTCACACTGAGGATACCAAGAATGCTCGGTACTACAGCAACTTGCACAAGGAACCCACTCCACAGCCTCGGAGTTACTGGTCTACATGCCACAGCACTCACGAACAAATCAAGCTTACAGGCCATTAGATCCGCAACAAAAATCATACGACCCTGGGATCGACCCCATAAAATATCTGAGCAATAGAGAGAAGAAAGAAAATGTCATGCTAAATCAGTGGCATGGACGAATCGTGTGATTTCCCCTGGGATTTATAATGTGAGCAACGGTTTACAGTATTGGTTGTTTGGCCAGTTTAGATGGCCCTCTTGTAACAAACTCGCAGACAGGCCACACACTTCTTTGTGGCTCGCTAAGACGTATGTTATTCCTGCTGGCATGTATGGTAGTCAAGTATGGGGTACTGTTTTTTTGCAGGCAGGCAAGGGGTTCTATAGCCCGCTGTCTACGCTTCATTTGCATTTTCTGAAGGGCACGTTAGGTGTGAAGCAGTCTACCACTAATTGGGCTGTACTCCGAGAATGTTGACATGAACCATTACAATTCTACTGGTTTCGGTCAGCTGTCAATAGTATGCTTTATACCAATAGTGACACTTTGCGGAGGGTAGTCCAGGCTGATCTCAATTTACAGCCTCGTTCAAGTGCTTGCTGGACAGCTCAATTGCTGAGCGCTTTTCAGGGACTGCGTGGGTGTGAGTTGTATGTACGAGCTGTTCAAACTGGGCATGCTATTCCCATGCAAGAGTTCACTGCAGATTTGATGAAGCATAGGATGAGAGGTGTTTGGAGAGACGCTGAGTTGGTGGACCCCAACACGCACAACAACAAACTGGCCACCTATCATTATTGGTTTGCCAACCCTTTTTCTATAAATGAGCGTATGCCGATAATGTACCATCCACGGCATCTCATGTTATGCGCAATACAAGTAGATTCCGCTTGCGTGCGCATACTTTAAAAGTCGACCCTCCACACCATCGCTCCACACCATCGCTCCAGGGGCCCCTTGCCCGCATGGCTAAAGCCCTTTGTGACCTTGGCCCCCCCTCCTACTCGTCACTCACCACCATTCCACCAGGCCAATGGTGTCTACAACAACCTCTATGGGGAATTCCCTACATCCAACTTGAAGCACGCCTCACAAAGCCCACACACGCGCTCCACCCCCACCTCCTTCACCTCAACACCCTCGGAGATTTAGCCCAACTCAAGAGGCAGCTACGGCTCTCCCACCCCACCCCACAAAACCCACGCGGGCCCCCCCATAATCCCC
>Ga0307951_1003047_pt1 | contig 10543 bp, 9 predicted proteins | sample OrgLakmetagen374_FD_201842 | JGI IMG/M metagenome (GOLD analysis project Ga0307951, IMG submission 201842) | Saline water microbial communities from Organic Lake, Antarctica - #374 | ecosystem: Environmental > Aquatic > Non-marine Saline and Alkaline > Saline | place: Antarctica: Organic Lake... | reverse complement strand
CGACCCAAAACGTTATTAAACCAATCCTGCGTCAACCCCGCAGAATTAAATTATATATATTACACGTTTCCGCACTCACCCCGCAGGGCAAAAACAAATATTTATGCGGGGTGATATAAAAAAATTACGGTATGATATATGATTTGTAGTCTGTATCAGGCCAGGAAGTTTCCTTGGTCACAAGGTCAAACTAGTCACACATTTCTGAACTGCTAAGGATCTGTACAACGCAGCATTTGCACTGCACATTTAAGTTCTCCTTTTTCTGCTCTACAATGATGACATGGCCCCATTCCGGCCCCCTTGAACCCCTTATAGCTATAGATATACACAACTAAACGGGAAGGTTTCAAGGTGGGAGGAGGAGCCCAAGGGCTCGTTTTCCAAAATTGCACATCGAATCCTTTGAACAGTTGAGGGCTCTAGAACTTTCAAAAACTTCATCGAACCCTTGCTCCCAAAAAAACGAACTGAACAACCCTGTTCTTTGTCCAACAAAGTGCACTCCATGCAAGCACACTTTATGCATACTAGATCCCATTAACTAGTCAGCAATCCTTATACATTTTGTTTGAAAGAGCAGGAAACTGCTAACCTGCTTATGTTGGCGCCCACTTTCCCCTTTTACTTTGTGGCATTGGTTTCAACATAATATGGCTTTTATGTTGCCTGCAATATTGCTCTCTGTCCTAATCAGGCATGTGTGCTGGCCGGCGCTGTCCTTATCAGACATGTGTGCCGGCCTCTACGTGCCCTGACCAATTTGATTGCCATGTGTGTTTCTCATACATGCTGGCTGCTACATACAGGAATTTCTGTTTGTGTGCACTATGTCTTCCATGTTCAGCCTAGTTTTGTCTCTTACACACGTCGCCACCTCTCCATCTAGTTTAGATTGGATTACAAAGGCATTCAACCAGGAATGGCTGCTCAACCTATGAGAAACCTCAAAACACACCAAGGAAAAAAAGGGCTGTGACGCAACTGGAGAATGCTAACCTTGAAGACATGAGAACAAGTAGGCAAGAACACATCAAAGTGTACACGTTGGTTCACCAAAGTAGACGCATACTGAAAAATAGTTAAGACCTTACAAAGTTAGCTCTCCATCTGCACTCTCCCCTGCTGCAGGTAGAGGCACTGCGTGCTGTCCCTCCTCGCCTGTCTACAGAGCAACAGCAGCAGGAGCAGCTATCAAGGGCATTTTTCCGATCCGCGCGTGCTTACTGGCTGCAGCATGGCGATGGAGGGGCTGGGGAGAAGACAGGGCCATCCACGGCTGTCAGCCCATCTTTACAACATGTTGGGGGCAGCAAGTTAGAAGTAGAGGTGTTGAGTTCAGGTGGTCAGAGCAGCACCAGTGGCGGACGTAGCACCAGCAGCGCTGCTCAGCCGTCAGATGAGTATGAGCAGACGCTGCAAAGGTTTCTGTCCGAGCAGCACCAACGTGGTGCTAGTGCAGTGGAGGCTGGTTCTCAAGGGGCAGCGGCAGAAGAAGCTCTGAAGGTGCGGGGCTGTCTTCTTCATTGCAGAAACAGCGACATAGTTGTTTGTACAATTGAAGCCTGTTTTGGTGCCTGATAGTTATTTGGTGCCTGATAGTTATTTGGTGCCTGATAGTTAATTGGTGCCTGATAGTTAAATGGTGCCTGATAGTTAATCGGTGCCTGATAGTTATTTGGTGGATGCGTACAAAACAGAGCACACACATCTTTGAAGGTGGGGATTACTGCCAGGCTTAAGCGTAAATTAGAATGGAATGATATAAATTGGCTGGAACTATGACTGGATAAATTTTAGTTATTCTGAACTTCTTGGTTGATGCACGCAAAAGAGAGCGCTTACTACTTATCGCTTGAGCAGCGCCAGGAAAGGAGAAGTCCCACATATTTGTCAACGGAAGTGCATACCATGCTACAACTGTGAAATAATCTGCTTTTGGTTGCCTCACTCGTACCTAGCAACCGCATGTAGTGAGCAACCTTTGTTGTTGGAGGGGCGTAGCGGTCATATTGTATAGGTTGGAGTCAAAATTGCGCCAACCTGGATATGGTTATTCATAAGACGTGAAATCTTTAACGTGGGAACAAATTCGAGATTTAATTTGAACATGTATGTGCTGAAGTGCTGAAGTGTCTGTGCCCAAGACACTGATATTTACTTTCATTAATGATACCTGTGCAGGAAACTCGGCGGGGCGTAACCCACAAGGCTGTTATTTCTGCTGTGTGGGCATTGGCTGTCATGGTGTGTGGATAGGATTGACCCAACATATTTTTGGATAGTGTGCTAGCTTATGCAAAACAGCAGGACCTTACATGTGCGTGGTCATGATGATGAGTTCACAAAGTTCTGTCAATCTCGTAGGTGTGACGTGCTGAAGCTTTCTGCGTGTGGTAACTGTAAGCACTTCACGCATGTATTTTGCTTCTGAAGTGCATGCATAGCGCCGTCTGTGTTTTGACTTGACATGTTGTCCGTGTTTTGACATGACATGTTCATGGCATGGCATGGCATGTCATGCAAGTGCTGCCCTTGTACTCATGGCCGGTAGATGATCAAACTGACAGTGCTAGCTTTTTAACAGTGGGTGCTTGCCGGATTTTGGTACTTCTTATTCCATTGTCTCAAGCGTGCTGTTCTGCTCATTATTTGACTAGGTATTATCCGTTTTGTTGAATGGGTCCTTCATGCTTGCTTTCAACCTCAGGGCGGCCCCACATTGTACAATGCCGAGGTAGAAGCCCTCCTTCAGATCGCCAAAGCAGGTGGCAGCAACTGGCGCTTCTACGAGGGAGAGGGTGCAAACCTGGCATGGGCGCTGGCTGCTAGCAGGCATTGGAGCCGCAGGCTTGAGGACTTGGAGGAGGGGCTGGTGCAGGTGAGGTGGTGCAGCTGGTGTAAGCAGTGGTGGTATTTGCGGCTGGTGAGGTGGTGCAGCTGGTGAGGTGGTGCAGCTGGTGTAAGCAGTGGTGGTATTTGCGGCTGGTGAGGTGGAGCAGCTGGTGAGGTGGTGCAGCTGGTGAGGTGGTGCAGCAGGTGAGGTGGTGCAGCTGGTGTAAGCAGTGGTGGTATTTGCAGCTGGTGTCTAAGTGGTGCACTTTTTGGTATATACGGTCGGTGTATAAGGGTGCAGGAAGTGCAGACGGCATGGAACGTAGCAGATGGTGTGAGTGTTGTACCGAATTGCGCAGATGGTACGAGTGACCATAAAGATGTCAGCTAATAAGGTGGTGCACCATTTGGTAGGTGTTACATTTGATGTGTTTGCTTGTTTTCCTAAGTGGTAGTGCCAGTCATTGACCAGGTGCATGCGTAGGGACCTGTGAAGTAACGTGCGGGTGACGCAACGTAGGATTGCTTATATATTAATTAAGCAGCAATAAAGGAGTGGGGTGTGTGTGGCATAATGCTCAAATATACACACAGCTTGGCCAGAAAATGGGACGAGGTTATCTGTACTGACTTCCTAAGCCGCAAACGATGATGTAGAGATCGGGCACTGCGCATTTGACTGCTACTCTTTTGAATCCTGTTTTTATGTGTAAGAAGCAAACTGTGCTACGGGACAGGACTGAGGTTTTGAGATGTGATAGGTGAAAAAGTGCAGAGCTCAAAAGCCAATGGCAGGGGGCTTTAGCACCGCGCACCTGCACCGTACACCCGCATCCAATCCCTCCGTGCGTGTCCGAGTCAGTACTTTCCCCCCAATTATGCATGTCAGCGATACCAGTCAAGTGTTACACCATTGATGTACTACTGTTGAACAAGCTAGACAGTGTGTGTCATACTGGCTGATCGTGACTGCCTCACTCTTCCTCTCTTTCCACTGTGTACCCACGCAGTCAGGCGGCATGTCAAGCCTGAATCCTAGTGATGCAGTGCGAGTTTTGTGGGCCTTTGCTACCCTGGGAGGCCCTCCACCCCGCAGGCTCTTGTCCACCCTTCACCCCCAATGGCGTTGGAGGGTGCTCCCACGCACTGCTAGTTTCGCCTTCTCGAATTCAAGGAACAGCAAGCAGAGCAAAAGCAGCAGCAACGGTCCACTTGGTGGCACGAGTAGTGAAGGCCATGACTGGGACCCACTAGAGAGCGACCCTACACCCAAGGTATCTTTGTTTAGCAGCAACAGCAGCAGCAGCAATGAAAGTGAAATGGATACAAAAAAGATTGGGAGCTCCTTGGGAGCTGCTGCTGTGGCCAGCACTTCAATACCCGGCCCGACTTACACCTCTGACGCACCCACCTCCACACGTGGGAGTAGTGCAGCCAGAAATAGCCGCAGACTGCCTGTTTTGCACCTGGCACAAGACGGCAGTGCACCCAACAGCCTGGGCGGATTCACTACTTCTCAGCTCGCAGGGTGCTGCTGGGCACTAGCAGTGATGCCTGGTGGCCTGGAAACCCCTGCCTTTTCTTCCGCGTGGGTGCACCTCATCGGTCGCCTTGCAAACACAGTACAAGGCACTGGTGAACGGCAGCAGCAGCAGCCGCAGCAACAACAGCAATTTGCGGGCAGTGCAGATGGCTGCAGCGATTCAGTGCTGTCTCAAATCTGGCAGGTAGGTTCAATGGGTCCTGGCGATAGCATAGCACCTCTGCCATTTTTTTCGTGTAAATGGATGTTACAGACTAAACCAATGGGTCTTGGCTGTAGCATAGCACCTCTGCAATAAGCTGGGAATGTGCTGTTGTGATCAGCAGGAATAATTGCTGCAACAAGCTGTTGTCTTGAAGCCATCACTGCAGCAAGGCATGTTAGAAAGAGATAACGTGCCTTGTTGCATAAAAGAAATAACACGTTGTTTGCTTTCTCAAATTGATGTATGTCAATAATTCCCCTGTACTACCGCTTGAATATTCTCACTTTAAACCACACTTGCTCTCAGGCTGCAATGGCAATCCACTTAGACTCTCCCTGGGCACAACCCACCCCAACCCAACAACAACAGCAGCAACTGGAGCCCAAATCAAACAGAAGCTCAGCCGCTGCCACCGTCACAGCGGCACTCTCTCTTTTTCAGCACAGCAGACGACCTGATGTACACAGCAATCGCCAGCAGCAACACGTTGCAGATCCTGGACCACCAGGTAGCTTCTCTTCCCAGCAGCATCAGAGCCATTCCAGGACCAGCACCAGAAAAGCAAGCGGGCAACCATCAAGCAGCAGCAGCAACAGCAGCAGCGGCAGCTCTGAGGTATCTGATGGGGCTGCTACAAGTGCAGCAGCTGCACAAGAACCCGGTACGTCCAGTGCAGAGGTCTCCTTTACAGAAGCGGCAGAGCTGTCAAGAGCAGAGGCGGCCTTGCTGACGGCGCACGCTGCATTCCTGCGGTGCTCGCGCGCGCTGCGGGGAGCAGGAGGGCATAGCAGGTGTGATCAAACAGGATTGAGTTGAACCCTTTGTATACACTGTACGGGACTGCACATGTTTGACCACCTTGCAGATAATACCCTGTTGTATGTATAAAACACATTGAGGCCCAGCCCATGTTGCACAATGTTCTCAGGGTGTATGTATAAAGCACATTGAGGCCCAGCCCAGCCCATGTTGCAAAATGTGCAGGATGTATGTATAAAGCACATTGAGGCCCAGCCCATGTTGCAAAATGTGCAGGGTGTATGTATAAAGCACATTGAGGCCCAGCCCATGTTGCACAATGTGCAGGGTGTGTGTATAAAGCACATTGAGGCCCAGCCCATGGTGCACAATGTGCATTGTAAACCAAAAATGTAACTACAGAACATGATGTTCCTGCTAGCAGTGAAGTAAACTCCAGGTTTTCAAGAGTCCACCGGGCATGTCAATGTATGTGAGACATCGGGTGTCAATCGCACAGACACACCCAATCATCACGCCTGGATTCTGTCTATGTCATGGGCTACCTTTTCAGATTGTGTAATTTTTATGATGCTGGACTTTTACCATATACCCTTTCTCTCCACTGCAGTTACCAGCGTGGCATCGCCAATAGCTTGACAGGCATGCGCTTGATGCACGTGCTTGAAGACAGCAGCAGCGGTAGGTTGCAGTAAATGAACATGAGTGCAGGCTTTGGGTTAGGGGTAAGGGTGAAGCCTTGAAGGCCTTGACGTTACCAAGCAGCACATTTGGATGCACCCATATCACCCCCATGCTCGAGGCTATAGTGCATCCTGCTATTACGGTTGGGATGTGTGGCTTACAATAGGGCAGCCTTAATACGAAGACGGTGTGTCATTTTTTAGATATTTGTGTGTCCTACTTAATCTGCTCGCTTTACTGACCTCCCTGTGCAGGTTACTCCGTTGACATCAGCTTACCCCACCTGAAATTGGCGATTGAGGCGGATGGGCCGTCCCATTTCTCACGCACCCCTGGACCACCGACCAAGCCTGCTGCACCTACAAAGGTTTCTCCATCTCAAGGTATGGGAGTTTTGGCTGACGAGGTAACATGTGTGCCTGTAAGCCTTTATCCTCGCTACATTATGCCATTTGTAATCCGTGCCAAACATGATTTGCTGCTTTGCCCAATTTCAGGGTGTGTCAATCCTTATTCCCTCCTCATTAATGTATCTGCATACCGTACCTTCGCGTACTCATCCCGCATCCCAAATTTTAGAAAAAACTTAGTAGAATCCCGCACCTTCCCGCACCCCCAGAATGTGTATAATTGCCCTTCTCGCGTCAGCCCCGCAGGGCCTTTAGCCCTGTTCAATAAGTGCTGAGCGAGTGAGAGTGTGAAACGAATAATCTCAATGAAAGAGAACACTGCAAAAGGGCAAAGGAAAGCAAACATGCTGTTCTGCTCTCTATTCTGTTACGCCCTTCCCAAATATTGCTTCCTCTTCCTCTATCACTGCTGCTGCTGCTGCTGCTGCTGCTGCTGCTGCTACTGCTTTTGTAGACGTCAATGAAATTGCCGCTGTGTCGGTGTCAGCGTCGGTGTTCGACACGTACCGACCGCTCACGTCCCCGAAAACAGTGCTGCTTGTGTTGCTTGGGTGCAGGCAGCCTTGGTGACCTTGCCTGACCCACCTGCTCATCTGCTAGACTGGGGTTGCTCTAACCTGCTCTGCATGCGCAAGCGTTGCAGCTTGGTCCTCTTCAACCCCCACGCCTTCCTCCCATTCATCTTCCCCCTGCCACACAGCTCCCCCCTCATGAGTGCCAATGCCTCTGTGCCTAACAGCTGTGCCCCTGAGGTGTCCCCACAACCAACAATTGTGAGACCGTAGCAATCTTTCTTTGGCCTGCCAATCGGCCTTATGTTGGCTGCCTCCTCCGCCTCGGCGCCCAATTCGCTTTTGCTTACTGGCTCGGACGGTTGCCGCAGCTTGCACCCCCTCACTGCTGCTCGGCTGTCACCGCGGCTTGCATCCCGGAATTTTCCCTCGGGAGCAACCGGTACTGGGGCTGGGGCTGGGGCTGCTGATGCTGCGGCTGAGGCTGCCTGGTGCTGTGGGACAGGGGGCGGGACGGGGGGTACCTCTCACTGTTCATGACCAGCAGCGACCTGGAAAGGGTTTATTTCACCAACCCCGCACAACCCACATGACCAAAATAATATAAAATATAAAAAATACCGCAGTCACCCCGCAGGGCAAAAATCGATATTTATGCGGGGTGTTATCCCTTAGGTACGGTATTTGCATGCTTACACTCTGCACACTATCGGGCTAGGTTCGCATGCACCTGTGATCTTGTGCACTCACACATACATGCACACATTTGCACCATACCTTTCTTACATCACTGCCTCTAAATAACGTTTTCAAAGAGGGCAGCAATCAAGCTGCTTGAAATGGTTGTTTAAACTATTTTCATTTTTTAATGGGGTATTTGGTGTAAGACAGTGTAAACCCCTTTCAAATAAATTTATCGAATATGGTGGTTTTCAGGGCGTGAAGTGGCGAGCTCCAGCCTGCAACAACAGTCGTTTGGCTGGGGGCTAAACATTTCAGGGGGGGGTGCACTTTTCAAATTGTGAATATTTTCCAGCGGGGGATGAGTACGGGAACGTACGGTATATGCTTTCTCATGCACCCACTACCCACACACGCACAAATGTGCTTATCCAGGTGGATCCTTATTGTCCTCGTCTGTGGTGAGCGGACCCACGGCCATGAAACGGCGCCACCTGAGAGCAATGGGCTGGGCGCTCGTGAGTGTGCCATTCACGGTACGTGCATGCAGATTGGCTGTACAATTGGAATACCTGCATGGAAATGCAACAAGCTGTAGCAATGAAGGCTGTTGAGCACCTCACAAACTGTATGCTTAGGTAGATTTTAGGCAGTAGATGGATTTTATCAGTGCAATGCATTGAACTGAACTGAATCAGCTTGTTTGTTCTTTCTGATGACCACTGATACCTCTTGGTCTGTAGAAGCTAAGGGTTGAATTTTTGTTACCCACAACTGCAACCTAGTTGCTGGTTGCTGGCTAGGAGACCAGGGCGGCCAAGCTGCGGCAAGGACTTCAGAAGGGGTGGTGGAAGAGGTCGGGGATAGCTGCCTAACAGGCTTTGACCTACCCCTTTTCCGAATTTGTGAGCTGTACTGCTGCATCTGTTGCCATACTTCTGACTTTGATTGGCGGTTTTCAATCGGTTTCCCTGGAAGTAGGTTGCTATTATTTCTAAACATTGCTTTTGCTGATGCAGGTGTGCCTGCACGTTTCTCGGAGGGGGAGTTCTGATCAGGGTTGCAGTTGTTGATGCTTAGTTCAAATTCTCTCGTCTGAGCTCCAGGATAAACTGTGAATATTTTTGTTCAGGTTGGATGAGCATGCCTTATCCTGGAGGTTTTCTAAAAATTAAAGAGCAGGCACGGACCTTCAACCCTTTTTTACTGCGCAGGTTTGGGATAAACTGGGAAGTGAGACTGCACGCCAGCAATATTTGCAGCAACGCATCTCGCAAGCCGTCACAGAGCGTATGGTTACTAGCACACAGATGTAGATAGTGGTGTCGTGACCAATACTGGTGCTGTTGTTTATTTATAGAAAGTTGAGAATGGAACTCGCAGTACTTCAGAAGTGGGTGTAGGACGCATCGTTAAGCATTTTGCTTCATTGGAAAGTTTTATTTTTGGAGAACATGATTCCTTTCTAGAGGGGCGCCTAGCGTCACCAAATTTTTGCTGTCAAGAACCTACTTTGTTTTATCATCGGATAGCCTAAGCCACCTCCCGCTCTTTTCAATATTTAATGGAAAGGTTTTAAAATCCTTTATAATTATGGGGTGTGTTTTGTGCTCGGAATTTCGTTTTTTGCTGCAATGTGCTTTCTTTCCAAGCACTCAATCTTTTATTTCACGACCTGTCACGTCCTAAAATAAATTTATAGTACACAGCTGGCACAGCAGCTGGCATGAGAAGAATAGCACGACCTTTTTGTAACTGATTTTGCCGAAGTCGGTGTATGCACATAATACAATTTTGTAATTAGAGCAAATGCCTTCCTCAACCTCATCCAGCTCCTCTTCCTCTTCAAGCTCTAGCTCCTCTTCCTCTGATTCAAAGTCACCTACACCCCCCCCAAGGAGCAAAGGAAGTCAACAAAAGGGGAGCACAGACAATGGCAAGCTAGCAAAAGAGAAAGAAAGGTGAGAAAAGCATGTACAGTACATGTGCACACACATACACACACACACACACACACACACACACACACACACACACAAAAAAACCACACACACACACACACACACACGCACGTACTCACGCACGCGCACACGCACACGCACGTGCACATGCAAATGCACAAGCACAAGCATATGCACATGCGCGCGCAAGCGCACATCATCAGCCACACATTTAGGCGTCCACACATGCTCACACGCGCACACACACACACGCTCATGCACACACAACACACACACACACAAACACACACACACGCACGCACACACACGCACACACGCAAACACATGCTCACGCACGCGCGCACACGCACACGCACTCACACACACACACACACACACACAGACACACACACACACAAACACACACACACACATACACACTCACGCACACAAGCATGGACATGGACACGTAACTGAACACGCAGACGCACATACACACGCACACTCATTCAGGCATCCACGCTTCCTCACATGCTCACATGCACGTGCAGTCACACACGCACATGCGCGCACGACTTCACTCACACAGGCACATGCACACGCATCCACACATCCACACACCCTCACATGCATGCGCAGTCATGCTTGCACATGCACACACATGCAGCCGCAACATCCGAGCATCCACATATGCTTATATGCATGCACATTCTCACATGCACACGCACACACAGTCTTTTTCACATATACGTGCTCATCGCAGCAAGCGGTCCTCTCAAAGCAACGCCGCTGGTGCCCCCAGGCAGTCTCGAGATGGGCCTCGGGAGGGTAGAGATGACAGTGCACGGCCTTCCTCACACACCCAAGACCGTGACCAGCGTGGGAGGAGAGATGAGGGCAAGAGGGGTGGCAGTGCCCGTGGGCACAGCCGGTCAAGAGAGCGAGGGAATGGGGTCGTGGTTAAACGAGAGCCT
>Ga0307951_1003044_pt1 | contig 10547 bp, 9 predicted proteins | sample OrgLakmetagen374_FD_201842 | JGI IMG/M metagenome (GOLD analysis project Ga0307951, IMG submission 201842) | Saline water microbial communities from Organic Lake, Antarctica - #374 | ecosystem: Environmental > Aquatic > Non-marine Saline and Alkaline > Saline | place: Antarctica: Organic Lake... | reverse complement strand
TGCGTTGGTATCGGACTGTGAGCAGCTTGAACACGGCCGGAAGGCGCTGCAGGAAAAGCTGGTTGCCTCTGATGAGGCCCGCGAGCAGTTGGCCGAAAATAATCGGGTTCTGGCCCGGGATAGCGAATCATTGGAGACTGAGATGGATGCCCTCAGCCAGACGAATGACAAGCTCGGGCGCGATATTGAGCGGCTACGTTCAGGGGCCGATCGTTGACATGAAAACGAAAAAGGAAGGCATCAAAGAACTTCTTCGCCGGCTGAATGAATTGCCTGCAGCCAAGTCTATGGAAGCAGCCTGCCGTATGATTGAAAACACGCTTAATGATATAGAAAGCGTGTGTCGAGGTAGCTCATAAGAAGATGATAAGGCGAATAATGACCGTGATCCCAAGTGTATTTTCCCTTTTTGTGCAGATTATTGGACGGGCCTGGACAAAGACGTGGCGTGGGCATCAATGATAGGTGGAATTAAAACCTGATTGCACAAAGATGGCACTATCGAACTTACACAAAAACGTGATTGCGAAGAGTGGATTATTTACCACAAGCCTGGCGCGAGCTTCTACTGTGCTGGAGGGCATTGGCTGACAGACAAATTCAGGCCAAAGGACATGGCAGGAGGCGTTGACCAAGACTTTCTTGCCATAGCGGTCGAGGCCGCAAGGAGCTATGAGAGAATTTGTGGGTGCACATCCTGCCGAGGTTATGCCTTATTGATGAGCCTGCAATTTCATGATTAGAGATAATTTGTGTCCGATGTGATGCAACCTCTAATTCGATCCTGATCTGCAGAATGGTTCGTCACTCGGTCCTGACCTGAAGAATGGTTCGTCACTCGGTCCTGCCGTAATGCCTGTGGGCAAGCCCCAGAATAATGGTTCGTCACTCGCAAATTCCGGTTTGGCACTCGGTTTTTAGTGGATGGCAATCGACATTCTTTGGTCTGCCTCTTGCAAAATCTGGTTTGTCCTTCGATTGGTTTGGTTTGAGCTTCGATTTTTACCCTTTTTTTCACTTTATAATCAGTCAGTTGTAGACCCTATAAGAGTAGTAATATCTATAAAAGATAAGAAGTAAGTGTCTTTAAGAGTTGTGGATAACCTGAAACTTGATCAATTCATCCATAAGACAGATCATCACCCGCGGTGACCTGTACACCAAGTGGACAATTTTTAGGCATTGACTGAACCGTAATCCCAATTCTAAGACACTCCTTGAACCATATACCCAATTTTAGGGCCTTTGCTGAACCATTTTTCTTAGCAACCCCAGAATACCTGGTTTCCGATTGGACGATTTTACGTAACTCCTTGAACCAACATCCCAAATCGACGGACTCAATTGAACCAACATCCCTATTTCTCGCCATACCTTGAAGCCCTCATATGAACCATCAGTCAAATTGCCGGTGCTCGATAAACTTTCCAGGGACACCCCCTTAACGGCCCAGGTACGGTAGTGAAACACCGCTATAGCAAGTGGACGATTTTGCGTGTACCAATGAACCAAGAGGACAATTTTCCGTCACCCCTTGAACCATAGCGAGGAATGTACAATAATCCGAGTGGACAATTTTAGGGGGTTCCATGAACCATGTGGAAGAAAAAATGGTGCCGTGTGAACCATTGACTGCCAGGGAGTCCTGACTATGACGGAAGCAACTGCCCCCAATAAGAACCAGGTTACGTCTATTTTGATACCTGTGGCCGTCGCTGACTTCCTCGAGGACAGTCAGGCCAAAGTTGAAGCTGCAGGATTAACAAAACCTGACAGCGATTTCCTTCATGGTCTCCTCGGAACCGCTTCAGAATTTTTTAACGACGACCTGCCAGTAGATGCCGAGCACATTACACTCACGCTCGACGACATAGCACTGTATCTGGAAACTAACTCAATACCCGGGCACTCCGTAAAGTCTGTAAGACGAAAACTCTACAGCATGACCGAAACCGGCTTTTTCAAAGTCATAGAGGTGCGCAACCAGCGTGGTGGTCACCCTTCTAAAAAATTCATCCTCCATAAAATTCATAAAAAAGACTTTGAAACCGCAGATCAGAAAGAGTTGCGTGATCGTGCTCTGGGACACCGTAACGCCAGAACAAAATCCACTAAGGTCATGCTCAAATATCTGAGAGAATCGGCCGCTCAGCTTGTAACTCACTTTGGCAAAAGCAAGCCGATCACCGAGACGATTTACACCGGCCTGTTTGACAGATGCATGCGTTTCACAACTTCCGATAAAATTGAAGGCAACCGAATAACCTCAAAAATCCGGATCAAGAATACAGATATACTCGTTCAAGCGACAACACAAACAGGTCCTAAGTCAGAGCTTGCTGCACTCCCGGATCAGCGCGTCATTCGAGCCGTAATTACCGAGGTTGCCCATTTCATAGACAGTGAAATTGACCGCTACATACTAGAAGCGGAAAAGCCCCGTCAATCCTCGCTCTTTGGCGATGAAAAAGTTATCGGAGCCCTGGACTTATCTGCATATGCCGTTGACCCTGAAGAGCCCGATGAGCAGACAGATCCGTCAAACGAGGAAAACTCTGAAGCCCAGAGCTTCGAGTCGAAGTTTGACCAACGTCGAGCTGAGCTGGAACGGTCTGCCACTGAGCGAGTCCATAATGACTTCTTTCTGGATACCTTAAACATCGCAAAACGGATGGAGTACGCAAGTCCGCACAGTGGATCAACACGCAGATTTATCAACTCCTCATTACGGCGCCTCTACGACACCAGCTTTCGCATGTTAATCCAGGCTAAGAAGCATGAAGATGCGATCGAAATTATGGAGCTGTTTGATGTAGATGACCTGGTTACCGATTTTCGTTTTCTTCCTACACTCAAGAGTCAATACGATTCGGAGTTCATTAGTGAGGAGGATATAGATCGGAAAGAGTTTTCCATGGGGCCAATGAATAACCTGCCCGCCCAGGTCTTCCAGAACGCCAAAGATTTAGGGGATGCTGAAAAAGAGATTGACCCCTACAACCCGAAAGAATTGAGCCGTGTTCGTGTTTGGCGCGTGTCCCTGGACCCGCACCTATTTGAAAAACTCTTGGTGAAAGAAAATCGGAAGCTGTTTACCGCTCATAGCGACATCATGAAAGAGGGATCAGGTCTTGCACAAACGCTCTATAACCTCTTCACCACCACGATCGGGCGTGAGAACAAACGGGGGCAGGGGAAACGAGAGAATTCATACTTTCTTCCTTTGGCAGATCTCCACAACATCCTGTGGCCTACTCGCAAATATCATCGTTTTGAAGAAGAGTTCGTTGAACTGATGCAGCGGTACGCCACGGATGGCTGGGACGACACCCTGACCATTAATTCTGTATCGATGTTCGGCTATCGTTTCACGCTGATGAAAAAAGGCCACGAAGGAAGACATCAGGGACACTTGAGCAGAAACAGATCGAGGGAGAACGCGCTTTGGGTCAAGGTTGAGCGTGACATTCACGACAAGCTCGCTGGCGATCAATCCTTCTACAACCGCCAGAAAACAAAAAAAACCAAAGCCAGCCTATCTGAAACCCAAACTGACTAATTGTGGGGCAACTTTTTTATGAGCCCACCCGTGCAGAGTAGCCCCGTGCCTAAAGCCCCTAACTTCACACAGCCCAATCCCAACTGGAGGAAAGCCATCGTCAAAGACGAGACGCTGTATCTGCCGCGGGGCATCAGCTACGTCAAAGGGCTGTGGCGAGTCACCGTTAACAGTCAGCAGCAGTACGAGACGACCCTGGTTAAAGCCTGGCACAATCTGAGCAGCCGCAAGCGAGTGGACCGGTTGTACGATGACCCTACTCCTTGCGGCCCTGTAAAGCGCATTGACACCGGCATAATCGGTGTCAATGCGAGCTTCGATATTCGCGGGACTACTATATCGTTGCGTATCCACGTCGCTCAGCGTTCCCAGGCGCGTCACGCCAACAAAAACATTACGCAATGCGCCGTTGGTGAGCTGGATCAGGCGTGGCTGGATCGAAACCTGGCGCTGGCAGCGGGCTTGCGCCGGTACACCCTGCAGTTGCGCCAGGAGGGCAAGCTGATCACGCCGCTAGGCGTGGCGTCAGGTGCCCTCTTGTTGGGTTCCCAGTGCGCCTGTGCGGCGTGTCAGCATGGACGAGATTTATCTAGCACTGGATGAGCGGCTCAGTAGGGGTCGGGGTATTGCCGGCTCGGGTGACCGGCATTAGCGACGAGACGTGCCGTAATCACCGCCCGCCGCCGTTGTTGGTGCTTGGGTGTCGTCTCGCTCTCTTGCACGCGTATTGGCGGGTTGCTCGGGTGCTTCTTGCATCCAGTCAGGCGCCTCGCGCCGGCCACCCGGGGAGTTGGGGTCGTTTATATCAACGGTTCCCGGATCGGTTACAAAGTTGCTGGTGAGTAACCGGTATCGCTCGATCTGGATTTCCGTGCAAGGAACCAGGAACGCCTCATTGTTGTTGAGCGAGCGAGTTAAATCGTTAGCACGGCCGGTACGTCGATAATTCCGGGTGGCGCTCTCTACCAGGGCCTGCATTTCCGGCTGATCAAAGCTCTCTATCAGGGATTCAAAGAGTTCGTCGTTGAATTTCTGGCGTGCCCGCCGGCTGAGCTCTGCAACATTGCTGCTGCTGATGTTGACCATCTGCTCTATACCATCGCGGATGCCAATACAGGTCTGTACGGCCTGTTGCTGGAGTATGGCGCTGGGATTCTCTGGACGTTGTTGTGCGAGGGCGGGCAGGACGTTCGCCAGTAACCCGCAGATAATCAGAACACGGTAATTCATCAATTTTGGCCCTAGTTTCAGTCACGACAATGGCATTTATCGGCCATTCTATCGTATAGATCTGTTTAATCTGAACAGCCTGTTCTGCGCGTTGCTGTCGCGTGGCCCGAGCATAGATTTCGTGCTCGAACGGGTGGGTGCCGTGGCTCTCATTCTGATCAGACCAATCATTCCTGCCGCAGCGTTAGCCAGCGTCACGGCGGCACCCGGCACTGAGCCGACCATAACGGCGAAAACGAAAAACAGGCTTTCGCCGCCGAGAAAGCCGAGTCGTAGGCTCGCGCCGCGCCCAGTATATTGCGTTATGGTCATTAGAACGCAGCCCGTAGCCGCAATCACGTCGGCCCAACCGGTGCCGTAATAAGCCGCAGCGCTGATCCCTAAAGCCGAGAACATCACGCCCAGAGTGACCCTGGTGAACAGGGGTCTATTGGCAGTGGCATTGGCTCCAAAGATGCTAACAGCTGCAACGGCGTGTATGACAGACCCTGAGATAGAGCCGAGCATTGCGTAGTGCACCGACCATAATGTTACCCCGACACCCATCATCAGCAGTAGGCCCCGGTTATCTTTGCGGATCAGCGTGCAGACTGTAATGACCGCAGCGACCCAGCCGATCAGATTTGCGAGGTTCAGAATGTCAGGTAACAGCGTCACCGCAAGATCTCCGTGGGTGGTGGTGTCGATAATGCTGGCAGATACGTTACTGGCGAGTAGCGCGAACGTAGATTTCATGCTCGAATGGGTGGTTGCCGTAGCGGGTCACATAGGTGCTCATGTCCTGGCGAATCATGTGGCGACCGAAATCGAAATCAGACGTTTCCAGTGAGCAGATTGGGCGGCCGTAATAGCCGATCTCGTAGCAACGAAACTCTACCTGCTTGCCGGTCATCAGGTTTTTGGCATAACGAGAGGCAGTGTCGCCGGCTGACGTATTTCTGGAATCATCCGGGTGATTGGATTCAGCGGTGTCAATCACGGCAATGCGTGTCAGAAAGTTCTTGTGGGTGCGATTGAATCGGTCATCGACTCGTAGATTGCGGGATGTTGCCTGCTGCGCTCTGACAGCCTCTGAGCGCAGCTGACCCCATAGCTGGGGCAGGCTCGGGGTGACGGTCATGGTATCGCCGTCAGCGACCCAGGAAACGGTGCCAGTGCCGGAAATGTCGAAGTCGGCGGCATCGGCGGAGGAAAAGGTGAGGACCATCGCTAGTCCGGCGATCAGCCCAAGTATCAGCGTCACCCAGGGATTGCCGGTCTTCTGGAATACACGATAAGCGCGGCCTGTGGGAAAGATCAAGTTCATCATTTTGCGCGGGAAACCCCGTCCTTTTAGGTCGGGGAGGAATAGCGCGTCGTGCGTCAGCGCGACCTGCTTTCCCTGTCTCCCTCCTCCTTTCTTTCGTTGGGTTGAATGTGATAGCCGTAGCCATCGGCTCGTTGGGTTAAGGTGCAATACTTGTGCGAAATACCCTGAACAGCGCCGTTTGCTGTCTGAATATTGAAGCTGCCGGTTTTTCGAACCGCGACTCGGCCATTCCAAACACCCATTTTTGTGCCTTTCGGCACAATGGCTCTCACCATGTCGCCGGTCTGAAACCCTTGGACTTGCTTCTGGCGCATCAGGTAGCCGCGAGGGAAACCGCATTTCGTTAAGCGCGTGCGCTTGTAGCTGCCGCGTCCGGTGGCTTTGATACTCAACGTTGGGATATCCCAGTCGGCGATCACCTCAACTTGGCCCACGCAAGCGGCATTTAACACCTACCTAGAAGCAAATATGGGTGAATCCGTCGCTGCTTTTAGTTTCGATGTAATCGATGAACCCACGGGTTTGCTCTCATCCGCTGCTGGAGGATAAAACTCTTCAACCACCTGAGTCATCTCATCCTCGCCATACTCAAACAGCGCGTTACCAAATCCCTTCGCCGCCGCAGCGTCCAGAGCAGCCTGATCAACGCCCTCCTCTTTCATCTGCCTGGCCTTTTCTCTCGCCTCAGCCACCGCTTCCTGCAGCGACACTCCTTCCTTGATAACCAAATCCACGTAGTAGATCGGCGTCCGATGGCTCTGTGTTGTGCTTTTTCCTCGTAGCTTCAGTTCCAATGGCATGAACGCAAGTAGACCGCCAGAGACTGCCTGGTAGTAGCTGAGCCTTGCTGCAAGGGTCCGAATACTGTTATATCCCGTCGTCCTGAAGATGAAGGTGCCCAGATCATCATCGTCACCGATCTTCACATTCAATCGACCGTAGGGCTTGCACAGGCCACCTTTGCCGAGCTCACACAGCGTTGGGCTCGGGCATGGCAACGACTGCACTCCTGATTGCGTCAGGCGCTTGCAAGTGTCGCCATTACCCACACACATGGGCCGCCCGCTTTTACGGTCGAACAGGGTGTAGTCAGCTCGCAGGTTAAGATCTGCCTCGTTGAACAGCATGCGTACCGGGATGGTTCGCAGCTTGCCATTCGGCGCGTCCTTTCTCAGCACCTCATCCATGGGGTGTGGAATCCATCCACCATTCTCCTGAACCTGGGAGGTGATGGTGAACTGGTTGTCTTTCTGTGGCAGCCGGATGCCGTTCTTCTCAACAACCCGACCAATACTGATACGCCCCAATACGGGAGGCGTGATGGCTAAACCTTTAATCATGATGACTCTCCTGAGAAAAAGGACCACGGGGTGCTCGTCACACCCGCGTGGCCAATGGGGTGTTCATGCTTGGATGAGGAACCGTCGGCTTCCCGGCTTGGTGAGTGGGTACTGATCCAGAAGTTCTGACTGATCCTTCAGCAGCTGCTTCACATTGAGCCCAACGGAATCCTTGCTCCGTTTCCAACTCACGCTACCGCTTGGAAAGGTTGCCTTGGAGGCTTCGCCCATTTGGCTTTGGATTCGCTGTTTCAGATGAGATTCATTGGACTTCAGGGCCTCCATTTCCGACCGAATGGCCAGCAGCTCATCAAATGCATCAGACAGCTCTTTGCTCTGACTGAAATCCAGAATTTCCCCTTGATCCACCGGGTACAGGTGGCGTAAGGCACGTTCGGCAGAATCGGTTCCGTCAACGGGTGGTGGCGTATCCGTTTCCACAAAATCCCAAAACTGGCGCTCGAGCACGAACAGTGCCTCGATAAGCTCCTCATTCCGTTCAATTCGGTAAATTTTCAACGCCTGGCCACACAACAAAACGCACACGTCTGCCGCCTGTTTGCCGGTGACTGCGAGCTGATGCTGTACCTGGCACTGAATGTAGTCCGGCACACCCTCCTTCCAAAGACGTGAACCAAACTCGCCGGCGGTTTTCTTGCCATAGTTATTCTTGCCAATCCGCCAGGACTGACATTTTGGACATTGCTCGGACATTGGAATTGCCTCTGTGAAATGGGAGGGGGAAGGCACAGTCAGTGCCCTGGTTCACGGAGGTGATATAGGTTTGAGATTTTTTTGGAATCTGAGAACCTTTCAGAGCACGCAAGGCAAAGAGCGTGCTCGGCTTTGAATCGTTGCTGAAGGGATCCTAAATTCATTCAATTACTGATTTTGGCAATGTGAATTGGGCGGTTTGACCACATTGCGAAGGAATGCGTTACCAGATTAGAAGCACCCGAGAAGACCATGCAAATCTCAAAAGATTTCCTGATTACGTATATGGCTCAGCCAGCTTCAGCAGCCGGTAAGGCATCGGCGGTGTCCTGGCCACGAATCGCATGGTAGCTGCCGGTGTTGCCAGCCTTGGCCAGAGGCCTCAGCGTCACGCAGTAGATCAACGAATTAACCAGACGAGACACTCGTATCTCCCTGGTAAAAACGCCCGCAAGGCTTTAACAAAGTTTGACCAAAACCTGCGTTAAACTTGCGGTTTGGTTAGTTTTGGCACTTGAATGGCCGTGTAAGGCGCGTAAACTGGCGCCTCTCCCATCACCCTCATTACAAAACTGACATGGACGCAGTTGCGAACACCATTGTTGTGATGGAATTGTGATGGCCGTTTTCGTCTGGCAGCAGAATAATCTTATGACCTCAAAGCACTGGACCCTGGTCGGTGGGGCGGTAGCGTGCCTGATAGCACCTGCCTTTGTGCAAATTGCACAAGCGGCGCCATGGATAGCGCCGGGCGATGTTCAGGCTCGATTTGCTTTGCAGAAACTGGCGGATCGTCGGCATCTGGATCGAACCGTGTCCACTTGGCCAATCATGTGGCCGAACGTTACTCGCAGCGTGGAGCAATCGGTGAATGCCGACCCAACCGCAATTGTCAGTGCGGTCTCCTACCTGCGGTATCAGGAAGAAACCCAGTTCAATGACGGCGCCAAAGCCCAGGTGGCACTTTCAGGCACGACCGAATCCACCCTTGTACAAGGCTTTAATAATCAGGCGCAGGAAGAAGGTGAATTGTCTGCCAGCCTTGAATGGCAGGGTGGTCACTGGGCAATGGGTCTCAAGCCTAGCGTGGTTACCAATGCCACCGACGACGAAACGTACCGATATGATGGCAGCTATCTGGCCGGTACGTTTGGCAATCTCGTCATCGGTGCCGGTGCCATTGACCGATGGTGGGGGCCGGGCTGGCAATCCAGTCTGATACTCTCCAACAATGCGCGCCCGGTGCCCTCCGTATGGCTGAGCCGCAAGAACGACCTCGCACCCTCGACGCCCTGGCTCGGATGGGTGGGCCCCTGGAACTTTACGATTTTTGCCGGCCAGCTGGAAAAAGCGCGCGCCGTACCGGATACCAAGTTAGTCGGCATGCGGTTAACGCTCCGGCCCATCGAAGGGCTGGATGTTGGCTTGTCTCGGATCATTATGTGGGGTGGAGAAGGTCGCCCAGAGAACGGGGCGTCCCTGTTGGATGCGCTCGTCGGCCGCGATAACAGTCAGGATGGCGGCGATACCGACCCCTCGAACCAGCTCGGCAGCATTGACCTTCGTTACGGCTTTGGCGTGGGTGAACAGGCTATGGGTGTCTACGTTCAAATGATGGGCGAAGATGAGGCAGGTGCTTTTCCCGCGCGCAAATCCTGGTTGATGGGTGCCGACTGGACGACTCAGCTGCTCTCTAGTGACCAGCAGTGGTTTATTGAATACACCAACACCCAGGCAGATGACCTATTTGGCAGTGCCATGCCGGGTGTCACCTATGAACACTTTAATTACCGCACAGGGTACCGCTATTACGGCCGCAATATGGCGGCCAGTATAGGTGGTGATGCGACAGCAACAAGCCTCGGTCTTTTTCAGTTTTTTGACCGTGGCAGCCGTCTGGGTGTTACCGCCAGTTACGTGGCGCTTAATCGCGATGGTAACGTTCGTGCGGTTACCCCTAACCCGGATGTGCTCTACCACATAGCTGCAACGGATCAGGACATGGCCGTGCTCAACCTGAGTTATGGCACGCCGTTAATAGGGGGCAGCTGGCTGGAGCTCACAGCCCAGGGCACAGATGAAGCCATTCAATTACCAAGCGGTGAACAAAATCGATGGTCGGTCAGTGCGGCATGGCGCTACACCTTTTGACGTGGGGCCTGTGCGGTACCCAAACCCGAACAGCTGCGTCCACACAAGAAAAACGATAGCACTGAACGCCTTTTTAAACGGCCCGGCGTAAACGCTGGCGCAAATACCAGAGTAAAGCACCGTGAAACACTTGTTCATGAATCGAATCTTCGCGACGGCCACAGGGCTAATCCTTGTATTGATGGCCCAGGGTTGTGCCTATGCCCCGGGTTCTCATATAGAAACCTCAGGCTGGAGCCCCCGG
>Ga0307951_1003039_pt1 | contig 10552 bp, 8 predicted proteins | sample OrgLakmetagen374_FD_201842 | JGI IMG/M metagenome (GOLD analysis project Ga0307951, IMG submission 201842) | Saline water microbial communities from Organic Lake, Antarctica - #374 | ecosystem: Environmental > Aquatic > Non-marine Saline and Alkaline > Saline | place: Antarctica: Organic Lake... | reverse complement strand
TTGTGTGTGTGTGTGTGTGTGTTTTGCGCGTGTGTATATCACAGATGATGAAGGAAATTTCCTGGCCAGGCGTTCTAGCAGCGCGGAATCGAAGAATCCCGCGTCCAGCCTGGCGTAAATTCTTTTCCCTGGTCCAGTCCACTCTCACCTGTCTCAAGGCCGCAGACTTTGGTTCGTCTGATCCGACACACTCAGCGGTCGACACAAGGCAAGTATAGTGCCTTGATCCCCCAAAGGTGGATGTTAAATTCTTTCATTTATTCATTTTCCTGTTTTTATCATTTGTTCATTTTCTGTTTGCCGTGCTTTGACCTTTCTTGTGCTCACGCAAAGCAATTGTTTTTTAAAACATGCCACTTTGCTCATAATTGCTTTTTGGTAACAAGCAGGTAGGTACCATGCCTAGATTACAAAGTGCTTTGGATCCAGTGCGTGATTGCTGTCCTGACATTGTGTGGCCTCTGTAGACACATCATCACGTTACACTGTCACTATGTGCAGGTGCTGAGCTTGTGCATGGAAAGGAGCTGTACAGGGCGGCAGGAACGCAAGCATGGCAAAAACGCACATAAAAGCAGTTGGTAAGTGTAATTCACACGCAGGATCTTGTGCACAATTGTATATTGCATGCGCCCCACGACACAAACACACACACACACACACACACACACACACACACACACACACACACACACACACACACACACACGCACGCACGCACCCACGCACACGCACACGCACACACACACACACACACACACACACGCACGCACGCACACATGCGCACAAGTAAACGCACATGACCCACAACCACACACACACACACACACACACACACACACACATACACACATATACACACACACACGCGCGTGGACACACACACACACACACGCATGCACACAAGCACACACACGCACGCACACACAAACAAGCATGCTCACACACATAAGCAAGCACACGCACACATAGGCATGCACACATGCACACACATACACACACACACCACCACACAAGCACTCACGCAAGCAGCCATGCAAACAAGCATGCACACATGCACTCTCACAAGCATGCGCACACACATACATACACACACACGCACTCCCATAAGCACGCACACCCGCATGCACATGCACAGCCGACATGCTTCGTGGAGGCAAGGGCCACGTACCTTGGGGATCAGGAAAGTTAGAGGGACCTGATGGTGAGGGCACCTACACTGAGTACTTTTGGGCCAAGGACCTGGTGCGCTACGTCGAGGCGAACCCCGGCAAGCTGGACTTTGCACTGCAACGTGGAAAGGCTGGAGGTGCGTAGTTGCGGGCTCTTGAATTGGTATGCATGCAAGCTTTTTCTTTGAGAGTGGTGTAAGTTTCAGTGACCTAGGTCTGCGAGGTTGACGTCTGAAAGGGACGTGGGGCAGCAGGCTCACCCTACTGCATTTGTTAATCAGCGACATATCTGGAGAAACGTGTTTCAATTTTCTTTGGTTATCCAGAAAATACTACCTTTAGATTACGATTGGCAGTGCACGCCAGTGGGGGTGATCAATGTTCATGCCTCTTGTTTTACTGTTTACCGCTGCAATAAACATTTTTACCTTGTTACCCCACTCATGCGCATTATTCTTAAGGTTTATGCATTAATGTGAAAATATAATACTTCCTGTGTGTTAAAACACACACACACACGTCCCCCCCTCCCCCTTCCCCATGTACAGATACATACACGCGCGCACACACACACACATACACACACACATACACACAGACAAACGCACTTCCCAGGAGGTGGCAGCAGAACTCGTTCAGAAGCTGATTAAGGTGTGTATGCGTGGGCGCAAGCATGGGTGCATGTGTAAAGCTACTCATGTGCTTTTGTGTGTGTATATGTGTATACATTCACGCAAGTGCGCACAGTCTCATACAGATAACTTGCACACGTTTACAAGACACACATATACATACACATACACATGGACACACGCAAACACACGCGCGCACACAGACACACACACTCACACACACACACACACACACACACACATACACACACATAAACACACTCGCACACACACTCGCACACACACATACAAGACACATATACAAGACACACATATACAAGACACACTCACACACGCATAAATTGACACACAGACGCTCACAGGCAATCACACACAATCAAAATCAAATCACACGCACATACATAGTACATAGACACATAGACGCGCACTGATACCTGTTGCAGTATCTTTGAGTGTTTTGCGTCCCCCTTACGTTTGAGAGCCCGTCGCACTGGTTGCAGCCGAGCTTATCTAGCCAGGTTGCTTGGGGGGCTTTGCATTTTTGCTGTGAACACAGACACACAGTTTTCAAGGGGGCCCAGGCTTTTGGCTTTCACTAGAAAGGACATGTTTGCCTTGCTAGTTGTTCTTTATTCTGTTTTCTCTTATGTACTTACCGTACGTCCATGGACCCACCGCCCCCCTGAAAATTTTAAATGTTTCATGGTCAAAATGTGCAACCGCCCCCCCTAACAATGAATAGTGGCGCTGCGCTTGGAGTCTCTAGGAACTAGTCAGAGACCTTGAACATAGCCCATACTGGAACTCCATGCTTAAGCTGGTACCATAATTCGTTGTGACAGCCAAAGCTTAGGATAAGCAAGGCTTTCTTGCTCTTCAATACATCCCAACGGCATTGTCCTATGCCTATGCCTACCGCCTGACAATTCTGCCCTGAGTAAAGTTGTGTGCACCCTCCTGGAACTGGTTCCCTGCTCACCCCAGCTAGTCTTGCGTGTGCAAATGCATGAGCTGTGCGTGTGCCCAATGCTGGTGCTCACTGCATCCTCAAGGTCCTGTGTTTGACCTGATGTGTGTGCCCACTATCATGCATGCAAAGAAAGTGCAAAGCAAGTAAGATTGCTAGTGCAGGCCTATTGCAACTCTGAGACTTGCCGTTCTCCATCCCGGGCAGTGCTCTATCCGCGCGACGCGTCATCACAACAGCAAGTGGTTGGAATGCAATGAGCTTCAGCGATAAGTTTAACTTGCTCATCGCGAACATGCAACAACATGACTCCGCACGGCAAACAGACTTGCATTCCCGGCGTTGCCAGCCAAATGCCTTGGGCAGGGTCCAGTAAGTCTTAAAATCAAGTCTTCTTTCCACTTATCTAGATCTTATGTCCAGGAGCTCAAAGAAAAGTTCCAGCTTTTCCAGCCGGGTCACTTTTGGACTATTGACAAGCACCATCCTGCTCGACATGAGGTTCTCACTCAATTTGGTTACAAGTACTTCTGGAGAAAGTCTATCTTTTCTAAGCTATAAGGCTCTCAGTTTTTCCAGCAATGTATAGGTCTAGGAAACGTAGTGTCCTAGAGACCAATGTTTTATAGTTTTGCACTGCAACCGCCCCCCCCTCGCTGGAACTTCCTAACGGGTGCAGACGGGGCTGGGGCTGGGGGTGTAGGTGCAGGCAGAGCTGGGGCTGGGGGGTCAGGGAGTGCAGGGAAGGTGAGTGCTGGAATTCCTGACCACTCATCGCTCGCACTGCTCAAAAGCGTTTATTTCCGCCACCGCCCCTCAACGGCCCCCCTTAGAAATCAATGTGTATATTATCACCGCCCCGTCACCGCCCTCACTAAAAAACAATAACTAGGGGGCGGTGATCTACTTTTCGTACGACATTTCTGTTTATTTGCAGCCCCTTGCTCATTCCTACATGTACCAAAAGCATAGCAATTGGTTCCGGTTGGTCTCATGCAATCACCCATAGGTGTTTAAATCATACGCATGCACACTTGCATATACACCACATTCAGGAGAATCTGGCCATGCGAGTGGAGCGCAAGTTCAAACGGCCAAAGCCAGGACGCACTCGGCTGGTGAAGTGGCCGCGCACTGTGCTGATAGTGCCGGTGCGTGCGTGTGTGTGTTTCGTTTGCGTGGTGTGTGTTACTTGTTTGTGCCTAGCGTGCATGTGTGTGGGAGCGGGTGCACGTGTCTTGCATAATTATTTGTGCTGTATCAAGTGACAAGTGCACAAGCTGAATAGCTATTACTTGTTCCCATCGTGTGTATGTGAGTATGCTGTGTGTATGTGCTACTGATGCATGTGTCTCGTTCAAGTTGAGATGTGCTGGTGGTCTACTTATTCAACATGAGCAACGTGCCTGAGCTTTTTGACACTTAATTAGGGTTGGCCAGAACCATGCGATGTGTACACGGTAAATCCAGCAGGGAAAGTACCATACAAACAGTCATATACGGTGTATGTACGCGGTTCTGGCCGACCCACATATAAAAGTATGTGAGTGCTTGAAAAAGAAGGTGTGAAGCCTTTCAGACCCTACGTTACCTGGTTTAGTTTTGCACCATGTGAAGGGTTGGCCAAAACCATATATATACATATGGTGCATATATACGGTATATTTGTATATTTGGCAGAGAAACCACCAAATATACGGTGCATGTATACGGTTCTGGCCAACCCTAACCATGTGACATGTGCAGGGTTGGCCAGTGCCGCGTATGTACACCGTGTACTGTATAGGCCGTATGTATGGTAGTTTCTTTGCTAAAAATATCGTGTAAACCCCGTATACACGTACGTAACCATGAAAGGATTCGGCCAACCCTTGTCACGTGCCTGATCTGCAATCACGTCTGATCTGCAACCCTCGTCACGTGCCAGATCTGCAATCCCCCGTTGCGTTCAAATTTGGACATTCAAGTCCTAAAATTAAGCAGCACACAGGTGCTGTTTGCAATTTCTGGTCAAACCTGCACCGAGGCTGCACTTAGTTTGGGGCAGCTAGTCGTTTTGTCTGAACCCTGAACACCCTCTGATTGTAATTGTAACAACAATGAAAACCCACGGGTCTCTTTGCTCAGACCCACTTCATCCCCACTTAGATCGCAGTGCGCGTCACAGTGCAATACTTGGTGTAATACACACACACATACACGCACACACACACACACACACACACACACGCACGCACGCACACACACACACAAACACCATAGTGGCTAGAATAAGCTCCTGTGCAATTTCTATCTGCCATAGGAAGGGACAGCTTATTCCTCACATTGCCCACAAACCAGCTCTCAACCCTCTGCAGCTCCTCAACTTTAACTGGTCAGGTTCTCCACTACCCTACCCTGCACTAAGAATGTTGACTCTACTAAGAATGTTGACTTTAGAGGCTACAGTCTGACGGGCATGTCTATAGCAACGGCAGTAGGCTCTTACCTTCCCTTGGTTTGAACCAGCATGCCAGCACGATTTCCTCAGGGGAGGGACACCTCCAAAATGTACAAAACACACGGCATGTGGGAGCACAAAATCATGAGTACAGAGCACACAAACATCACTAACCAACCGTATGAACCTGCTTATGCATAACTAGTGGGTCACGTGCTATGCATGGGCTTATGCATTACTAGTGGGTCTCGTGCTACGCATGGGCTTTTGCATAACTAGTGGGTCATGTGCTACGCATGGGCTTATGCGTAACTAGTGGGTCACGTGCTACACAGGCAGTTCTATCCATGCTCCTCAGTGAGGGAAAGGATCCATGTATTGGCCTTCACCCTCACTTGTAACCCCCACTGGAGACCCCAAGCACTCATGATGCAGTGCCATGCTGCTTCTCTTTTGCTGCTTTGATTGTTGTGTTGCCATACTGCATCCTTGTGCCATGCTGCTTCTCTTTCGCTGCTTTTAGTGTTGCGTTGCCATACTGCATCCTCCCCCCTTCCCTGCTTCACAGGATCAAGTGTGGGACGAGTCCGGGATGTTTGCTTTCACGTACGACAGGCCAACTTCCATTTGGTACTACCTGGCCATCGTCCTGTTGCCTGTGGTAAGTTTACTGTGGCTGCTACGTAGGCTGACAGCCACTATTTAGTGCTAATTCCTGTGTAGCCTGTGGTAAGTTTTCTGTAACTTTTGTGTGTGCTAGCAACCACTATTTAACGCTACCTGCGAATTGCTGTGTTGCCTGTGGTAAGTTTGCTGTAACTTTTGTGTGTGCTAGCGGCCACTATTTAACGCTAACTGCAAATTGCTGTGATGCCTGTGGTAAGTTTGCTGTAGCTTTTACGTGGGCTAGCGTCTACTGCTTAGCGCTACCTGCGAATTGCTGTGTTGCCTGTGGTAAGTTTGCCGTAGCTGCTACGTAGGCTAGCGGCCGCTACTTAGTGCTAATGCCTGGAACACGCGCTGTGCTGCCTGTGTGAGTCCATTTACAGCGATCCTGTTTGTAAGCAAGTAAGGTTACATCTATGTATGCCTCGACTATGTATGCCTCAAGCTCTATGTATGCCTCAAACTCTATGCCTCAACTGTGTATGCCTCAAAGGGCATCTCAGCAGAAGCTTGGAAAAGACCTGAAACCACATCTGGCTAAACAAAAGAAATAGGCTTTAGGAAACATGAAACATGAGTATGTAGAAGAGAAAGTGTATAGAGGAAGAGAACGTACGAAAGCGATCCTGCTATGGACCCAACTTTTATAGGGACTCGCTACTTGTACAAATATGTAGAGTTGGCCAGAACCATATATATACGGCGTATATACGGTGTTTTTGGCAGGGAAATGACCAGATATACGGTCATATACGGTGCATATATACGGTTCTGGCCAACCCTATGTATTTGCATATCTGAATCAGTGGCTTCCATTTTTGTGAAAAGTGCCTTTGGACTCCTGCTGTCAGCTTGTTCAAAAACCAAGCACCCACTTCAGATCATCAGCTCGAGGCTCTTCTGATGGTACCCCTCCTTGCCATTTTCACCGCATGGTGCGAGCTTGTTGCAATGCCGTCAGGTAAAATCACGGTCACATCAAAGTAATAGGTTCAGCACGCCAGCTCATCTTCCCACCACCTGGTGCAAGCTTGTTGCGATGCCGTAAAGTTAAATTACGGTCACATCAAGGCTCAGCACGTCAGTTCATTTACCACCTCCTGGTGCGAGCTTGTTGCGATGCCGTAAAGTCAAATCACGGTCACATCAAAGTAATAGGCTCAGCACGTCAGCTCATCTTCCCACTACCTGGTGCGAGTGTGAGCTTGTCGTGATGGGTCAGGCTACATGTGTTCATTGTCCTGCTGCCTGTGTATGTAGCTTGTCTTCATGGCACGTGTTGCATGCTGGTGCATACAAAGCACAGGGGTAGAAGTACTTGAGGGCTTGTTGCCGCGCTTGACACGCGGATTCCAAGACACACTCGTTAATCAGCACGAGGCAAACGGTCGTTAATCAGCACGAGGGAGAAAGGTACTCCACAATGGGTGTAGGTTCTGAGACAGTTTACATTTCAGGGTGCAGGACAAAGGCTCTGGAACGAGGGCAGGCATGAAGTATGGAACATGCAAGGGCAGAAAACCCTATTTAGGCCGGTTAGGACTTCCCAAAGGATGGCAGAGACGCATCTACAGCCGCAGGACAAAGGCCCTGAGACAAGGACAGGCATGAACTACAAAAATAGGCTAGGGTGGAAAGCAATGCAAAAATGGCTTGCATTATGCAAACGATGGAGTGGGCCTTGCAGGAACAGCTTTGTGCAAGCGCAATGATTACAGACCGAAGAAGCATCAGGTGTGCGATCAGAAACCAAAACTCAACAGCAGGGATAGGTTCTATTACGGCTCGTTGAAGGCAGGGAGAATTACAGAAAGATGAGACTAAACTTAAATGCCCCTTGAATCGCACAGATAAAAGAAAGATGGTACAGAAAGGGGAGCATGCACTTTGTGCAAAAGTGCATCACACATGTCACTCGCCTACAAGAACTCGAGTTCTTCTGCATGCTGCAGAGAACCCAATAGTTTGTGCAAGCACACACACCATCCAGGTACACTGCCCTGGATGCGAAGTAAACCTTGATGAGCATGACCCGTGCTCTGCTGTTCAGGCTAAGAAGCATTGCACATCACAGGGTTGGCCAGTACCGTATACATACACGATATATGACCGTATATTCAATGAAATCGCTACCAAAAATGTGTTTACATATCACATCGTATAAATATGGTTCTGGCCAACCCGAGATATAAAAGGCATGGTCAGAAGCTCTTTGTTGTTTTCAGGACGAGCCAATTGTAATGTGAGAGCTGACAGCTGGAAGTGAACTGATTAGAGTCCGTCCTTGCTTATACCTGGTACAGAGATATACTTGAATGGGCAATGGGTACACACGAATGCCTTGTTTGGTTTCGTTTAGTTGGCTTACAAAGGCATTCAGCCTGGGACTGCTCAACCTATGAGAACGAGGTAAAACCTCAAAACAAGCCAAGCGAATGCCATGATGTACTGACTCCCAACCTTTCTTCGTGAGGGTAATGACCTCACGCACGCACGCACGCACACACTCACTCGTTTGCTCAGGTTGTGGTGGGGGCGTGTCTGTTCCCTCTAGCCCCTTGGTGGGCGCGTATGGCCCTAGTGTACTTCCTCATGGGCCTGCTCACACTCATGCTGGGCCTAACGCTTGTACGCTACGTGGTGTTCACCGCGGTGTGGATAGTCACAGGACACTCACTGTGGGTGTTCCCCAACATGATGGAAGAGCAGGTGCGGGATGAAGGCTTTCGCTTTGTGTTTGGTTTGTTGATGTGCGTATGCATGTGTGTGAATGTGGTGTGTGTGTGTATTTGTGTGTGTGGTTTTATCTGTGCAATGAAAAGCTGTTATGTGTACATAAATTGTGTGTGTGTGGTTTTATCTGTGCTATGAAAAGCTGGTATGTGTGTATGGATTATACATGTGTGGTTTTATCTGTGCAATGAAAAGCTGTTATGTGTACATAAATTATATATGTGTGGGGTTTTATCTGTGTGATGAAAACTGATATATGCATTGATTATTAATTGCGCGTGTGTTTGACATGGTGGAGAAGCAAATGTGCAATGAGAGGTCTGATGTGTAAGCATTGAAGGCGCCTGAGCATTGTGCAATAAGCTGCATGTGTGTTGTTGTGTTATGTTTGTCCCGTTCTGTAAGCATTGTGAGGTGCCAGTGAATTACTTGCTCTTGCAATGATAAGATGTTTTTGGTCCTACCTTGTCATGACGGAGGAGAAGTGCGCAAATTCAATTGCTGCTTATGTGTGGAAAAAGTGACGTGTTGAATTGTAAAAGGTGCCTCTGAGGTGTGCTGAAGATTAGATAAAGGAGCGATGAGGTTGAAGTTGCTGCATAATACCACAAAGTGGTCTGTGGCCCAATCCCTCGACTCAAATGGGAAGCCGAGGTGCTGCCCGTGCTGTTTTCTTTCAGATTCATTCCAATGTGGTTCATGTGTGTGTGTGTGTGTGTGTGTGTGTGTGTGTGTGTGTGTGTGTGTTCCGAGCGCAAGCTTGCATCGGCCATTTCAGTGCCTGCATTTCTGCGCGTTGAGGCAGAAAAGTGGCGGCTTTGTTTGTATGCTTGTGTGCTATGCAGGGACAGGTTCCTTCCCGCTGGGGTTTGATCAGCAAGTGCCAATGGGGTTAAGACTCTGGTCAACCTTCACAAAATGTCAGTTGCTCCTCGCTAAGTAACAAACTTCTATGTTTCTTGTGCTGTGTCCGCAGGCGTCTTTGGTGGAGGCCTCCACGCCCATCATTGCCATTTTCCTGTGTTGTGTTTGCCCATCATTGTGTTTCTTGTGCTGTGTCTGCAGGCGTCTCTGGTGGAGGCCTTCACGCCCATCATCGCCTTTTCCTGTGCTGTGTTTGCCCATCATTGTGTTTCTTGTGCTTTGTTTGCAGGCGTCTCTGGCGGAGGCCTTCACGCCCATCATTGCCTTTTTCCTGTGCTGTGCTTGCCCAACATTGTGTTTCTTGTGCTGTGTTTGCAGGCGTCTCTGGTGGAGGCCTTCACGCCCATCATCGCCTTTTCCTGTACTGTGTTTGCCCATCATTGTGTTTCTTGTGCTTTGTTTGCAGGCGTCTCTGGTGGAGGCCTTCACGCCTATCATTGCCTTTTTCCTGTGCTGTGTTTGCTCATCATTGTGTTTCTTGTGCTGTGTCTGCAGGCGTCTCTGGTGGAGGCCTTTACGCCCATCATTGCCTTTTCAAAGGCCAAATCCATGCTGCAGGGCTGGCAGGTGCGAGGAGTGGTTGCGTAGCCGATAGAGGGCGTAGAGGGCACGTGTCTTGCAGCAACTTGAAAAGCATGTTCGCCATTCTTAAATCCACCATACACAAACACACGCACATACGCACATACGCACACATAAAGTCCTTATGTAAGTGCATGCCCTGCAAGGCTGGAATCTGTGTGTGTGCGCGCGTGCACGTGTGCATGCTTGTGTCCCAATGTGTGTCCTCTGTACCTTTAGCTGCGTGCATGAGGACCAAGTTACCTTGGGAGCTGTCGATTTTATTCGGTTACATAGCATGATTACCGTACTGTATATTCTACAGCAAAACATACCATACATGCACAGATAGTTTAATTTAGGCTTGTGGGTTGTTTTTGTTTCACCAGCCAATTGCCATCAGCCAGAGACTCGGGCTGTAGGCCATCCTTGTAACCCTTGAAACCCTTGTGGGTAG
>Ga0307951_1003028_pt1 | contig 10565 bp, 13 predicted proteins | sample OrgLakmetagen374_FD_201842 | JGI IMG/M metagenome (GOLD analysis project Ga0307951, IMG submission 201842) | Saline water microbial communities from Organic Lake, Antarctica - #374 | ecosystem: Environmental > Aquatic > Non-marine Saline and Alkaline > Saline | place: Antarctica: Organic Lake... | reverse complement strand
GTGTGCGTGTGAGAGTGTGTGTTTGCATGTATGCGTGTACGTATGCGTGTGTGTATGCACGTGCATGCATGCTTGCTTGCATGCGTCTATGTATGTGTGTGTGTGTGTGTGTACACGTGTGTGCGTGTGCGTGCACGTATGTGTGCCAAGAGCGTGCACGTGTGTATATGTGTGTGCGTGTTTATGTGTGTGTGTGTGTGTATGTGTGTGTGTGTGTGTGTGTGTGTGTGTGTGTGTGTGTGTGTGTGTGTGTGCACGCGCACGCGCACGCATGTACGTGTGTGCGTGCATGTGTGTATGAGTGTGTGTGCTTGTATGAGTTTGTGCCATGCGAGCGTGCATGTACTTGCATGCATGTTGTTAATGAAAATGCATGCCTACCTCCTCGATTGGGGGAAACTAATGACATTGAATTTACTCTGCAAGTTTGTAAAAATAAATCTACTCCGAACTGATTCATTGCGCTTGTCTGTAGCGAGCCGTGATGGACCAGTATGAGAAGCTGGTGAGTGGGTGACGTTGAATCTGGCCAGCTTCCCCGCCCACACACTGACGGGATATATCTCACCTCTTGCTAGACATCGCTGGGATTAGTTCCCACCACATTCCCGGGCGTTGACTGCTTTCTTGCGCCCCCAAACGCCCCGTTCCTCGCAGGAGAAAATTGGAGAAGGCACGTACGGCAAGGTCTACAAGGCCAGGGACATTAACACGGGCAAGCTGGTGGCGCTGAAGAAGACGCGCTTGGAAGTGAGTAACAGCTTACGGGCGGTTGCTTCCCTTCTTGCTCCCTCCCTCCGCCCTTCCACGCCGCTACCGCTGCCTCCTGACGATATTGCACGAAGAAGATGTCGTAGGCGAAGCAGCGCTTGTCCCTGATGCCTGCTGTGTCGATGGCTATTGTCACCCTCGCTCACTGAAGTTCTGTATGGTTTGACTCCCTCTCGCTGCGCAGATGGAGGAGGAAGGCGTGCCCTCGACCACCCTGCGCGAGGTGTCTCTGCTGCTCATGCTCAGCGAAAGCAACCACGTCGTCAAGTGAGTGTGCATAAATGCACGGAGGAAGGTCTTTGACCAGAGCTGTCGCCTGGAAATCCTCACTCACCCCTCCTCCCTCTCTCTCTGCCACACAGGCTGTTAGCTGTGGAGCATGTAGAGGAAAACGGGAAGCCATGCCTGTACCTGGTGAGTTAGCCCAGCCATGGTTAACAGCAGCAGGAGTTATGCAGCCCCCCCTTCACGACTGTGCTTTGGTCGTTTTGATGCAGGTGTTTGAGTACTTGAGCACAGACATGAAGAAGTGGATGGACAGGAACGGTAGAGGTGCAGCGCACCCTCTACCAAAACCCCAAATCAAGGTGGGAGGGAAAGCAAGCATGTTGGAGAAGGACAGATGCGGAAAAGCGTTCAGACTGAAACGAACAAGAGGGCAGGGATCATAATAAACCCTTTTAAACCCCATATTATATCTGCAGAGTCTTGTGTACCAGCTAATTAAGGGCTTGGCACACTGCCACAAGCACGGTGTCATGCACCGTGACCTCAAGCCCCAGAACCTGCTCGTTGACGACAGCATCATGTGCTGTAAGATTGCTGACCTGGGTTTGGGCCGCGCCTTTAGCATTCCCATCAAGAGCTACACTCATGAGGTAAGGCTGTGCTGCATGTGTGAGAGACAAGCTGCACACAAGCCTGAGCAGCTGCACAAGGTTATGTTTGTCCTTGGTCTCGTGCGCTAAGCCCTAACCCTATGTGTGAGCTCCTTAACTATCGTTGTTGCTGCCATCTAAGTCAGAAATGACAAGTAGTAACATCATTTGTAGAGGTGCATGTGTACTTTAGATTGTGTGTATGCGTGTGCGAGCGTCTTGGCAATGAACGTCTTGGCCGGTGAATATGTACCCGTAACTTGCTGTCTGTTTTTTGTGCGCTCCTCGCAGATTGTGACTTTGTGGTACCGTGCTCCTGAAGTGTTGCTGGGATCAACCCACTACTCTACGCCTGTGGACATGTGGAGTGTGGGCTGCATCTTTGCCGAGCTCGTACGCAAGGTATTAAGTCACCAGGGCGAAAGTATAGTCTGTTATCAGGCCTGCTTTTTTTCCTGGTCCATGCGTGTGTAAATCGTTCACTCCTGTCGCTGGTTCCTCAGAATCTTGATTCCCTGCAATCTTCTCTCTTATGCCCAGACACCCCTGTTTCCTGGAGACTGCGAGCTGCAGCAATTGTTGCACATCTTCAAGTTGCTGGGCACTCCAAATGAGGAAATCTGGCCTGGAGTGAGCAAGCTCCGAGACTGGTACGTTTTGCATGTGCTTGCGCTCAGCTGAGAAACAGTGCACTCCCGCATTGACTCTGAAGCAGGGGGTACACACCTTTTGTATTCCAAAGCACCTGCTATTCCTCTTCCGCTGACTGCACCAACTGCTCGTATTTCCTGTATGCTCCTCAGGCATGAGTTCCCTCAGTGGCACCCCCAGGACCTGTCCCGGATTTTCCCAACACTGCAACCAGAGGGCGTTGACCTGCTCAAGAAAATGATTGAGTTTGACCCTGCCAAGCGTATCTCGGTGGGTTTTCGTCCTTTTTGTGTGTGTGAGATAAAAGTGCTTCGCAATGACCCTGCGACCAGGAGGCGTAAAAAAAAGTACGCTGACAGTCACGTGTAAACTTTGGACCTCCGGCCCAAATTCTCCACACCCCTTCCTGACCCCCTACACTAATAAAAAGGGTGTCAATCTGCTCAGAATGCAAGCAGCTATCTGCCTGCACAATTCTCTTGCCAAACAATTTAATACCTGAAGAGTTATAAGGCAAACACTGATATCCGCATGCTCTTGCACTGACCACCTGTTTAGTGCACAAATCCAACCAAAACCTCTGTTAAAACTCATTTACTTCAATCATGCAACTTATGTTTAATGCAATACGTGAACCGCAAGTTTGGAATTAACTGCTGGTAATTTGCCTAAACACACCCCCACCGCATACTTGGGGGCATTCTTAGCATTTCTGTGACCCGGCACCCAGACCCCCCCTTCAACCAAATCACCCAACAAGGGTGCCAATCAAAGGAGCTCGAGCTGAGGAATCCAAAAATTTATAATACCGTAGGTTCACGATCACTTCGGGACCATGCATTTTAAAAATTAATTAAATTTTCGATTTTAGTTTGTGAGGGGGTCTGGGGATTAATTGTCGAGTTCGAATCCAGTTTGAATCCAGTTCGGGCAGGCTCTGTCGGGATTTAATTTGTGAATTCGAGCCCCCCACTGTTAGCTGATGCTTGTGCTGATGCTGCTACTGTGCAGGCTGCCCATTGGCTGCATGGGAAGAACCACAGTGCTTGCATGTGTGAGGGAATCCCTCAGAGAAGCAACCCTCTCTTACCCACTTGCCATCTTCACTAACTCTGTGTGGATGCCCCAAAGAAGGGCCTGAAGGGACTGTGAGGAGGCTTGTTCTTGGAGCAGCATGCATGGACGCCCCACGCCTCCTCACAGCTGCGCCCCTTGCCTTTGCCTATGCCTCTGCCAGCTTCCTGAGCTGCCTCTCCCTCTGCAGCTTCTCATGGTCTCTCTGCTGAGCGGCCAGCCTCTTAGCTGGGGACAGGGGCTCCAAAAACGGGTCAGGGGTTCACAACCAGGGCACGCTGGGAGCTCATTTTCAAAAGCACCCTCAAAACCACTTAAAATAATTAATTTATCACTTAATTAAGTACGGAGAGGGCCCCGAGAATTATTAAAAATTTTCGTTTTATTTGCCAAGTAATTTCCGAAGTGATCGTGAACCTACGGTGTTTTTTGAAAGTGGCCCCGTAGAATTCTGGAGCACCCCCAAAAATTACCCGACTCCCCTTGGCCCCCCCGACCCCCTCAGAATCGACTTATTTATATACCGATTGATAGCTTTTAACGGAATCCTAAACCTTGCTCTTTCATCCTTTTCCTTTGACTCATGAACCAACCAAACACCAACCAGCCAGGCAACTCGACATGTTCCTAGGTCGTCTAGTTCCAGCGAACTGCTTCGGCAGGTTATGATAACACACTCCACTTTGAGTGCCTTATTGTATCTGTCCCCGTGAGATCATAAGTGAAGTGGTTTTCTCTTCTGTTTCCTACAAGAAACTAATAATACCCCGCACACACACACACACAAATTTATTCAGCACCCTTGCTGTGATAATTTTCTGCCCTGAATCCAGGCAATCAAGAGGCCAACACCTTCCGTCACGGCTTCCTTATCATGCTCTGTATCATTGAAAGCAGTGTAACCTAAACACCAAATCTGACGAACACCCAAATGAATACCATAGTTGCCAGTTCTCACGCCCAGATGTATCAGGCTAAAGTAGCCTGAATGCCGCAAATGGCATTTGCGGCGGTGCAATCATCATCTTCAACCGCTGAGTATTCATTTCCCTGCTTCACAGGCAAAGGAGGCTCTAAAGCACCCCTACTTTGATGATCCTTTTATGGCTGAGGTAGACCAGCTGGAAAACCCAGCCGTACGCTCCCGTGAGGAAACTGAGTGAGCAAGGGCATTTGGTGCCATTGCTAGACCTATTAATCCCTGTTTTCAGTAGCTGTGTACTTTAAGGCACATGCCAGCTGCATGTGTCCATTTTTATGCTCCGTAATACAGACCCACAAGGCTGAAACGCTCACCAAGGCCTTCAAGAATTCATTGAACTATTTGTGTGTTTTGTGTGCATATGCTGCTCTGCGATGGCCATTGCCAAAGCCTTCTTTACTGTTCAGTCTGCTGGTGGCTGGGTTTGTTGTCTGCACCTTTTTTATGTTGCATGGTGGCCAAATGCCATGACAATGGTATGAAAACTCAGCTGTTCTCCTATTGACCTTTCTCCCCCTTGTCGTGGTCAAAGGGCTTTGGTATAGTTTGGATTACAAAGGCATTCAACCTGGAATGGCTGCTCAACCTATGAGAACGAGGTAAACCTCAAAACAAACCAAGTATAAAAGGGGCTTTGACGTCTGAAGGGTCAAAAACATATTTCATCATACCGTACTGCGCTTGGTTGTTTTGCGAGTAATTAAATAATTATTGAGGCCCCTCGCAATAAGTCAAGCCGAATATAAATAAAGTTTTTTCAGACCTCGCAATATTAGACTTTATAATGCGGTAGTTTCTGGGTCCCCCCAATGGAACCCCATCGCCTTAAGGGGCAAGCATCACTATTTGACCTAGGTTGCACCAAACGGAAGCGCACAGAGGATGTTCCCGCTCGGGAGCTCATCATCCGCCTCAGGCCTGATGTGCAGCAGGCAGTAGCAGCCAGGGATGCAGCCATTGCAGCCAGCATTGCATCCCGCCCTGCCCCAGTTAAGAGGCCTGTGGGGGGGCCAAAGGTGCTTGCACCATTGGGGGTGCAAGCCCCTTCAGGAGAGAGGCATGTGTGGGCACAGCTGCAACTCAGGTGGAGTGGGGGGAGCACCGGGTGCGCTTGCATCTGCACTTCACAGCAAAAGCAGCACCAGAAGCCAGAAGCTGAAGAAGCAGGCAGTGTGGGTTAGGATGCACCTGCAGGGTCGCAGGGGCAGGGGCAGGGGCCTTGAAACCTTGGAGATTTCAGAGACCACCACGGAGGAGGACGAGGGGGAGGAGGAGGGGGGGGAGGCAATGCAAGAGTAACCCTTAAAACTCGTCTCAGCCTTTGATTTAAACCAACACTGAATAGATACAGAGAGGAGAGCACAAGAAATCCCCAAATTCGCAAAGTTCGCAAATTTCCTTAACTTTTCAGGGGCCTCGCAAAAGCTTAATGCTCGCAAATTAATTATTCTAATTATTTCGGCACCTCGCAAAAAGTAGGCCTCGCAATACTAAAAGCGCAAGACGGTAAGCATGATTTATACAAAAAGAAGTGGGAACCGCTGCGTCACCCTGCTGTATTCTGCCTGCATAATGCCGGAGATCAACACCACCGTTTGCGCTGTGGGGCCTGACATGAGGTTCATAGTCAAGGATTTCACCACCTATGAAAACCAAGAAGAGCTCAGTGTGAGCTTTGCTGTCAGTCAAGACGACCGCTCTAAATAAGCTGTTTTCCCCCTTGTACTGCACAGTAGCCGAAATGTACTCGCGTGCTGATCGCATTCGAGGACACACATAACTCTGGTACCTCAGGTGGACAAAAGAGGTTCCTTGTACAACGCGAGGGCGATAGAGGACGCGTGACTGGCTTCTTACCCCGTGATCTGCGAGTGCTCAATGACTGTCATTAAAGTTTAAGCAGTATACATTTTAACGTGACAGGATTTCTGTGAGCATCTCTCGTTATGCATGACGCCTATAATGGGCCCTTGCGCTCGTTCTCGGCATCCTGGTCGTTTGCACTTTGGACGCCGACCAAAAGGCCAAAAGATCCCAGAGGAGGGACACTGGTCGTAACTCCAAACATGCTCCTATTTCCGTCAAAGGGGTAACTTCTCACACGCCACTTCATCAAATGGACCCACTTAAGCTTCAAAATGATGCTGCCACTTAAAGAAACTGGTTGTGCTCAAACGTTGTTCTGTTGCTCTGTGTAAAGATTGACAGGATTGAACTCATACGTAGGGCGCCTATACACCCTAGATGGGTGCTTTCCTTGGGAAATTGCATGAAATTGCATATTTTGCCAAACATGGGGTCTTTTCACTCCTTTGCTGTTGATCTTGCAGATCTCAAGCTCAGCTGCATTAAAACTGCAAGTCTTGGCCAACTGCCCGAGGAGCATGCAAAATCCATGCATCGGTGTCTTGTGAGACATGCGTGCCTCGGGCTAGTTGTGCTTGCACGCCACAGGAGCCTGCAAAAAGTCCGCATAGAGCATACCAGTGAGTTTGTCATGCAGTCAATCTTAAGCAGGAACAGTTTTGAAGCCTGGCACTCAGCCAAGCACACAGCAGGAGCAGCTTGATGAATTCTGGAACCCAGCCAAGCACATCAAGGCAGGAACAGCTTGTTAACTAATTGTGCGGAAGCATGGCATTGTATAGCACGCTCAAATTCCCTTGATCTACACTGTAATAGCGTTGACATGCATTACATTGTGATACATCACACATTGTCACACATTACAGCCAGGCACGTAATTACACATAGCAGGGCAGCAAAGTTTTAGCCAAGCACAAACAAAAGTAGCTTTAAATGTCTGACACTCAGCCAAGCACGCAGCAGGAGCAGCTTGAATTATTTCTGGCACGTAGACAAGCACATCAAGGCAGGAGCAGCTTTATTAATTCTGGAATTGAGCCAAGCGAGAAGTAAGGTATTCAGCCATGCAGAACTCAAAATGTAAAGAAGTTGCGCTTTGCACTACACAATTCGGACACGACCATCGAATGGTATGCGCGCTCTCTTCCAAGTGTTGCAGACATGACCCCCTCTAAAACCTACCCAGCTCGCGGAAGTCCCGGCCTTTCCCCCCAGGGAGGGCTTGAACAAGTGTGGACTCCAGGGTCTCCCATTGGAATTCTTCAACTAGATCTTCTAGTTCGGATCGTGCTCTTTGCAGGAGGAGGAGGACTGCCCTTGCGCCCATGTGCTGCAGGCGGCAAAGCGCCCAATCCACGGCGGCAAAGCGCCAGTGAGAGGGGTGCTGCGTTCTTGGGTACTGGGTAATCATCACATTTAGAGCTGGTTCAACCGCAGTTGTTAGCCTGCATGCAAGGAGACAGGTTGGAACATTAAGCGATGCTTCAAGGTTTTAAAGAATTGGGGCTGAGGGCGAAAAGAACGTGTATCCTCCTTCCTAGAATGAGAGGTGTTGATGATTTAATCGTGCTTGTTGAATGAGAGGAAACGGAATCTAAACAAGATGAGACTTGTTTACCTTAATATTTTAATAGCATTTAAACAGGGTGTTTTTTCACAGACACACTGCTCAAGCATTCCTCCATTCTCTCTTGCCTATGCTTTACCAACATAATTTTAACATAGCACATTCTCTGGCATCCACCATTACAAACCTTGCAGAGCTGTTCAGCATCATCTACCTTAGAGGAACAGTTCGCAATTAAATGAGGCTGTTCATGCCGGGTTTGATTGTTGGCGATTACCGTCTCTTGTATACCACTTTTGTATGACACTTTTTGCATGACAACCTCACCAGCAGTAATAACTCAGAGTTCTGCTCACCCTACTCACCCAGCGTTCTGAAAGCTTTCAAAGACCAGGTCCATAACAAACACGTCGCCACATAGGCCCTCAGCCTGGACGATGCTCAGGAAATGTTGGGATGTGACGTAGGAGCAGCTAATAGTTGAGCGCATCAATTCAAATAAACAACAGAATCTCATCTTGAAAGATATTAATTCATTGAATTGCGTGAGCACTCGAATGAACATTGTTGACATTTGGGCAGCAATCTCAGAATTTTAACCATATCTTCTATTCATTTTATTGCCAGAGTACTCAACTTCAGCTGGACCCCTAAACTCAGGTCACCGTCATTTTGCACTCATTTGCACTTGTTACACTCACTTGCACTTGATGCGGGTCATTCAGATCTATGCGTTGGCCTCGCTCGTCATCTGGGTGGGGTGGGAAGGTACCGTCGAGCCTGCATTGTTCATAGTAATGTGTACGCATTTGGTATACTAATGTCTCTGATTTTGTGGTGTGTATGTGCGCACGTAGGACAGAGCACAAAATTAGCAAAGAAGATGATGCAGCCAGAAATGACCAGCTATGAAGTGATGCGCTTGATTAATGAAAAGTCGGCGTACGCAAATGCACTCATCAGGTTGTGCTCCTGATGATGCATCACAGGTTTGTGCTTCCGGTCGCGCAGGAAGATGCTACTGAGAGTGCTGCTGGCTGCTCGGTTGCCAAGAGGTGTATGCAGCTGTAGCAGAGTATGGGTGTGCAATGCATAATGATATCATCAATACAGGTTCAAAATCACGCGCTGTGGACACCCTTGACGAATGGCACAGCCACGAGGGCGTCACGCAGCTTCCTCTCTGCCACTTGCGTTACGCGTAAAATGACCCGATCTGGGACTTCTGCTCCGGAAATCTGCAATTGTAGCAGACATTTTGGCCTGCATACCTTATATGTTTATGAATAGTTGCATTTCAAGAAAGCTGATAATTTTATTTTGCCCAAATTTCTGACAAGAAATTTGCGATGTCGGTTGGACGCTCGGAATAGCTCCGTGGCCAGGCGTCTGTTTCGCGTAAGATTGTGTAGACAATTGTAATCTCCCGCTCCCCTCAAGGACCAGGTGTGTTGCAGAACTTGAAAGTAGAAACCCACCCTTCTTAGATTTATGGTGAACTTATGCCAATTAAGAATTGCATAATTTATACACTTCCAATGTGTTGGAATGAGCATGGTTGAAATGAGCATGAGAGAAAAAAATGGCATAATGTTTGGGCATTCTTTGCGAAGCAAACCCAACATTGATTATAAACTGCCTTCTTGTTTGTGTTCCTCCCCTTGTTTCCTCAGGAGGATGCTCGTGGTGGATTCCTTTATGCGAAGAAATGATGCAAGCTGATGTGACGGTGAGGTGTCCAATTACAAATAAGATTGTGTCGTCTTTGAAGTGAAAATGCTTTGCATACAAGGCGTTTTCGTTTTTCGCCTCTAATATTCAGGCATAACCGTAGCTGCCGTGACGTGCAACTGAGTCATCTTGCCTCAAACCGCTTGGGCGCTGCAGGCCTCATTGGTAAGGTTTCATGTACAGGTGCATTCTAATGTTTTCACACTTGTACTGGTGCTGGTTTGTGGTTGATCAATACCAACTAACGCAATAGCTGCATCTGAGGTTTCACTTGGGATATCAATGTAGATGGGGTCCATTCATTCAAACTACACCTTGTTTGCAGGCAAGTTTCTCCCAGCATCTGCAGCCTTCCATATGGCTCAACCTCCAGTGGTGCAGGAATTGTATGCCGACACTGATGCCGAGTGGATTTCTTTAGGTAAGGTTACAAATAGGATTTCCTTGCTGTACTTTTATTGTATGCGCCCAAATTTGTAGCAGCCCCCTGTATACCAGAAAAAAGTACCTTCCATGATGTGGCAAACTCTGTTAAAACCTGATTGTGGGTTTGAAAACACACTAAACAATTTTGGCAACCCTGTCCTTTGACCACCACTCCAGATCTGATCTTCTTTTTATTTTCTCTCTTTAGGTCTTGAAAGGAGGCATCTGCTGGCAGCCCACCAGATACTCAGGCAAGAAGTGTTTTAGTGCCTTTTTCTGCATAAAAATTGATAGGTTGCACAGGAGGGAGGAAAATAATGTTTGAAGGCATGTGCACTTTTTGGGCTGGATCCCCCTTCTATTTATTAATATTTTTTATAGTTATATTATGTGTTTATTATATAATCCTAGGTCGCAGATTTGTGAGCCCTCAGCCGGCCCATTCCCCTGGTTCCCTCGTTCCCCAGCCCCATGTCACATAAAAATTAAATTAATTTAACTAAACAAAGTTTAATTGAATACTCGTTGTTTTTAACTTCAATAACGCATTCAATTCGATTACTGTTATAATTAAATACAATAGAACCATCAGTATCCACTAAACCAGCACAATAAGAAT
>Ga0307951_1003021_pt1 | contig 10577 bp, 10 predicted proteins | sample OrgLakmetagen374_FD_201842 | JGI IMG/M metagenome (GOLD analysis project Ga0307951, IMG submission 201842) | Saline water microbial communities from Organic Lake, Antarctica - #374 | ecosystem: Environmental > Aquatic > Non-marine Saline and Alkaline > Saline | place: Antarctica: Organic Lake... | reverse complement strand
GACGTGGAACGCTAGAGGGCGTGAACGTGGAACGCTAGAGGGCGTGAAACACTAGAGGACGTGAACGTGGACATGAACATGGACGTGAACGTAGAACGCAAGAGGACGTGGACGTGGAACGCTAGAGGGCGTGGACGTGGAACGCTAGAGGGCGTGAAACACTAGAGGATGTGAAATATGGGAGGACATGGAACGCTAGGTGACGTGAAACACTAGAGGACGTAAACGTGGACGTGAATGTGGACGTGAACGTGGAGCACAAGAGGGCGTGAACGTGGACGTGAATGTAGAACGCAAGAGGATGTGGAGGTGGCCGTGGAGCACTAGAGGGCGTGAAACACTAGAGGATGTGAACGTGGACATGAATGTGGACGTGAACGTAGAAAGAGGACGTGGACGTGGAACGCTAGAGGGCGTGAACGTGGAACGCTAGAGGGCGTGAAACACTAGAGGACGTGAACGTGGACATGAACATGGACGTGAACGTAGAACGCAAGAGGACGTGGACGTGGAACGCTAGAGCGCGTGGACGTGGAACGCTAGAGGGCGTGAAACACTAGAGGATGTGAAATATGGGAGGACATGGAACGCTAGGTGACATGAAACACTAGAGGACGTAAACGTGGACGTGAATGTGGACGTGAATGTGGAGCACAAGGGGGCGTGAACGTGGACGTGAATGTAAAATGCAAGAGGACGTGGAGGTGGCCGTGGAGCACTAGAGGGCGTGAAACATACAGGATCTGAACGTGGACATGAATGTGGACGTGAATGTGGAGCACAAGAGATGTGGACGTGGAAGTGAACGTGGAGGTGATCGTGAAACATACGAGGACAGTGGGGCTGTGTTGTCAGCTAAACCGTCCAGGATTGATAAAATCCTCTGGTTATAAATACCAACCAATGTATATTATTTGATAGTACTACTTCAATATGTGAAAAAGGCAAATACGTTTCTGCTTCTGGGCTCATAGTGCAGTGCAGCAAGAGAATTGCTTCCCTTGGTTTTGGTGCATACAAAAGGCGTTTAAATACGAAGGGAGCACATTGACGAGCAGGAAGGGTAGATAATGCAGCACCTGTAGTTAACATTGTTATTGACCCAACAGCATTGTTTGTTGACGATGTCCTGCCGGTGTGCAGTGTGCCATGCGTTGGCATGTTGAAAGAGTAGGGTTGGTCAGAACCATGTATATACTGTGTATACGGTGTTACTTGCAGGGAAATCACCTAATACCAAATATACAGTCAGGTACGGTGTATTTACATGGCTCTAGCCAGCCCTATGAATGAGGGATAGCAGCAAGGTGGTGTCAGCACAACTTTGCAGTACTACATGCAGGTCTGTGCAGCGCGTAGAAGTAGCATGATAGCACGGTGGCTTTATATCCTGCATGCCACGCCACACAAAAAGAAATTCCCAGAGCCATGCATATGTCTGGACATGTATTATGGACATGTACAACCACACACCTATACACATGTACAACCATGCACATATACGCATGTACAATCATACACAAAGATACACAAAGATACATGTACAATCATACACAAATATACACATATACGCATGTACAATCATAAACAAACATACACAAAGATACATGTACAATCATAAACAAACACACACAAAGACACATGTACAATCATACACAAACATACACAATGATACATGTACAATCATACACAAAGATACACAAAGACACATGTACAATCATACACAAAGATACACAAAGACACATGTACAATCCTACACAATCATACACAAAGATACATGTACAATCATAAACAAACACACACAATGATACATGTACAATCATAAACAAACACACACAAAGATACATGTACAATCATACACACACATACACAATGATACATGTACAATCATACACAAAGATACACAAAGATATATGTAGTTCATACACAAAGATACATGTAGCCACATGTACAATCATACAATGAAACAATCATAAAGATACATGTAGCAATGTGTACAATCATACACAAAGATACATGTAGCCACGTGTGCAATCATACACAAAGGTACATGTAGCCACGCGTGCAGAGAGAGCCCCGCTACGCATGAGCACATCCAGCCGTCCTTCCATATTGGACCTTGAATTGTTGTTTAGATCAGTCCGCTCAGCAACTCGAATTAACCCACATTCTGGCACACAGCACAGTCATAAGGTGAAGCCTCTTGTTTTGTCCTACCTGGTCCACCTGGTCCTTTAGAGTAAGTCCCTCCACCGTCTAGCTTGGCACGCTTAGAGCTGTGTTGCGTGTTTGCGTGCATACATGTGTGTGCGTGAGTGTGTGGACGAAAGTGTAGCTCAACATGGTGAAGTGTGAACAGTGACAATGCATCAGCCTGGCGCCTTTGCATCGCATAGGGAGATACCCAGCACATGGTTGTCGGCTAATGGTTTGTAAAAGTGCTTGGATACCACAGTTTGCATGGACAGGTTGGTTTGGGTGCACACCAACACTTGCAGAACCCAGATACTGCAGACACAGAGTTCTTAAACACTCACGTCCTTGCACCCTTTTCCCACTCCTGAAGCACACATTCCCACTCACGTGTGCGCGTCTCCTTTGGAGTGGCCTACCCCCGGCATCATGCCTGATGTGATCCCTGGTATGCCTCCAGGCATGTATGGAAACTCCCCTGGAATGGCTGGGAAGCTCCCTGAAATGCCCGGGATGCCTCCTGGAAAGTCTGGAAAGCTCCCCAAAGCGCCTGGTAGCCCTGCGGAGAAGCCTGCGGACATGCCAGGGATGTCTGGAAAGCCTCCTGACACACTGGGCAGACCCCCAGGCAGGCCTTGTAGCCCGCCCGCTATGTTTGGAAAGCCCCCAGAGAAGCCAGGCGGGCCTCCAGGAGTACCTGGCAAGCCCACAGGCATGCCTGGAAACCCGTCTGGGAAACCAGGTATGCCTCCTGGAAGGCCCGGGAAATTCGCAGGGAGACCTGGAAACCCGCCGCTCAAGGGCATGCTCGCAGCAGCTGGGACTCCACCCCCGCCTCTGCCTCGGCCCCTCCCCCTGCCCCCTCCGCTTGCTCCCTGCAAAAGCGTAGGTAGACGCGACGAGGGTTATTGTGTCGGGCTGTAAATTGCAGTGTATTTGCTTTGTACAGGTTTAACGTGTTTTCAGAGATGGCGGTGCAATTCTAACGGGTGATTGCTCTGCACAGGAAATCCGCAATTCCACCCTTAAGAAACCCGAGGGAACTGCCAGATTACCCCGTTTGTTGTCAAGCGTTTTCTTGCAAACGATTCAACCTTGCCATCACTGTTTTTGCCCAAGACCATACTCCCTGGAGATCTCTACTCAAAGAAGCCAAGGAGTTCCGTTTCAACTTTCTGTTTAATCTTGAATTTTGCCAATCCCTTGCAAATCAACCTACAATTTGGTAATGCACTGTAAGCAGAGTTGTTCAGATTGTTTTTGTGTTTCAATCTTGAATTTTGCCAATCCCTTGCAAATCAAACCTGCAATTTGGTAATGCACTGTAAGCAGGGTTGTTCAGATAGTTTTTGTGAAAGCATGAAAAAGTTCGATAAAGTTCTAGAACCCTTCCACTTTCAAAGAGTTCGATGTGCGGTTTTGGGAAACGTGTCCTTGGGCTCCTCCCCCCTCACCTTCAAATCTTCCCATTTATTTGTATGATTATAAATAATCATAGGAGAAAAAAGGGTGCCTGAATGGGACCGTGTCATCATTGTAGAGCAGAAAAAGAAAATTTTAGGGTGCAGTGCAAGTGCCGCATAGAGCAAGTCCTTTGCAGTTCAGAAATGTGCAACAAGTGGCCTTGACCAAGACCAAGGAAACCTCCTGGCCTGGTACAGATTACAGATCATATTATATTTAATCATTGAACATGTTACTTTTACAGCAAGGAAAGAGTGGGACTGAACTGGGGGGGGAAGCTGTCCCTTGCAATTTTGACAGACACATGTAGTAAAGTTTGACGAAGTTTCACCGAACTCTGAACGGCACTTTTTAATTCCGTTACATGCGTGAAAGTTCGCGAGCCCAAACTTTTGGCCAAACCTCAAACTGAACAACCCTGACTGTAAGTGTAACACGAATAAGCTTGCGTTAAACTGTGCATAGATTGCGACGCACAATAACATATGAACATGTCTGCAACCCGTGTCTACCTCTTCCTGTAGACGGCAGGGAAATGCGCGGATGAAATGTTGAAGCAAAGATGCAAGAACAAACAAGAGACGAGCCGGTACGCAAGCAACACACACCTGCTGCATCTGAGCCATCTGCTGCTGTTGCTGCTGCATGAACAGCTGCTGCTGCATGTGCTGCTGTTGTTGGGGGGGAGGTGTGGTGGCTTGAGAGGGAGGTGTAGCACTGGCCGGAGCGGAGGCCAGGGCTGCTTGCAAGAGTGTTGCATGTGGCAGAGCACCCGCTTCATTCTGTGAGTATGGCCACGTTACAGGTAGCCTATACATCCATGGTTAAACCAAAAATGATTGCGACATTTCACAATAGGGGGATGCAGTGAATGTAGGTATGTGTTACAATTGTTGAAAAAGACGTAAATTTCAGCTACTGCTCATAGTACACACTCTCAAAATCAAGAAACACCTATCTATACTCAAATTTAGGGTTGATGCAACGATGGAAGCCTTGTGCAACACTTGGCAAGCTTAACTCTCCGCATCCTGTACCTGGTACGCCAACAGCTTCTGCATCGTAGGAACTGTGGAGTCTGGGTAGGCTTTCAGTAATTGCGTCATACATGCGTTCTTGTCCCCAGTCGCCTGCACACAGAAAGAACCTTGCGGTGCTCAGTGCACGTGCAGGTGGGAATGCGCGCATGAATCTACGTACTGTACGACCTTTCCCCTGGCCTACCTGGTAAGAAGCATGTGTGCTGCGGAGACTAGTTTGTTTCTCTTCCTGGCAATCAGGCCTTAGCAGGAGAGCCTCAATCGTGCGCAGAAAAGTCTGAGGGTAGATTTTAGCATAGGGGTCCGCCATTATTGAAACGGGTCCTGAAAGAACCGAGTATAATCAAATATGTAAAAATTAGAGTGTGTTATACCTTTCGGACAATAAACACGATTGCCTTATAGTTAACAAATCCCATCCAATGGCCACATACAATTCACACGGAGAAGTGCAACAGAGCAATGGGTTTCCTACGTGACACTTGTGCAAGTTGAGGTGCTGGCTTGTTCCCCATGGACCCAAAAACAGGGAGCAGTTCTACCAGGGTGAGCTTCACACACACACACACACACACACACACACACACACACACACACGGAACACACACACACACACGGAAGTACACACACACACACACACACACACACACACACACACACACACACACACACACACACACACACACACACACACACACAAAACACACACACGGAAGTACACACACACACGGAACACACACACACACGGAACACACACACACGGAAGTACATTGTTAAATACACGGAAGTTATGCAGTCATGCAATTGCAATTGCAACCCTTTTGAGCTCTCCTTTGCGTGCACTGCAGGGTGTGCGGCTTCTCAGAGACCACCCCATTCTAACCGTAGCACCTGCCGTACTGTTTGTGGTCATCGTTGCGCTCTGTGTCTTTGGGGTAAGTGGGCTACGCCAACGTGCGCACGTTGTGGTAAATAAACTGCACTGCAGTTGCTTTTAAGCTTGCCGTCCTCTCACGTGCGCAGGTAACTTTTGCTGTCCGTATTGAGGTTGAGACACAGGAGCAGTTGGCTCAGCACGTCGCCCGAGACGCTGCTGATGCCATCCGGCTGCAGTTAAACGTTGTGTCAGGAGCAGCTCTGACACTGGTAAGCCAGCTGCGTTGAATCTCCTTTTTGTTGAATTTATAGAAGAGATAAGCAGGGTCATGTTAAAAGATGGTGGTAGAGTTTAGCTTAACATGTGAATTACTACTATGTGAATTCCTTTCTTCTTCAGGGGCATTCAGGTATGCATGTTTTGTATAGGACGTTTGTAGTTATGTTCCTGATGTCCATAGCCACCATCACGTCCTTTTTGTTCCTTCCTGCTCATAAAGCAGTTACCATGCGTAAATACACTTAAAAATGTCACCCACAGCAGCCCACAGTAACTCTTAACCGGCACGTCTTAAGCTAGCTGGTACTCTTTTCTGTAGATAGGTACCTGTCCATCGAGCCCACAACCTGGCAATGCACAAGCACCAAACTCAATTAACCACTGCTTTGAGAGCGTGCCATCAACTTGAACAAACCCTGGACATCTGCTGTCTGCATGAATGATTTCATATGGCCTACTCCAACTGCAGGCCACATTTGTGAAAACGGACCCTGACTGGAACCGTCTTGAGGTGTGTGTGTGTGTGTGTGTGTGTGTGTGTGTGTGTGTGTGTATGCGTGCCTGCATGTGCATGTGTGTGTGTGTTTGTCTGGTCGTGTGTGTGTGTGTGCGTGTGGTTGTGTGTGTGTGTGTGTGTAAGTGTGTGTGTTTGTTTGTTTGTTTGTGTGTATGTTTGTGTGTGGTATGTGAGTGTGTGTGCGTGCGATTGTGTGCATGTAAGGGTTTGAAGGTATGTGCTTGGGTGTGAGTGTGAGTGTGTTGGCGGTGAAAACAAATCTGTGAAAACAAGCACCTATCCTGACCTCAGTCACACTTGTGCTTTTTCCTTGATGTTTGCCATGTTTCCCGTTACTGAAAAAAAACTATGCAGGCAGTGAAAGCCACTCCCCACATTAATTAAGGAATAGGAGCCACTTTGGTACCGAGTACCGTAAAGCTCCTCCACCGCGACTGCCAACAAATGTTGTTTTATTCTTTTATCCGCGTTTGTTCCCTCCCTCCCTCCCTCCCTCCCTCCCTCCCTCTCTCTCTCTCTCTCTCTCTCTCTCTCTCTCTCTCTCTCTCTCTCTCTCTCTCTCTCTTTCTTTGCTACACACTTATTTGTTAAGCAATTGTCAAGATAGGTGTTTGTTTTGACTTTTCAGCAAAGGTTTTAGCCACACCATTCGACCCGCCTTGTAACCTATTATGTATCGCACCATTCCTGACCAACAACTGCAGTCTGAATTTCCGGTTGTTGGAAAAGAGGTGTTCCGTCAGGCAGGAGAGTCTGGCACTTATGTGCTGTCTGAGCTACAATACGTACCGTAAGTTTAAAGATCGTATCATGTATGTCCTGTGCGTGGTTAGCAGAGCTGTATATTGTGAAGGATACTATCCTTTGCTTAAACCTAGACTTACTATATGGGCAACGGTTGCACCACTTTTGCTGCTCTTTGTATGTTTGACAAGCGTGTAGGATGCACACTTTTCATCCTTGAAACCTGGCGCATGCACACACACACAAACACACACACACACACACACACACACACACATACATACACGCACTCACACACACACATGAACATAGAAAAGCTTGCTTATCCCAAAATGTTGGTACGCATGCATGCATAATCAAACGCTGGGTATGCATGCATGCACGCTTGCATTTTTGCATGCTCATACACTTGACAAAGAAAACTCTCACAACACGCACCCATTCCCATTGCTTGGACTCCAGGTTCGGCAAAATAGGTGCCGTCTACTCGCCTCCCCCTGTCCGAGTTGTCGAAACTGACCTCTTTGCACCAGAATTTTCGGAGCGAACTCAGCCGTACGAGACTGTGAGGCTTGGCTCCATGGTGGGTGCTGTTAGGAATGTGTTGGGAATCCAACAGGTATGTGGCTGAGTATGAAGCTAACAGTATAAGCCTGAAAGAAACGGGTGGTACAAGTAGCCATGCTGAACCAGATTCCCTGCGTATATTTCACAATATTTCACAATGGTTTCCTTGCAGACCATTCCTTAGTCAAGCAATGCTGCATTTGTGCAACTGCGCTGGGCATTGCTTCTGCCTCACGTCTTTTTAGACCGCAATCGTTATGCAACGCACCGCAAACAACGAGTTGCATGTATATAAACCATACTAATGTATGTATGTGTGTGTCCTATGCAGACCATTAATGGGCCACTTCCCCTCACTGTGGGGGGGGAGTTAGCGCTGATTGCCAGGTAAAAATGCGTTTCCACTCTGTGATAGCCTCAAAGAGACAAACGTGATTAAAGACGAATGGGACACATACTACAAGCTCAGGCTCAGCATTGTTCAGCTGCGTGAAACGAGGAACCACTCAACCTGTTCCATGCAGGTACCCCGTTTTCATAGAGAACTCAACAAGGGAGGAGACCTGGAATAATCCTTACAACAAATCAGGTACGTCCCTTGCATGTCTTGACTCTGCGTGTCACGATCAGACAACAAAGAGAATGTTTTATCCAAACCAGGTACGCCTCTTGCTGCGATTCGCTGTGAGGCGGCAGTGGAAAACCTGGTTCCTAAGTTGGCCAGGACCATATAGTATACGCCGTACCTTGTTTAAATCACCCTGCATAAATATCTTTTTTTGCCCTGCGGGTTGTCTGTGGTAAGCAATAATAAACATCTCTTTCGACCCTCCGAGGCTGTGCGGGATTGGTGTAAATAATGGTTTTTGGTCGCTGCAAGTCATGAGCGACGAGAGGCCCCTCCGGCCTCTCCCCGCCCCCCTCCCCGCCCCAGCAGCAGCCACAGCAGTAGCAGCACCGGTTGCTCCAAAGGGGAAGGGGAAGTTTCAGCGGGACACACACAGCTTTTCGGAAACTGCAGCGACATCCGAGCAGAAAAAGCAAAAGGAGCAGAAGCTGGCACCGACTGAGCCAAGCTGCTGCCATCAGGTTTTAGCCTAACCTCAGGGAAAGGCTGCATGACTCAGGTACAAGGTGTGGGAGGAGGTTGTAGGGATTTGAAAGACCAAGCTGCAATGCTTACGCACGCAGAGCAGATTAGAGCAGCTCAACAGCTAACAGTTGAGCAGGCGGGGCAGCTGGTGCGGCAAACAAGGTCACGCTCCAAGGCTAAACGCACCCAAGCCGCACCATCAGCACGCGCAAGCACAAGCAATCGCACCCACGAGCAAGGGAGGAGCAGCAGCAGCGGCGGCAACAGCAGCAGCAGCAGCAGGGAGGAGAACGATGAGAGCGCCAGCAGCGGTGATAGTGGTTGGATGAAGTAGAAGCACACTTTTGAAGGGAAAGGGCAGCAGAAGAGTAGGCCAGTAGAACGAAGAGCATCAAGCTAACAGAAGCACACTTTTGAAGGGGAAGGGCAGCAGAAGAGAAGGCCAGTAGAACGAAGAGCATCAAGCTAACCAGACTTGTTGTTCCCTTTCGTGGTGTTCTCTTTCATTCAAAGCTTATTGGTGCTGAACAGAGCTAAACACCTTGCAGGATGACAGCAGTAAGGGCAAAACATGTTCAATTTTGGGGTGCAGGAATGTGCGGGATACAATAGAAAAACGGAAATTGGGGTGCGGGATAGAACGGTACAATTTGGTACAAGTATGTACGATGTTTATACAGTAGATCTCGGTTGGGAAATATCCATAACTACGGTTCTGTACAGTGCGTATGTAAAGTTTTGGTGAACTTTGCGTACAACCTTTGCGGTGCCATACGGTCAGACCAGGCCCATCAACAAAGAGCGATGCCAAGCTCCGTATGCCTTGCAGTCCTTGGTCAATAAGAGTCCTATGAGTGGCAGGTTCGTAGGGTTGGCCAGAACCGTTTATATACACCGTATGTTCGGTGATTTCCCTGTCAAAATCCCGTTTATGTACACCGTATAAATACGGTTCAGGCCAATCCTACAGGTTAACGATCATTAGTGGGGTTTGCTTTCTACCACGTGTCCCCTACCTACTCAGTCATTGCAAAGGTGCTTCTTAGACTTCTCCTTGAACAGGAAAAATGCATCCTGCTTCCTCTTCCCTTCCACCCTTTCATGAATTGAAGCATTCATCCACTAAAGTCAGCATATCCGTGCTGCCAGGTTTCCGTGCTAGGAAGCCTCTTGCTTGATACGTGCTTCAGTGCTGCAGCCCAGCTATGTCTAACTAGACACAACTCATGGTGCTTGCATCTTTCTTTGCAGCTCCTACTGGATGTGAAGAGCTGTGCTTCAATGCGACCACCGGCAGGAAGTGAGTGGGGAAAGACGTGAAGGTTGGCCCCTAGCTCCTAAGTACTCACGCTTTTAACTCTAGATTGCTTGCACCACGTGCGCATGACAGGATTGCTTTAACTCTAGGTTGCTTGCACCACGTGCGCATATAACAGGAACGCTTTAACTCTAGATTGCTTGCACCACGTGCGCATGACAGGAAGGATGCTCTGCTCATCTGGTTCCTGTGCTTCTTATAATGCCGACGCTTTGTTTCTAGATTGCTTGCACCACGTGCACATGACAGGAAGGATGCTCTGCTCATATGGTTCCTGTGCTTCTAAGTATGACGACGCCATCCCGTATTGCCACCCTTGTGCACTCTGATGCATATGAAAAGTGCATAACACCTGTCTTTCCCTAAGTCTCAAAAGTATCCCATATTATCACCCTTGTGCTCTCTCTCTCTCTCTCTCTCTCTCTCTCTCTCTCTCTCTCTCTCTCTCTCTCTCTCTCTCTCTATCTCTCTCTCTCTCTCTCTCT
>Ga0307951_1003020_pt1 | contig 10578 bp, 11 predicted proteins | sample OrgLakmetagen374_FD_201842 | JGI IMG/M metagenome (GOLD analysis project Ga0307951, IMG submission 201842) | Saline water microbial communities from Organic Lake, Antarctica - #374 | ecosystem: Environmental > Aquatic > Non-marine Saline and Alkaline > Saline | place: Antarctica: Organic Lake... | reverse complement strand
GATTCCACCCAGACTGCTCGCCCCGCCTGAAAAGGACCTCAGGTGGAGGGTGATTCTTGCTACACGGCACAGCCATATCCACTGCAGACGGGCGAGGCTCTTCGAAAGTCCTCGCCACTCTGAAATGCCCAAAGCATTTGGTGATGCCACGAAATGTAAGTCCGTTTCCCAAGCAGGGTCAGGGTTGTTGCATTTTCGCGATGAGCAGGAAGTTAAATACAACATCGCTGGAGCAAAATTGCAATCCGGCCACTTGTTGTTGTGCTGACGTGTGCTCGGCGGTGCAAGCACTGTCCGGAATTGAGAATGGCAGGTTTCAGGAGGTTCCAACAGACATCTTGTATCACCCATCAGGTCTGTATAGCTGTGGAAGTTAGCATACACCTGCCATGCCTTTCCACAAGACTTGCTGGTGATGACTTGCACGACCTAGGGTTCCCCAAGCGCAGCGCCACTATTTTTAATGGGTTCTTCAACTTTTAAATGCCATTTGCTCAAAATTCCTACGAAAATTATTATTTGGCTTGCTGCAAAGGTCCCTCAGCTTGCCTATTTTAAAGCAAATCAGTTAATAATACACAGAACAATGCTGCATAAAACAAAAAAATTCTCAGAACGTTGCTTGATGGACCTCCTCTGATGCCACGAAAAATTAATCGCTGCCACTTTCTGTAACCTTTGCAGCACATTTCCAGGCAGATTTAGTTCATGCTTCGCCAACCCTTCAGCAGCTGCAACGACTAGATTCAGTACATGCTTTGCCCTTTAGTAACTACAACGGCCATACATTTCCCGTTATTTCTTTCAACGCAACCCAATTACTCCTCCAGGGCCAAACAAATTGCCGCTGCACCGTTTGTACTCCGTTTACTCGGTACTCTCTGTTGGAAAACCTTGGTACCTGCAGTATTTTGTCGGGAAAAAGTATGGGTCAGAAATACTGACCTTGACAGAACACCATAGCAAGGATGCAGTGTCCAGCAAATGGCATGGAAGCACAGGCTGACCGCAATACAAGGTAAGGTCAGGTTACATCGCTATATATGCCTCAGGAGTCTGAGTGGAAACTTGGAAAAAAGCCTGTAACCACACCTATCTAAACAAAAGGGGAAGCGTCTATGAGAAGCAAGAGAAAGAGACGGGAAAAAAGGTCTAGTTTGGATTAGAAAAGGAGATTTAAGTATGGCTTAAGAACTGGCAGAAAAAGGTTTGGTCTGAGCACAGAGAGTTCTAAAGGACCGCAACATAATGCTCATTAAGTACAAAAAGACCTTTGATCAAACAGCGCTAGCATCTTTTACCATCAAGCAACAACAGATTTCACACTCCTTCGTCCCCACTGTCTCTCCTGAGTGCTATTCCATCCGCCTTGCACCAAGACCACTCACCTCCATTGCTGGAATCCTCCCTCCATGAAAACCATGTTTGAGCTGTTCCAGCCCCCCCAACCCTCTGTGCCCTGTTGCGTAAAGAAAGCGTGATTGTGAGAGTGTGTGCATCTCTGTGTGTGTGTGTGAGTGTGTGTGTATGTGTGTGTGTGTATGTGTGAGTGTGTGTGTGTGTGTATGTGTGTGTGTATGTGTGTGTGTGAGTGTGTGTGTGTATGTGTGTGTATGTGTGTGTGTTTAAAACTCTGGTACATAACAAAAAAATGGTAGGCACAAGGAATGAAGCTGCTCAAGCAAAAAAACAAATCCCACATCTTGGCATGAGGATGTGGAAAATAAGTTCTTTGGGTGCCATGTTTATTGTCCACATTATAGAAGGAACCTATGAGAATTGTGAGGGTAGCAATCTGAAGCCACTCTTTAATTTGATGCGGAATGTTCTTTTGCAGGGGTTGTCTAATGATTTCCTACAGAACAAGTACATATAACATCTCATATTCTGCCTTTCTTATTCTTAGAGCAGTACCTTGACTGATTGCTTCAATCAATCAACAGCTCGTAGGCTACCTTTTTATCCTTAGAGCAGTATCTTCACTGATTGCTTCAATCAATCAACGGACCTTGTATAGATCGTAGGCTACCTTTATCCTTAGAGCAGTACCTTTACTGATTGCTTTTAATCAATCAACGGACCTTGTAAAGCTCGTAAGCTGCCTTCAGAGAACGTGATTCCCGCCCAAAGCTCCTGTCCAGATCGTTAATGCCGTCTTTGTACTGCAAGTTATAGAAGGGAGCATGCACAGCTGATGCATACCACGTAGGGCTATACGTATCATTCAAAGCTAGAAAATGTAAACCGGTACCATTTAATCTCCCCTTTCCTGTGTGCTGCCCCTATCAAAAAAGGCTTGAGCAGCACCCAGTGCAACACATATAGTGTATCCTCATTCTACACGACATTTAAACATACCCACACTAACCATAACAAACATCGTGTTGAGCCGTGAGCTAAAAATGGCATTGCTGCTGTTTAACAACAAGACGTAGCAACGGGAGCACTGCAGCACAATTCCACACGATATTTAATGCACCAGTGCTTTTGCCGCTAGTCAACTCACTACTTCAAATAAATCTGTTCACAATATAGTGACCTATATGTAGGATTGACCAGATCCGCATATATACACTGCATGTGACCGTTCATTTGGTGATTTCCCTGCCAAAATAACGTATTTACACCGTACTTTTATACATGCATATGTTATAAATATATGGTTCTGGCCAACCTTGATTACATGCAAATGAGGATGAATCAAGCCTTGAACAAGGAAACGCAGACGAACCCCCTTGTCTACTCCTGGCACAATCACTCATGATCGCTGATACTGGGATGTGGGAGCTGGAATGTCTGCTCTCCGCACCTTATCAGGTCTCAAGCGCAACTTTGTGTCAAGGCTACCCCCTGCAAGGTGTGTGTGTGTGTGTGTGACCACAAGGCAGCAAACAGTGTGTGTTTGCGCTGAGAGAGAGAGAGAGAGAGAGAGAGAGAGAGAGTGTGTATGTGTGCGCCCTACAATAAAAGCTAGTTCAGGAGAGCATGCATCAAAAGACAGAAAATAGCATGTTTGTACTAAGCAAAAGAATCCAGAGGCGCGCCCTACAACACTTGCATGCTACGCAGCTCAAGAAAAGAGCACGCGCGCGTGTGTGTGTGTGTCATAGGAAGTGGGCGCTTTTAAATTGTTTAGGCAATACCTGCTTTGCTGCCGCCAGCCTTGCCATAATCTGTTGCGATGATGAATGCTTTTTAAGTCTGAGCTGAACACCTCAGGGTGATCAGCCTTTCACCCACCGCTTGCGCATGTAACGAAATTTTTTCACCCACCGATTGCGCACGTAAGGATGATTTTTTGTCCCTTCTTTAACTTGCTAATCGCTGTCTTTACGTAGTCTGGGTCTCGTTCTGCGTGTCGCCACACACAACACAAATAGTACAGGGTTGGCAAGGGCCATAAATATGAGTAAGGGTGAGTAAATAGGGTGTCTGATTTTGCCAGCGAGGCTCGGCAGCCTCAACGAGGCTCGGCACACGCTGGGAGGCTCTAGTTGGTGCATTACGGTTCGAAAATCACTTCCTCAAATCTGCACGGATTGAGCCGAAAAATTTTCTGTTGTTTGCTTATATAGATTTATGAATATTAACGTTGAAACCGGGTGGAAAATATGGGCGTGTGAGCCAGGAAATTTCAGTTTTCGTCTAGACCCCCCCCTTGCACACCCCTTTTTAACTCTTCCTGGTGTTATATCATAATAAATGAATATATGATTGATTATTGATGATACTTGGTTAGAAAGATGGGCCTGTCAGCCGAATCAGCCACGAAAAATCGGATTTGGGCATTTTTGGAAACTTCTGGGGAGATGGGGCTGAATCCCGCCCAAGAAGTGGACACCCTTGCTGGCCGACGAGTGACTTCCACACCGAGAAAGAGGCTCGTCGAGCCTCACACTCGGCGAGTCTCGGCGAGGTCATGACCCACCCTTAAACATGAGTATTTTTGGCAGGAAGTCATAAAGAGTATGATCATACATCGTGTATGAACATGCATTCCTGCCAACCCCTACAACCTATACCTAGGGTCGGCCAGAACCGTATATATACGCCGTGTATGACCGTATATTCAATCAAATCCCTGCCAAAAATAACATATACATACACCGTATTATATATATATGTATGTATGTATGGTTCTGGCCAACCCTACAACCTGCACCACGTTCCGTGAATGAACATTGCGGTAAAGGACCATTATTTTGTGGGGAGTTGCACCATCGGTTTGTGTGGATTTGCACCAGGGAATTTAAGACTGCTCTCGCTCCCTGTCATACAATTTGTTTGTAATGATTTACTTTTGACTCAGAGAGGGAGCAAACCACGCAGGCAGTGAAGCCACCCCGCAAGAATAAGCAGGAAGAATCCATTTGTACCGAGTACCATACATTTCTACATTGTTTTCAACACAGCACTCAGCACTAGTAACTCAGTTCAGCACTCAGCACTTGACTGCACTACACAGCATAAACAGTTGCACTTTTCACAACTCTTTACTTTTCATCTTGTGCACAGGCATCAATATTGAAATGGCACATGAGAGGAAAAAGAGGTAGAAGGAGACCCATAGGCTACGCAGGAACAAGCAGTAATAAAAAAGGGATCATGTAGTAATACCTAATAAAACAAAAAAAGAGCAGTGATAATAGAGGAATCGGAGGAGGTTACTATATCTTTAAATAAGTTCAGCCCTCTCCAAGCACATCAAAGGATGTGGCATTCATAAAATTTTAGTTAATCAGAGTCGACATTGTTATTCAAAACCATGTAAGACGTCTTAAGCTACATAACACGCACCTGTTGCTTTCATTGCAAACCCTGCCATGGCAATCTTTTTCACTTGATCCCAAAACTCTGTCCCCTGCAGGGTCGGGGTGCATCGGACAGCTCTCTTTTGGGTGTCTGTCATAAACAGGCTGGCATCGCACTTTGAGCTGCTTGTATGAAAACAGTTGAAAATAGCCAAGCAGTCAGGCCAAGCAGGTATTGGGCACCTTCGTGCTGAAAGGTGTTCTCGCACCAGCCCCAGATCTGTGTGGCTCTTAATCACAAAAGCTACTTGCTGGTGCACAGCTGCAAATAGAATCTGTGTGCAGCTCTCATGGCAATATTTGACTTACAGGCACCTGCACCACACCCACACTCACAGCACAGCACACACAGCACAGCACACAGCACAGTACACACACAGCAGCAGCAGCGCATTGAAACTTGCACACCTGCACAAATCGGTACAGCGGCAAGTTAACGGCCCCCTCGGCATGATCAGCATCAAAGTCCCCTTCAATGCGCGTGTCAACGATGGTCCAGCCCTTCTTCTGCATCTGGGAGGCTTTTTCAGGGGACACGCCCTTGAGGCCAATGGAATTCAGCTCGGTGTGCACCATTGGCCAGATCTAGGGTCACATGCGGGAGGGAGGTATGTATGTGTGTAAATATAAATGTGTTACTTTATATGTGTGTTTATGTATGTGCCTGTCGGTTGAGCTCGGTGTGCTCCTCTGGTCCCACCTAGGGCATGTACGGGAGGTAGGTGTGTATGTGTTCGTCATGTGTGGTATGTGAGTTAAATGAGTGTGCATGTATGTGTGTGTGCGTGTATGTATGTAAATTTGTGTTTTGCTAGAATTAAGCGAATCAGCACTGGAACAAGGCGCAGTAACATGCAAACACAGGCAAATCCCAGCATTTCAGGGAGCACGCCCTTTATTCATGCAGCCTACGCCTTCTCAAGAGGCTTCTGGTTTCCATCAAAGCCACAGGACAGGCAATTGGAGCACCAGAAAAGTAGCCCGCTGCTGCAACGCACACCACCCACACGCACAATTTGCCACACCACCCAGATAATGAGCCCGCTGCTACAACTTGTAAAGCGCTTCTTAAATGGAGACCTCACCCGTCAAAACTCATAAGTTACAGCTCACCCGCTGAAAATTAACCCAGTCAGCTCAGCCATGTAGTAGTAGGGTTCATACGTACCGTGTAAGGAGTCCCACTCTTTGGTGTGATTTTCGTCATCTCCTGCATTTGAATTGTGTGGAGACATCCCAGCAACAGGACATGCACACGTTATTGATAGCATCTGCAACTCGGGCTAAAGACATTTGCAACAATGCAAGAAATGGTGGTAAGCTTGCCCCAAAGAGATAATGCACAGGAAAGGAAAGAACAAGGCAGGCGGTGGGAACGCTATCTTCAACAGTAACCAAACAATGCCCCTTTCATGACGGTCGCTGTGCAATGTGTAATCTCTCTAACCTCAACACTTGAACAATAAAATAGGGTTCAGGAGGGAGGAAATCAGGGCCGAGACGGATTTCTGAATACACGCTTATGGGTTTGCCAGTTCCTCTGTTCTTGCACTGCACTGTTTGTGTATGGTGCAATGCATGCAGCATCCTTGCTCTTTGAAATGTGCGCTTTATGAAGTATGCATGGCGGCTTATACGAATCTGCCCCCCCACACACACGCACACACACCTCAGGCATGCTCTCCACAATACCAGCATATCGGTCGTCTCTGACCCAACGCAGGTTGCTCCCTAGAAATGTAACCATACTCAATGAATTGATAGGAGCCACCATTTGCTGCACCTTGCACGGCTTCAAAAAAAAACTTGCATTTGCATGTGTGTATGCATGTGCGTGTGTGTGTATGTTGTGTGTGCGTCTGCGCATGTGTGTTGCGTGAGTGTGTTTGTGTGTGTGTGTGTGTGTGTGTGTGTGTTAGTGAGTGTGTATGTGTATGTGTGTGCGTGTGTGTGTGTGTTTGTGTGTGTGTGTGTTTGTGTGTGTGTGTGTGTGTATGTGTGTGTGTGAGTGAGTGTGTGTGTGTGAGTGAGTGTGTGTGTGTGTGTGCGCGTGTGTGTGTATGTGTGTGTGTGTGTGTGTGTGTGTGCGTGCGTGCAAGCATGCGCAAATGCGTGTCCGCAAGCGTGGGTATTGTGAAATATCCCCAGAACTATTCTTCCGCCTTTCCCAACAGACACACTTACCATCCCATTTGAACCTGCATTGCAAAACGGTCAGTTGTATTGTGTTCAATTTGCGCCAGAGGATACTACCATCCGCTTGACAGAGAATTCTCCAGAGAAACTTGCCCTGTTGCGCCCTTCTTTGCTCTGCAGTGCACTGCGGGCCTCCTAGACCTGCCTAGATGTAAGGGCCTGGCATTTGGCTGGACAGCACTCACTGGCTGTTGTAAAACTGGCATTTTGTTCCCTATTATATATATGATAAAATATATGATAAATTGAACAATTAAATGGTCAAAATATTTCGTTACCGGTAGCGGAGGCCCAGTGCTAGCTTTATGCGCTGTGCACAGGTATACACTTTGGGTGCACTGATACTAACCTCCATCCATGCACACACACACACAAAACCATGCACTTGCAGGCCAATGCACATGTCGTTCACACGCAAGCTGTACCTCGTCTGCCATTGGCGCCCCCCCCACCCGTTCTGAACACAGCAGCAGGCAGACCGGAAGGGTGTCAGCCAGAGCCAGTTCCTCCAAATAAACGTCCAGTACAACCAGAAACAGAGGTACTAGGCCGGCCAACATACCATGTCCAGCCCAAGCCACCTACATCCAATGGCAGTACCACCGCAACCACCACCGCCACCACCAGCAGCAGCAGCACACCTAAACACAATCGAACCAGCAGGAAGAGTAGCAGGCGAGCACAGGCCCCCCAGCGCCCGCCACTGCAGCAGCAGCAGCAGCAGCAGCGCAGCAACCCTGAGCCTGAGCCTGCACAGGCAAAGCTGAGCTGGTCACTCCCCCTCGCTGCTGTGCAAGGTGCTGACTCCATCCTGCGGTTACGGAGCGTGTGCTTGCAAGTCCGTGCCATGTGCCTGGAACGCGAACAGGATGCTGCACCTGTTGCTTCTCGTGACCAGCAGCAGCAGCAGCAGCAGCAGCGACTGCAGGAACAGCAGCGGCAGCCCCTGCACTTGCAGCAGCAGGAGCCCCACCAGCATCACCACCATCACCACCACCACCAGCGCCTGACCGCCTGGCGCAAGCCAGCCCCAAAGCAACAAGAATTAAAACACGGCTCGCCTCCGAATGCTTTTATTGTGGCCGTAGCAGCCAAGCTGCAGGAGCTTCTTCGGGCGGAGGACCCTGGTGCTGACGAGGGGGGCTTTCCCTCCTACGCATCAGGCAGCCACGCCTCTGGCATATCAGCAGCCAGGCCTCCCCTGAACAGGCACCCTGCTTCACACAGAGGTGCGTGTGTGTATGGGTGGGGGTGTGGGCGTGGGTGGGGGTGGGGGTGGGGATGAGAGCGCGGGTGTGTGGGAAGGGGCAGGTGCTTTATTGTGCCTGAGCCTGCGTTTTGGCTTGCGACGGCCTTTCATTCCCAGCTGGCAAACGCATGGTACCCAGTCTTCTGTGCCAATGGGTTGAAACACGCTGCTTTCCAATTTATATGCATCACGTCACGCTCCGTACCCCACTCTATTGTGTACGTACGTTAGCATATGATGCGCATGCACATGACACACACACATACATACACACACACGCATGCAGGCATGCAATAAACATAGACACATACTATATTATTCACACATACAGGGGCACATCGTGCTGCTGGCTCTAGTAGGCAGAAAGGATGGGAGGGATCATTTTGGAAGGAGGAAGCTTTGAAGCGACGGCATGCGGTTCGTCAAGTGTGCCAGCTGCTGTGCAGGTACGAATTCAAGCCATCTCTGTCTTGTGTTTGTGTGTGTCTGTGTGTGTGCGCGTGTATGTGTGTGTGTGTGTATGAATGGTGTGTGTAAACTGAGCAAGGAAAACACGTGCAGTGCAAGGTTCGTTTCACTCTTTGCTTACATGCACTTCATCAATACCGCGCTAGTGGGTACACTAACAAAACACCAGGACTGCATGTGTTCATTCCATTAAGTAAATATAGCCAGGCAGGTGAAGGGCGGTGACCAGGCATGTGTGAAAGAAGTGGATAGTAGTAACATTGCAGTCGGCTGCTGGCACTTAATCCTCCAAGGCTGTTTAGGTTGGTTTTCCTTAAACTAAGTAGCCGCTAGTTGCCAGTGTGTGTACGTGACTGGAAATACATGTAGGAAGGTTGGTTTCAACAAATGTTAGGGTTCGTAAGGAACTGATGCTGAGAACAAGTGGTTGTTATTGAAATGGCCATTTTTCAGCCCAATGCCTAAACTGCCCCCCTCTCTCCAAACACATTCTGGGTATGTTGCCCCTAGTGTTGAAGACAGATGACCAGACATGCGCATTCTGCCATACAATTACGTTCGTGTTGGTTTGCCTATCTGTGCATCAAATTAAGCCTGGACATTCCATAAGTATCAGCCCTTGTGCCCTACCTATCCTTCAGCAAACTTACATCTATACATGTGTGAGCCTGCTTTCCCATCTCACGTTTTGCTCAAAATACGCATGTTTAAACACTAGGGTTGGCCAGAACCGTGTATATACACCGTATATGACCGTATATTTGGTGATTTCCCTGCTAAATTATTGTATGTACACCGTATATGGTTCTGGCAGCCCTATTAAATGCCCATCATGAGCTGATTGCCTTCAAAAACAAATTTCTTGACATGCATCAACAGATGCTTCGCACATCAAACTGAAAGCCATGCATCATGGATCCCGGACCAGCTTCATCATCCGACACCTTTCATTTAAAAAATAAAAAACACAAATAGCCCACCCAAAAGCTGTGCGATGTGATTCTGCCACAGAGCCTGCCATATCTGTAGGTATACATATCTGCAGGTATATAAATCTGTAGGTATATATAAATATTCTACCCTATTTATCTATTGCTGTCACTTTGCTCCCTCGCTAGCAGTATTTGGGCAGGGGGCTGTGTTGGGGGGTGTTGAGTGTGCTTGTTCCGGGCGGGTCTACTTTGTACAGAGACATAAGTTTAACCAGATAGCTGCTTGAATTCTGAGAAGATTGACACCCTTTTCATTAGTGTGGGGGGTCAGGAAGGGGGGTTGGGGGGGGGGGGGGCATTTTGGGCCGGAGGCCCAAATTTTACACGTCACTGTCATGTTTTTTTTTTGTACCCTCCTGGTTGAACCCATGAATTTGTCAAGATGTCTTTTTGCTGCTGGTGGGTCGCAGGCGGTGTGAAGTGCAGATACTGGAAAGGGTCCTCTACTTATGTCATCCGTGACATTTTCGCTGTGCTTCACTTCCTTTAGGTGGACGGAGGGCCGTGTGAGCTGTGGAAATTACAGGGGCCTGCAGCATGGCTTTGTAGCTGGGCGGGTGCTGCTGTGCCTGGCACGTGGTGTGCAGGTAGGGAGTGTACTTTTGTGTCATTGCCGACACAACTTACATGGCTTTGTAGCTGGGCGGGTGCTGCTGTGCCTGGCACGTGGTGTGCAGGTAGGGAGTATAGTTATGAGAGTCATTACCGACACAACTTACAAGTCTTTGTGGCAGGGCGGGTGCTACTGTGCCTGGCATGTGGTGTGCAGGTAGGGAGTGTAATTATGAGAGTCATTGCCGACACAACTTACGTGGCTTTGTGGTCGGGCGTGTGCTGCTGTGCCTGGCATGTGGTGTGCAGG
>Ga0307951_1003018_pt1 | contig 10579 bp, 10 predicted proteins | sample OrgLakmetagen374_FD_201842 | JGI IMG/M metagenome (GOLD analysis project Ga0307951, IMG submission 201842) | Saline water microbial communities from Organic Lake, Antarctica - #374 | ecosystem: Environmental > Aquatic > Non-marine Saline and Alkaline > Saline | place: Antarctica: Organic Lake... | reverse complement strand
CCTGGAATGGCTGCTCAACCTATGAGAACGAGGTAAACCTCAAAACAAACCAAGTAAAAAAGGGGCTGTGACGCAACTGGAAAATGCTAACCTTAAAGATACGAGAAGAAGTAGGCAAAAACATATCAAAGTAGACGCATACTGAAACATTGTTAAAACCTCTCAAAAGGGCAAAACCCACGCACATTACACACACAAATAAGTTGGACAAGTTGGAAACGCAGGGACAAATAGCGTTTGAACACAAGTTTGAGCTACTGAAACTGGTCTGTATAACCTACTGCACTGGTACTGAACTGGTACTAAAAACTGAGCATGGATTAACTGCAACTACTGCTGAATCGTGGTGCCACCATTTCCCCACATACTGTATCGACCGAGGTCTGGTAGATGGGGCACCTGCAGGTAATGAATAAGAGCAAAATGTCACTTGAACTGAGTCTGTGTTAAAACCTCGAACATGTTGGTGGCGTCTAGTGTTCAAGTGCAGGGCAGCAGCTGGGAATGTAGTGTTGATATAGTGCTATAGATGCTGTTCCTCTGTGAGGCTAGGTGCTGATGTGTGCAGGTGCTGTTTCCATGGTTTCCATCCATCCCCATTCCCGCTGCAAATTCAAATGTCCTGGGGTATGCTGTATGCTGTATGCTGTTTCTGTAAGGGTTTCCGTCCCCCCTCGTCGATCCTGTGCTAGGCGAGCGGTCATAATGCGAGTTAGTGCTGTTGAAATAGCCCAGTCGTTATCCTATCCGTGTTCCATGATGCCTTGCAAGCAAAGCATGCACCCCCTCCACAAACTAGGGAATGCCAATACTGTGGCGCAAACTACCATGAACACTACCAGACCCTTATCAAAAATTTTACTGCCAATGGAGCCGCTAGCAACGTTTATCTAATAGCATCCTATGCTTCTACTAAAATCAAGTGCATCATAATGAAGTACAGAACAGGAACCCTGTACACCCAAAAGCATGCGGTATGGTTCAAGTGCTTGATTAGCCTAAATTGCTCCCTCTGTCCTCAACTAGACAGCACCGTGCTACACTCTCACATAATCTTTCTGGATGCCAACACACGCAAATAAGAAATGTGATCACTGAAAGACACAACTTAGCATGCAGCATGATCTTCAAAGCCATCAGCAAGACAGGCTTGCTCCCTAGAATCCTGCTTTGTCTGCATGGGTATAGGTAGCAGAGAATGGCTGGCTATGCACAATCTTCACATTCCCAATACAGCTGAAACCAGGATTATACCAAAATGGCTCTTTCCACCCCGCTTCTTAGGCAAACACAGTGTCACGCCCAATAGTTGGCAGCGACGAATCGTGTGATAGAGCAGTTACGTTGGTTGACAATAGAGAGTTTCTATTTGTCTTAATCAATAAGCTGATGGCCAGTCTTATTGATAAACGGTTGCGCCTTCAGACCAAGAAAGGCCTCCAAGGTGGAAAAACCATCCAGCAGAGGAGTGAGTTCTTTGCATCGCATGGTCCCTAATGCTTTTACCAATTCTCTGGCTCATGCCTTTGCGCTCTCTGCACACATGTATGTGTGTCTAATGCCACTCAGCTTTGCGTGGCTGCCATACTGCTGCTCCTTCCCAGAGCTGGGACCATTGACTCAGACGGACCTCTCGGCCTCATTGTGATTACACATTGATATGCTAGACAAACGAACAAATATAATCGGAGACCTTACAACAGACTTATTGGTCTTTGTGCTGAGTCTTATACTTTGCAGTGACGGAAATTTAATATGACAACAGGTTCACCTCAAGGCGCCCAGGTGCCCATCTCCGCAAAAAATAAAAAGCAACATGCTAGCAATGAAGGAGGTTAGGATTTTAGAGGTGGCAGGGGGCGACTGAGGAGGACTGGGAGCACTTCAGCATCACCGCCAGGTGCCACCAGCTGATCCACCTCTACCAGACAGTACCGACCCAAAGATCTCAGCATTCTTCAACAGCATTCCTCATCGAGGATAAGTTACTGTGAGGACACTCCACCGCAAAACCAGCTGAGCGCCGCGCAGGAACAGCATAAAAGGCCTCTGCTCCATCCTTCAAGGAGCCTCCGTTACTCTCCACACCACGCTCTCCGGAGTGGGCAGCACCATCTACAATAATCACACGCTGGAGCCTTTTAAGGGTCTTCTTGATTAAAGTCTACGCTGGAAGTCACCAGCGTGCATTAAGGAAAGGCTCTCATTTGATTTTCAAAGAGTTTAGAAACTTGCTCTAAAGAAAAACTTGCTCTAAAGAAAAATTATGCAGGCAGCAAAACACTCCCTGCATCAATTAAGTAAAAGGAGACACATTGGCCCAAAGTACCGTGAGTCTCCCCCACCAAATGCTTCCAAGCTTCATGTCCATTCTGTCAATTACACTGCCAACCTATAGCATACCAGACGTGCTCTTTCCAGCACTATGATCAACTCCCATTAGGATATGGTTTCAGGCCAAGCCTGCAACGCTCCTTGATCTTTTTCTCATTTATTTGATGGAGCAGTTTTCCGTTACCCGGCACCAAAGCGGCTCCTTCGCCTTTGTGGGGAGTCACTGCCTGCAGTACACACCTGATCCTGCTACATGTATCTTGCCCTTCTTTGTGTTTTTGAGCGAGACTGCCACCAGTGCAGGTCCAGTCCCGCTAATCTTGTACTTTACGGATCAGGTTTGGGCTGAAGCTCTGTTGGGCTGCTTCAGGACTTTTGTTTGGCTAGCTCATTTAGCCAGTACTATTATCAACTCTCATAAGTATGCGTGCGTGCATGAGTGTGTGCCTGTGCATGCGGATCTGTGCGTGCGTGTGTGATGTGTGTTTACATGTGCGTGTGTATGTGTGTGTGTGTGTGTGCGCGCGTATGTGTGTGTATGTGCGTGTGTATGTGTGTGTGTGTGTGATGTGTGTTTACGTGTGTGTGTGTGTGTATATATGTGTGTGTGTGTGTGTTTGTGTGCTGGAAAGGGCATATTTGGTATGGACAACCTTTATTAGATCTGACAAGAGTTTGAATTTTGAATTGGGCCTGTCACAATCAGTTTTGAAGATATGCAAAAGCTCGTGATTAACCTGAAACCAGCTTTAGATGATAAACTGACTGAACAGTTCCTAAACATTATAAGCATCTGAACTTTCTGATCCCAAGACTGTGAATGGGTGGCTGGATCAGCCATTTCGACAAGCATTTAACTAGAATCAGATAACAAGTTTTGCTGCAACAGAGACTCGTGCTTGCCTGCTAGGACCCGCCTGCTAATTGCTCCAACTTTATAGAGCTGACTTATGTGGTGCGTTGGCACTGCTTCCTTCAGGACTCTCTGTGCTCAGGCCAAACCTTTTTCTGCTAATTCTTAGAAATACCACTCCGCAGAGTCCTTTATTTGGCATCCAACTTCTCGCAACTCTCCATTTCTTCTCGAAATTGATCCTTTTTTATTCCAGCTCTTAGAGTGGCAGAGGGCAACTGAGGGAGACTGGGAGCACTTCAGAAGCACCACCAGCCGCCACCGGCAGATTCAACTTCTCCAGACGGCACCGATCGACCCAAAGATCTCAGCATTCTTCAACGTGACATTCACCTCATCGAGATCAAGTTGCTTCTGAGAGGACACTCGACCGCAGAACCAGCTGAGCGCCGTGCAGGAACAGCATCAAGACCTCTGCTCCACCCTTTAAGGAGCCTCCATTACTCTCCACACCTTTTTGAGTGGACCAAAGTCCAAGTTAATACCTCTACGCGGTGGTCCCTAAAAACGTGTTGTTGCCCAGAGGAGGGTCGCACGGCTAATTCTTACTCGGCACGCAGCAGCGATAGCAATTTGCAGTCACGGCAGCAGGGGGGGAGGGGGCTGCGAGACCGCAGTGAAGGGGGCGTGGGCTAGGCAACGACTTATTGCAAGCTGGCTCTGGAGTGCAGAGCGTGTTTGGGGTGCATTAGAGGGTTGGAGAGAGCAGCGCCAGCCGAGTCTTAGTTGGAGGTTACAAGGCAAGTGAGGGATGCGCGTGCCTGCTTTTGTCTTTTGATAGGCGCTGCTCTCAGCATAGCTTTGGGTTTGGTAGTCGTGATCCTCCTCAGACTAAGGCAGGCACGGTGGGAGCGGCGTAATGCTGAGGTGCAAGCAAGCAGTGTTTGCTTAGTAGACCTTTCTATAGGCTTGCACTGAGTGACTGTGTGGTGGAGAGCACAGCAGGTTCAGTGGTGTAGGGCTGGCTACGAGACTCGGTAGTTTTTGTGGATTGGCAGTGGCCGAGATGGGTGGTCATCCCTGTAGACCCTTAGCTTAGCTCTGCAATGTCTGTGCCTAGTGCTCTTGCTTGTTTGAGGCTGGTACTCTAATCTCTTTGTGACTTCTTTCCTCTTTTTGGTACTCGTTTGGACCTTTCTGACTGGGCCTAATTTGTCTGCCGGTAAAGGAGTTTTCCGGTATTCGGTAAACAGGCACCATCTACATACAGCAGCCACACAAGGATTTACATTACAGCTTCGAAATTGCTACCACAACAATCATGAAAAATGGAGCCTAAATGCAATCAGATCCGTGACAAGAATTATACTGATGAAACGAGACATTGAACACAACCCCCGAAACTATATGAGCAATAATCCTGGTGGTTTGCAGGCCTCTGCCTCCCAACCTGATCCCCACTGAAAACCATTCTCCAGGTGGGGTGTTGTGTCTCTGCATCCATTGGGTGGTGCAGAACGCAAACCAACATCCTTTCCTAATTTATGACAGTAGTGTTTACACTATCTGCACGTGCACCATTATTTGTCTTGCCGGAGTATTTGAAGATGGCTCTGAGCAAACGTGTCATGAGAAACGTAGCTCGGTTCAGGATTCGAGGACATGCATGGGTTGAAGTGTGAAACTGGTTTATATGGCAGGAGTCCAGACAGGAGTGCACGTGTTTGCAATTTGTGTGAGAAAAGGGATTATGTTCAAGATGAGAAACACGTTATTTTTTCATGTATCGGTACCGAACATTTACGGCACCAGTTCAATCATTTATTCGATAATATTTCTGAAGGTGATATCAAAGGTTTCGTTTTTCAACATAAGTTTACAAATTTATTAGTGCAGCTGTCGATCTTTTTGATTGATTTATTTGTTGGGACCTATAGGTTGAGCAGCCATGCCAGGCTGGAGGCCTTTGTAATCCAAATTAAACTGAAAAGAAAAGAAACACTCCGCTGGTAGTGATGACACAGCCAGCATATTAAGGGAGGGGGTTACGTAGGTGCCCGCACCAGGCAACCTCCCACCATGAAAATAAACTTTGAAATGGATCTCGTGGTAACGTCTGAATGGGTGTGCAGCATAATTCCTTTGTCATGAAATTACCAATATTCCAACTGCATCAAATGCAGTCACTTCAGCTTAAAGTAGGTATCAAGGCAAAGAGGGAGGAGATTCATCGCTTTCCATCTCTGCTATAATGTGCACGCATGCTATGCGCCTGCTCCCTGGGAGCTTGTTAACACCATGCTCCCGTTTCTCCAATCATAACATGTAGTCACAGCACTCAAACACCGGCAGGCGTACACTCTCTAATGAGCTGCTCACTGGGTCATTCTTCATATCTGAGCTTATGGATCCATTTGCGGCTGGCCGAAACCCGCCAAATTGCGGATCAGACGCTGAACAGAAGATCACCTAACAGAATATAACAGACTCTCCGGACTGCACAAGACTCTTAAGGTAGTCCTGAGCTATTATTAGCTAAATAGCTGCAGGCACGGGCTCAAGACCCGGCTACCTCAATAAACCCCTGTTTCCACAGCTCCTTCAGCTTGACTCTTCCAGCTTTTGCTTCACCAGCTTCTGCCAGTCCGGCTTCTTTCCTTTGGCGTTGGTCAGGTCAAACACCTGCATTGAGAGCAACACACGTCAGCCAGGCCACGTTTTGGCGTTGCATATGGTAGTTGTTATGCATTTTACGTCACACGAGGAATGTGATAGCCAAGCCACGTTTATGCCCCTGCATTTGGTAATTGCACAATTATGTTTTGATACCATTCCTTCCACAACACTAATCGGACACTTACGTCATGAGAAATGCGACAGACACGCCATGTCTGCAACACGTAAACCATTTTACTTGAACTAAACTTGAGTTCCATTGCTTCTCTGAAATGATGTGGGAGTTGCATTCAGTCAATTCAAACACATCTGCTGTCAATACACATGTGTGTGTGTATGTATGAAAATCGTCTAAATAACATTTTGAGGTGCTTTGCATAAGACTTGCCATACCATGGTGTATGTGAATGTGTGTGTACATATGTGTGTGTGTACGTGTGTGCAGCCGACCATTTAAGAATATCAGCAATACACCATCTTTTCTTTCTCAGATCATAAGTTCAAAGAAAAGCTGAAAATGTGGGATTAAACTTTACCACGGTTTTCATCTTTACAGGTAATGCCTTATGAAACCTCTGTGTTCCAGCCATCTCTTTATCGACAACTTTTCATTGCAGGAGCACCAGACCATTACAAATGAATGCATATTTGTATACAATCAACACCAATGCATCAATTCCCACACACACACACACTCCCTCACATACTCACACATACACTCACACACAGCACATGTGTACGCACACAGATGGTGAACAACACACAAATAAACACACACCAAGGCACACACAAAACAGTCAGAAACACAAATGGGCAGTATCACACACACGCACGGTACCCCGCACCTCCTTCTCTGCCTGTGCTTCACTCGTCAGCCAGTCCTTCATCTGAGTAACCTGCAAGGACCACATTAAGGGCAAACATTCACATCTCATTATGGTGCTGATGCACACACATTCACATCTCATTATGGTGCAAATGCACACACATCAAGCGCACAAGCATTCAGATCACGTTATGGTGCAGATGCACACATATCAAGCACACACATTCAGATCTCGTTATGGTGCAGATGCACACACATCAAGCACACACATTCAGATCTCGTTATGGTGCAGATGCACACACATCAAGCGCACAAGCATTCAGATCTCATTATGGTGCAGATGCACACATCAAGCACAAACAATCAAATCTCGTTGCGGTGCAGATGCACACACATCAAGCACAAACATTCAGATCTCATTATGGAGCAGATGCACACACAGGGCAGCTGGTTTCAGACGCTGATGAAGCTGTGCGTTAGTAGGTGCTTACTAGTCATAACGTACCCTCTTGACCACACACAAACGTGCAAAATGTGTAACAAACCAGCCTTTACCACTCTCAACCACGCACATGTGTGCAGAATATGTAGCAAAACAGCCATTATAACCCTCCGTCAATTCCCCCGCTCTTTCTAGTGCTATATTATGTAACGTGGCGCAATCAAAGTATATGCTGGGCGTTATGAATGTACAAACCATAATGAAACACCAGAACTTTCCGAAACAAAAAGAACAAAGTGAACAAAAAAACCAACAGCAACAAAACAAGCACTAGAACTGATCTGCCAGAACTTACTAGTAGCCAGAGCATACTTATTAAGTTCTAGTAAAGACCTGCACGTATCACAAAGAGAAAACATAACAATCTCGTACGTGCATATTACCATCTACAAAGATTCTATTTTGTCTGCACTGTGCGATGGCAGTGGAATAATTACAAGTAAATAAAAAGGTGGAGGAGCTCAAGAGGAACACAGATTAAAAGTAAGTGTGATATGAGTGACATGTGACATCACTTTGCTTCACTCCAAGAACTGGAGTTAAAAATGTTACACACTGAACTCAGCAATTTCCAAAACAGCACATATGCACACTGTGGCCATATACATTTCTTCTGAATTTCAGTGTACGCACTGGACTGGCTAGCCCTTACAATCAAAGCTGTGCGCCACCCCTCACCGTCATTTTTTCCACAGTCATGCCCTCAGGCAATTGTAAGCCTCCTGAGGGTGCCTGAGGTGGGGCCTCTGGCTCCTCTGTACATGTGTGTGTGCATGTGTGTGTATGCGTGTGTGTATGCGTGTGTGTGTGTTTGTGTGTGTGTGTGTGTATGTGTGTGTGTGTGTGTGTGTGTGTGTGTGTGTGTGTGTGCGCATTTATGTGACTTGCTGCACGTCGTTGGTGCATGTGCACATGGGACCAAAGCAGTCTTATAACAGTGAACAAAAAGCAACCACTGACGCTTCCCGGCGTTGGTGCATGTGACATGGGCATAAGCAATTTTGTGCACCAAGGGAAATCACAAACACGGACACACGCACACACACACATAATCACATCTACACTCCCACACCCAAACCCAAACCTACACTCACATGCATATGCACACACCCAGACACACTTAACACACTCACATGAATACGCACACACGCATCACTTGCCTGCTCTGCTGCGCTTGCCGCCTGTGGTAGGTGCGTGTGACATGGGCACCTCTTTTTCGTGGCTAAAGGGCGTGTGGCCTCCACTCCTGGCACCACCGCTGGGTCCTAGTGTGAGTGTGTGTACATGTGTGTGTGTGTGTTTGTGTGTGTGTGTGTGTGTGTACGTGTGTGTGTGTACGTGTGTGTGTATGTGTGTGTATGTGTGTGTGCTTGTGTGTGTGTGTGTGTACGTGTGTGTATGTGTGTGTGTGTTTGTGTGTGTGTGTTTGTATGTGAGTATGTGTGTGTGCGTGCGTGTGTGTGTGTGTGTATGTGTGTGTGTGTGTGTGTGTGTGTGTGTGTGTGTGTGTGTGTGTGTGTGTGTGTGTGTGTGTGTGTGTGTGCCCGTGTGCGTCGCGTGTGCGTGTGTGTGCGCGTGCACGTGCGTGTGTGTGTGTGTGTTTGTGTGTGTGTGCGTGCGTGCGTGCGTGTGTGTGTGCGTGTGTGCGTGCGCGTGCGTGTGCGTGTGTGTGTGTGTGCGTGTGCGTGCGTGCGTGTGTGTGTGTGTGTTTGTGTGTGTGTGTGTGTGTGTGTGTGTGTGTGTGTGTGTGTGTGTGTGTGTGTGTGTGTGTGTGTGTGTGTGTGAGGCCGGAACCATACAAACACGGTGTCTGGTATACGGTATTTTTGGCTGGGAGATAACAAAATTGACGGTCATATACGGTGTAAAAACAACAACAAAATATAGGGTCATATACGGTGTATAAACAACAAAAAAATATACGGTCATATACGGTGTATAAACAACAAAATATACGGTCATATACGGTGTATAAACAACAACAAAATATAGGGTCATATACGGTGTATAAACAACAAAAAAATATACGGTCATATACGGTGTATAAACAACAAAATATACGGTCATATACGGTGTATAAACAACAACAAAATATAGGGTAATATATGGTGTATAATCACGGTCCTGGCCAACCCTACTGCCAGCCAAACTGCAGCTGCGTCTGAAAGCAGTGCACGAGCTTCCATCCCAACAGTGCGAACCTTTTGGTAATGCACGGTGATGCTCATCTTGACGTGGATTTTTCCTTTACCTTTAGCCTACTTTGTTCCACTGCAGCTGCGTCTGAAAGCAGTGCACGAGCTTCCATCCCAACAGTGTGCACATCCCCACTGACGGTCGTGATTTCCTAAACAGAGACAGTTAAGAGTGCCCGAGTTAAGTGTGCCTGAGTTAAGTGTGCCTGAGTTAAGTGTGCCTGAGTTAAATGTGCCTGAGTTAAGTGTGCCTATAATCTTTCACCCATCAGCCTCTGCACCTGCCGCAGCTTGAAGAGGCTCCCCAAAACCCCAGAGGGGGTTGACAAAGGCCTGAAAAAGGGGTACTTTTGAAATGTAAATTGTGTATGGGCGCCCCAGCTGGCAACATCAAGCTCAGTACCCAGAGATAGCTGCTGACAGCACTTGAGCTTGAATGTTGCCAGCTGGGGCAAATATGTCTGTTTGCCTGCGGCGTGAACCCTATTTTTCACCACCATTCTCTCATATCTCACCACTCACTGACCTGATTTGTGTCTTTTTTATATGAATCGTCTAGATTATAATAAAGAATATCATTGCAACAAAAATGGGGCAAAACGGAGCAGTAGTTGGCCAGATACCCCTTTTTGGCCCATTTCCTTTTAAGGAAATCAGCAAAAGGGGTGCCAAAAAGGTGGAAAATCAACCTTCACCAAATGAACTTTTCAAACCCCAGGATGACTAGGTTTTACAAAGGAAGTCCTCCTGTCTTGTTTTGGGATGAAAAGAGGCCCTGGTTGGGGTGTGGTGGCCTGTAATGTGGAACTCAGTGCCAAAAATTGAAGTGTATTTCTGTCCAGACCACTGGGGTGGTCCTTTTGGCCCCAAACCCCATGAACCATCTAGTTATATCAACAAACATAATTTGCATCAAAAAAGTCACATTTCAGGACATTTGCTCCGTCGACCCCCTCTGCCAAAACCCACCAAAAAAACTGCACGACACAGTAAACCCTTTGTCCTTTTACAGCTATACCTGCAGCATCTCCAAGAAAGGTGACACCATTCAGACCCTAAATTGGACCACTCACCCGCTTCTGTGCCTGCCGCAGCTTGAGGAGGCGTGCGGGCTGCCTTGGATCTTTTGCGCCCTTGGCCACCTGCATAGCCACGTGTAGGGTTGGCCAGAACCATATACATATATATATATA
>Ga0307951_1003017_pt1 | contig 10581 bp, 16 predicted proteins | sample OrgLakmetagen374_FD_201842 | JGI IMG/M metagenome (GOLD analysis project Ga0307951, IMG submission 201842) | Saline water microbial communities from Organic Lake, Antarctica - #374 | ecosystem: Environmental > Aquatic > Non-marine Saline and Alkaline > Saline | place: Antarctica: Organic Lake... | reverse complement strand
GGATTTAAGGGGTGTGCAGCGACTGTGAGACTGTCATTCATGGCCTGCACCCCCCTTAAATCCCATCAATCTCCCCTCATTTCTCTGTGGTCAAGGTACAAAATGCTATGTACCAAAGTGGTCTCTCTATGCAAGGAATAGTTTCCACTGCCTGCGCATAATTTCCTCATACACTCTTGAATTAGAAGGTGTCTGCATTCAAACACACATACACATCTTTTTCCCATAAACTCTTGAATTACAATACATCCACATTTAAGCACACACTCACCTGGTAGGCATCCCACGTCTCCAGGTTGATCCAGAACAGCGTGGTCAGCGTGCGCAGCACAAGGCAACCAGGTGCTAAGTGGTGGAACCCCAGCAGCTTGTGCAGGGTGTGCGACTGTGCGCTGGCAGCTTTGTCGCACAGATCCTGCACGGCATAAAAGCACAGCGCAGGAACGGTTTCCAGAAGTTGGAAGCTTGGGCACCTGGTGCCGGCGTCCTGAGCACAGACCTTGAGCTATGTTTGTTGCTTTTGATTTAGAAACAAAACAAGTGCAGGGTTTGTGACTGTGAGCAGGCATTTGGCAGGCTTTGTCACACAGATCCAATGCAGCATAAAGGTAGACGGAGTGGCTATGGTAGTTCAGGCTGGAGCATTTGCAAATCAAGCATACAGCATCATTAATAGCTTTGGCCCAAGCCCACAGCATCATGCAGAGCTTTAGCTCAAGCACACAGCATCATGAAGAACTTTGGCTGGCCTCTCCTTCACATACACATCACACACCACACATCACACATCACACACTGGCCTCTCCTTGACATACACATCACACACGAGCCACAACACCAGCCTTGCTGTGATCACACACCTTCATGTATTCCCGATACAGTCCAGGACGTACATCATTAAATTTCCCCAGCATGGCGTGCTTGAGGATGTCTATGATGACCTGCGCGTAAGTTTTAAAAGCCCTCCAAGTTAGAATCAGGGCTGGTACTGATTAAGACAAGCGCACCAAAATTGAATCTCTGCTTCCAGGCTGGGACTGATTTTACGACTAAAAAACTCCACTTGGCACCTAGAAAGGGAGTTGTGTGGATCACACGAAACTGTCCCAGAAACCCTTTCTACAATCTAAACGATCTTTTTTGTTTTGACAAGGTCTTTGATGGCTCCAGTGGCGTGGTGGTGGTGGTGGCGGAAGCGGTGGTCGTGGTGATGTGGTGTAATGATGATGTGGTGTAATGATGATGTGGTGTAATGATGATGTGGTGTAATGATGATGTGGTGCAATGATGATGTGGTGCATACTTTAAATCGCCGTGGTGCATGCAAGGCAACCCTGCAATCCATATTGCACCAACCACTACCACTAACCTCAAAGTTCTGGAGCTCGCTTTACACTTCATCCTACAGCGTTGTTGCCAAGCACCCAAGTCAAGGCCCGTGATGTCTTTGTCAGGTTTTGAAACAAAATGCCCTTAAGTTTGTCTCAAAGTAAAATTAAGGTTATTCATGCTTGTCATTCACTTACAAACGTATACAGTATACATGCTAGCACATATAGCAACACGCAACACGCTTGTATTCTTGTACCCACCTCAGACCCCAAAATCTTGAAGCTCTCCCTCAGGATGTTGTTGCTAGGCACCCAGGTGCCGCTGGAGTCCATGTCCTCTATAACCACGAAAATCAGGATGGCCACTAAGTGCAAGCGCTCCACGATGTCCTGTGTGCAAGCAACGCAAAAACGAGGTGGTTTGTGTCTTTCATACACAACTGGACGGTCGAGAGGTTGCTGCGCGTGCGCTCTATGTCACATCATATACAAATTACAACAGGAACCAAACAGTCTGTACGTGCAATGCATATCCATTTACACTTGAATGGCTAAATAGTTGCTGAGTGCTGTGTGTGCTAATGTGGGTGCTCCGCAACTTTTGTACACAGATCTAAAAATAAGGAGCGCAAAACACAAGAACCTGCTAGGTTTGGGCACACATTTTGGGATGGATGTTCAGCGCTGTTTCCTGGTGCATTGTATATATTATATATATTACATACATAAGAATCGGTACAGCTGAAGGCCCTCTTCTTTTGCTGATGCAAATGTTACAGAGGTGCTGCACACAAGGGATTGCAGCATGAGGGATCAGGTCAGGGACCAAAGTATGGAAGCCCAGACGATTATCATGTTTGCCCTCCTTGCTTGTGTTTTTCTTTCGTTTTGGTGTTTATTGTGGTAATAAGCTGTGTATGGGCACCCTTATCTGTGCTTGAATGGGGGCATGGATTTTCTTGCCTGAAAGGGGGGCTTGCTTTTCCCAGTATGATCTGTGCAATTTTTCTGCTTTTTTCTCACCATGCACACGAGCCCCCAAATCCTGGGCACGTCCCAGCGTTTGAACACCTGTCCATGCAGAATAAGAGCACAGACAGGATGGAAGTCATACAAACAAGCAGAAACTGGGTGCAATATGGTAGAAGGTAGAGTACAGTAGAAGGTCATGCCAATAAGGACCAGCGATTGATCTGAAGTTCAGAATCAGAGCCAAAGCATTGGCAGAATGAAGATAACTCGAGCAAGAGATCGGTAGAAACTAGTGGGTTAGTGTATGCAACAGTGAGAATGAGTAGGTCTTGCAAGGCAGACACAAGCGTGTTGAAGGGGATCTATATCCTTCATTGCAAGAGAAGCACGCTGTAGGGAGTGCCTCAGATGCCACGGTCTTGTTGATACCACAATGCAATGGTGTGGGAGGTCTGGATGCTTTGTCAAACGCACACTTTGCTGTTGAGAGCCCTTTTTGAGTTTGTGTTGATGTGCGTTTTTACGCAAGGGAGGGGGTGGCCACAAGTCATCGTTTCAATGACACTCTACAGGTGCGAGATATGAGTAGCATCTCAATCTCAGCCTCGTCTCACCGCTCCTTTGATCTCCACAAAGTTGTTAGCAATAAGAAGAGCAAGCAGGCCGTTCTTTTTGCTGTTCAGGGCCACCGCTAGCACCAGACCCTGCATGAAAACAAATTAAGGAATCTTGATGTATCTTACGTGCCAGGGTTGGCCCAAACCGTACATGGGATTTCCATGTACTGTATGTGCGCTGTATATTAACGTATATACCGTATATGAGGGGAAATGGATTCACTCAAAATTAATTCATAGAGAATTCCTTTTGAGAGCTGAGCACGCATGACCCAATCTTTATACCCAAAAAATGAATGGTTAGGAAGCTAGGCCTACTTCAAGCCAAATGACCCCAAAATGGCCTTTTTCAGTGCAAAGAAAGATTCAACAACCATAACCACCAATACAACTATTCCAAAAAACATGCAATTATAGAAGGTAGGAAGCAAAGCAAGTGCCCAATTAACAAGAGGCGAGAGAATAAAAATTGACCTAAAAGAGCAAAAAAACTGCTGTTGTTGGGAACCGAACCCGAGTCTTTGGGGTGCACCACCTGCAAATACGGTCCATACAGTGTATCTACAGTCTAAACTGTAAATATACAGTTGGTCAAAACCCAGTACGGTCATACGGTCCGGATACGGTGGGAAATAGTCACATACGGTACCATATCATATGCGGCATATAAAAATGCGCCGTATTTCTGTATATACGGTTTGGGCCACACAAGGACGATGGCATGCAGCAGCACACCAGGGAAATCCACACACGCATCAACAATCAAGGCAATCACACACATCAAATAACATTCAGATGCACACATAGACATACCACACACACACTCTCTCTCACACACACACAAACACACAAACACGCAAAGCATACACCCTCACACATACACACAAACCTGGCACATGAGGACGATGGCATGTAGCAGCACAATCATGAAGGCCACAAGTGCATCGGCAATCAAAGGGATGGTGCCTTTGCGGCCGACCACCCACAGGGTGCATGTGCCGGAAAGAGCTTCAAGCACATCCAGCCCAAAGTTACAAAGCATCTGCGTGAGAGGATGCAAGGGAGTCAGGGAATGGTCGGAACCAATGATAGGCATACCAGAATGAGCCTCAAACACATGCAGCTTAAAATCCGCATGGCACACGCACGAGAGGCAGCAATAAGCACTATAAATCAGGGGGTTGACACAATTTGCTGCCTTGCTTTAGTTTTCATGTCTGAACAGAAATCACATCGGACATACTTGGAATTTGACCTTTTCCTACAATAAAGTCACTGCCAACTCAAAATTTACAGAGCACTTAACAAGAGTTGGGGGCGACACAAAAGAGACCACTGAGAAGATTGCAATGCTAAAAAAGGCTGCAAAGCGGCACTTGATCAGCCTTTTAGGCTGCTGATTTTTGAAGAAACATGCATTTTCCACTTCTCCTGCTGACACAGCCGCCACCTCCTGACTAAGAGCTGTTACCTGTTGCAAAAAATTTAACCATTCAGAGCAACTCGCACCTTGTCAGCAATTTCAAAGGCGCTCGACAGCACGCTCATCTTCAAGAACTCTGACGTGATATCCTGAAGGTACGGGGTTCATTTTTAGAACTAAGCTTGCCAACATACAGGGGGCAGCCTGAACCTAATTGGCTACATTTTTATTCAAACAAGTGTTTATCGCACTCCCAGAAGTGGTACTACCATATCGATTTTGAAAAGATTGACCGGCAGCGTGCACGTTCTGAATTGTGCACATCTAAAGAAGAGTGTGTATGCACTTGCAGAATTTACACTCACATACACGCGTTATCACATCAACCACCATCTACATACACAAAACAGACGCGTCCACATTACTTACTAACACAGAGGCACACAACCAAGCCTACCTTGAGCCAGTAGTAGATGAAACCAGGCCTGATGGCCCTTAAAATGGCAGAGGAGCCCAGCAAAATTAGCATACACACAATGTCGTACAACTGCAACATTTGCGTGTATGTGTGAATGTGAGTGTTTGTGTGTGTATGTGTGTATATGGATGTATGCCTGTGTACTGGTACTGTGTGTGAGCATGTGTACAAATCACAAGTGTGTGCTGCAAGCTCAATGCGTACAAGCTACAGTGACAGTATTTTTGCGCTGACCAAGATGAAGTCCATTGAAATCCGTGGCAGAGCGCAATATTGTAATTAATCTTTGTTCCTCTTTTCTTTCCAAGCATCATCATTCGAAATTCAAACTGATTCCCACTAAACGCAACGCCTGATTAATCCATCCCCAAATACCAAAGCAGAAACTTAAATAAAAGCATATCTGTACACCGTGCTCACAACACACGCGCACACACATGCACACATACAAACACACAAACAAGCACGCTTGTACCTGACTTCCCCCAATCCATGACCTTCGAGACGTAGGCCCTGAAGTCGATGGCTCTATGCTATTGCTGGCTCTGTTGCCAGGCCTGCAAATGTGTTGCGAGATGCCAGGCTTGTGAGGTGAAGCAATGGTATATGGTTGTTGGCAGTCTAGATTACACCAGGGTGTTGCAATTTGCAATGCAAAGGAGCAGAACAAATGTGTTACAAGCAAGCGTGGCACACAGGCCTGCCAGCTACGGCTGCAGTTGCTCTCACATGAAGCGCATGGACTGCACAGGTGGCACCCTCAAATACAATATTATATAATTATGCCAAACCTTGCACTAAGCTGCAGTTCCTTACCGTCCCTTGATACGTACCTACAGGGCATTCTTGCAATGAAAACACGCAGTGCAACACTGCTATATGCACCTGGCCAAGCCTGCGAGTGCACTGCACTGCTGCGCTCATGCGACGATAGCAACGCTTGAAATTTTGGCAATACGTGACAGCATTGACGAACAATGATACTGCTAATCCTCATCACTACTCCCACCTCGTCATTTCAAGGTCATGCCATACATGATTCGAGCCATGTACGCTTTGTGCGTGCGCTGTGACTCCTTGGCTGTGTGCAGCAGTGACGAAGCACATGCAGTGCGCCTCCCTGACGACAAAGGAAAGCCTCACTTGGTGACGTGACAGCATTTGCGTGGAGAGCGGTGAATACTGGCTGCACAGCTCTGGGGTTAAAGCACCTTTACTCTACGGACTACTGTGCTCGTGTTGCAAGCATTCTAGATCTAGCACTGAAAAACGAATGAACCAACACCTTAGCAGTGCCCGATGGGCTGCCCCTTGCAAGCAGCGTCATCCTTCTCAAACCCAATAATTACCACTCACTCCCTCAAACAACCCTGCAAACCAATCGCGTGGTCACCACTGCGATGAGCACTCATCAAATGCAATTCCCATTTAACGCACAGCGGCCCTTCCCCACTCACCCACTGAAGGCACCCCTGCAGATCGCAATGAGGGCCACCACTGCACGGTAGGGCATGATGGTCATGATAGCCAGGAAGGAGTCCAAACACAGCAGGGTGCCAAACTGGATGAGGCGCTCCAACTGGTAGGGCACATACATCAGGAAGTTGTACCTGTACACACACGAACATGGCTTGCAATAGGATACAGCTACCGGAACATTCAGTTGTTTGTCAAAAGGGGAGTACCAAGGTTGTTGAAACAAAAGGGGACTCAAAAGCCACTTGAGGCATTCACACTCGGAGCGTTCGCTTGCAGCTTCTGCCTCCATACCCAAAAGCAGGCACATTCTCTGTGTCTGTCTGTTTGTTCCCAAACCAGGCTGGCCCACATCATCTCAGCCTTTGCTCCCATTCTGCCCCAGCTGACAGCACAACCCAGCATTCTGGACCCAGACTACATTCTGTGCACAGACAGATTATCGACCTAGCTGACTTCACTACACAAGTCTGCCTTGCTCCGGCCCACCCACAACACATCCGTGCACACCCACAACACATCTGTGCACGGCAGATGCACTGCCGTCTACCGTCCTTTCCTTCACTTGCATCTGCCCGCCCCATGCTCAGCTCTGACCACCACAAATGACACGGTCAGAAGAGGAGTGAGGATACCTTGTGCAACTTTCTGCACCATGACTGCGTGCCTAGAGTATGTGTGCCTAAAAACCAAACAAATTCCTGCATGGCAGCCACAAAATCTCAGATGCGGCGATCACTTGCGATAACACAGAAAAACATGCAATCACGTGGAAACACACACAAAGAACACGCGCGTATCTACTCACACTCTGTCCCGCTCCGTCTGGCCCCACACCATATCTGTACATGGCAGCTTCTCGGCAGGGTGTGTCTCAGCGGACAAGTAGGACCAAAAGGGCTGCAAAGGATCCACCTCTGGTCCGTGTTGCAAGCCAGGCAACGGCAGAGGTGGGGGGGGCTCGGCAGGTTTAGCCTGTTCGTATGTGTGTTTGTGCGTACGCATGCACATTTGTGTGTGTGTGCGTGTTTGCGTGCTTGTGTATGTGGTTGTGTGAGTGTTTGTGTGTATGTGTGTGTGCGCGTGCATTTGTGCGTGCGGGCCTGTGTGTGTTTGTCCATTTGTGGGTGGCCATGTGAATTTGTGCTGACAAGGAGTGCTTCCTTGTTGTCACACACAAACTCATACACATACACACATATACAAACACAGAGTTTGACAAAAATATACCGCTGGATAGATTTTGACGGTACACCCTATGTTGTGGAGGATGCTTTACAAAGGCACAAAAGTACTGCTATCCATAGATTCCTCGGCATTAGATGAAGGATGCTTTGCCTAGACCATGCACATATTTTTGATACAGCACAACAACAAACCGACAACACATAAGTAGGGTTGGCTAGGACCGTACATGGGATTTCTGTACATGTATATTTATCCGTACATAGATACCGTATACCGTAATAAATCCTGTTTGGAAAACTAAGAAAGTAATACAAGGTACGTGTATATACCTTGTATAAATACTCGTATGGTTCTGGCCAACCCTACACATAACACATGACTCCATACACAGTCGAATACCCACTGCTACTGTTCTATGCTCCATGAAGCAGGAAAGGTATGACAGATTTGCCAAGAGGCAACTTTACACACGCGCACACTCATACAAAGTCACACACACATACGTACGCCCACGCACCTTAGGCACTAATACAGGAGGGACAGTGGGTTCTAATGGCTGCTGCTGTTGCTGCGGTGGCTGCGGTGGCTGCGGCTGTAGCTGTGGCTGCTGTGGCTGCTGTTGCAAAACCTGCTGCCGCTGTTGCTGTGGCTGCTGCAAAGGCTGAAGTGGTGTGGGTAGTCTGGTGGCCCCTGCTTCTTTGTGTCCTAAGGACAGCTGGCACAATGTTGCTGACGACTCTTTTTCATGCTCCTCTGGCTGCAGCCACTGCTGCTGCTGCTGCTGCTGCTCCTGCCGTTGCTGCAGTTCATCTTGGTGGTAATGGTGGTGGTGGTGGTGGTGGTGCTGTTGCTGCTCTGGATCGTAGAGCGACCCCTGCTGTGCCTCTGCGCACGAATGTGTGTGTGCGTTTTTGTTTAGTGTGTGTTTTGTTGCATAGCAGGTATACTGATCGGGACTCCTTGCAATTACGATGTACGTATATGACAAATGACAATATGAAAATGCACTCTACACTAGTAAAGGGAACAAAATCAATAAGGATGCTTAGCGTTTTCGTGGTAAGCTGCAGCTGTGCCCTTTGCCATAATCGTCCACCCCTGGATCTGAATAGGAATTGGTGCGACCTGTGTGGCAACCTGACAACAGCGTGCTGTGTGCTGTTCACAAAAAAAAGTGCGCCCTCTAAAATGGGTCTGCACTCCATTCTGCCCATTCACTTCCCGTGTCCCACCCAAACGTTCTCGTGTATGCTCCCCCCTCCTCTCTCTCTCCTGCTGAAAAAGGAGCCACTCCTTAAATTATACGGTAATTCTACATCTTCTCACGATCCTTGACCTCACCTGTCTGACCCTCCTCTCCTCCCCCCATCCCTTGTACCCCCCCCCCATTGCTCTCGTTCTCGCTCTCTAATAGGGGCCAATCCCTGCTCATGCTCAGCCTCCGCCCTTGCGCGCTGCTGCTCCTGCTTCCCTTCCGCAGGTTATGATGAAGCTGGTGGGGGTGGGTGTAGGTGGTGCTGGTCGTGCCACTGCTGCTGCTCCGCTGCACCTCACCCTGACATGCAACACTTTCTTCGCTGTAATCATTTGCTAGACGACAGCCAGCCTCGGAGAGGCGAGACCTGCGTGTGTGTACATACATGAGTGTGTGTGTATGTGTTTGTGTGTGTGTATGTGTGTGTGAGCGTGAGTGTGAGTGTGTGTGTGAATGTGTGTGTGTGTGTGTGTGTGTTTGTGCTATTAGAGCCAATGGGTGTGGGTGACGCTTGCAGTCCTTTGCATAAGAGCATGTATGTGCCTACATCATCGCATGTGTTTGCTCCTTTCCTTCTAATCTTCTTATCAAGCTTGTGTACCTGAGCTGCACTGTCCCAACGGCTCCTGGGGACTTGAGCATTGCACCCTTGGAACGGCTGACGTTTCCAAATCCTGATGCCTGCTGCACCGTGGGGAGCTGGTAGGAGCCCTGGCAGTGAAGCTGCTGAGATAAGGGAGGGCTGCGCGACTTTGGATGGGGCGGCGGCAACGGGCTGTCTGGTAGCATGTAGGAGGCCGCACTGGCTCTGTCTGGGGTTAATGCTGCCGTGGAATCGATCTGATGCTGATCCTCATGCTGATCTTGAATGGGCATGCAAGGATCAGGCATAGTAGTAGGCAAGAACTCCAGGTGCAGTCGCTGTTGCTCCCTGCCCTCCCCACGGCCGCCATTCCCTCTAAAATTGTCTAGGGCATCAAGGCCTTGGTCGACGCTGCCCCCCAATTTCGACATTGTCAGACTTTGCAGCTGGGAGAGGTTGCTGCTGTTGCTCCTGTCCCTCATTTCAAACAGGGAGGCCGTTCTCTCAAGCTCCACTGCTGACACAGACACCTCGCTGCCTGCTCTTCCAGGCAGTTGAGCATCAGGAGCGCTGGTGCACACGGGAGAGGCTGGAGCAAGGCAGTGCCCTGTGTTAAGTGTGTTTGTACGTGTGTATGTGTGCGTATGTGTGTATGTGTGTGTGCGTGTGTGTATGTGTGTGTGTGTGTGTGTGTGTGTGTGTGTGTGTGTGTGTGTGTGTGTGTGTGTGTGTGTGTCTGCGTGCGTGCATGCATGTGCGTGCATGCATGTGCGTGTGTTTACACTTGTGTGTGCTGTATGTGCTCACCCTCTCCCTTTTCGTCATTTTCAATCATCAGCTGCAAAGTTGATCCATAAAACGCTTGCTGCTATGTAATCACTGAAGTGATATTAAATCGAACTGAATTTCTTAGCACAGGTTTCCCAGAAAGAAGTGTTCAGGCATGCAAGCAGCTAGTTCATGGCTGGCATCATGGAATAAGCCATCCCAAGAGGCCCTGGGAGGAGTAGAGTTTTGGCAGAATGCAGAGCGGAGTGGATGGCTCTCAAAACAAGGTGTGTTGCGCTGATGGTTCGGTGCAAAGGAGCAATGCACAGAGTGCTAAACATTCTTCATGCGTTTTTTTATGACAGGAGAATATGTGAAGACGTGGAGAAGACGGTGAGGAAGCACACACACACACACATGCACGCATACAAATACACACACACACACACGTGCACGCACACAGACACACAGCCTGCTTACACACACGCAA
>Ga0307951_1003016_pt1 | contig 10585 bp, 12 predicted proteins | sample OrgLakmetagen374_FD_201842 | JGI IMG/M metagenome (GOLD analysis project Ga0307951, IMG submission 201842) | Saline water microbial communities from Organic Lake, Antarctica - #374 | ecosystem: Environmental > Aquatic > Non-marine Saline and Alkaline > Saline | place: Antarctica: Organic Lake... | reverse complement strand
GCAAACGCAAATGGGGAAAGAGAATGAGGCTTGTTGGAGCTGCATGCACGGACGGCCCACAGGCCTCTTCATCACAGCCTCACCCCTTGCCTTTGCCTTTTGCTTCCTCTTGCAGCCCCTTGAGCTGCCTCTCCCTCTGCAGCTTCTCACGGTCCCGCTGCTGAGCAGCCAGCCTTTCAGCTGGGGACTGAGGCTTCAAAACCAGGGCCAGGGGGTTCACACTGGCGCGCTTGGAGCTCATTTCGAAATACACCCTCAAAACCACAATAAATAATTAATTTATCACTTCGAATTAAGTTCGGAGAGGGCCCCGAGAATTATTTAAAAATTTTGTTTCGTGCAAAATAACTAATTAGTTATCGAAGTGATCGTAAACGGACGGACGGTATACCGTATATGAGGGAAATTGGATTCACTCAGAATGAATTCATAGGGGGGTCATTTTGCAGCTCTTGAAGAGCTGAGTACGCATAATCCAATCTTTTATACCTAAATGAAGGGCTAGGGAGCTAGGCCTGCTTCAAGCCAAAAAGGCCAAAAAAGGGCCTTTTTCAGTGCAAAAGGGAGTTTAACTGCCATAACCACCAATAAAATCAACTGTAAATGCAAAACACATGCATCAATAGAAAAGGGAAGCAAAGGAAGAGCTGAGTAAGAAGAGGCGCGAGAAACAAAAATTGACCAAAAAGAGCAAAAAACGACTTGCTGTTGCTGGGAAACGAATTCTGCACCACCTGCAAATACGGTCCATATACGGCGTATATGTACGGTCGGCCAAAACCGATGTACGGTCATACGGAATGAATTTCCATATACGGACACGGTTATATGGCGTATCCAGATACGCCGTTATTTTGTATTACGGTTGTGGCCAACCCTACAAATGTGAATGCCTTAAAGAGCCTCTCAAGGATAAAGCTTAAGCAGAAAGGGGAGCAAACAGAATGCTCAAGACTCACAAGTATTGTGTTGATTGCCTGATCTCGCAGAGTCTAAAGTTCTTGCAAATAAAGTTTAGGAAATATTAAGATGAAAAATAGAAAACTTTTTCACCTCTCTGCTGGTATAGGAGCTTTATGGTACTCGGTATTATTATGGTTTTCTTATCCTTAGTTAAGTTGGTTTTGGCTGCCTGTGTAGTATCCCTTTGTGTTTCCAGGGACACAGGTAAAAGACAAGTAAGATCAGCATTCAGTAATGTATTTCACTAATTCGAGCAACTGCTCGCTATCTGCTTGTTGCAGCAACCTCGCTATCATTCACAGCAGACTACCCGTGCTCCTTGTGCGACCTTCCACCCTTGGAGCAAGGAACTCTTGAGAGTGAGCTATGCTCTAACTTTCACCAGCAGGAGACGTCCCTGGATAGCACCCAGACACAGAGCCTAAACAGAAATAGAAGCGATGACGATAGCAAGAAAAATGAAGCCTGATTCAACATTTTAAAACCCATTCCTTTTGAATATGTATTCAAGTTCTTTGTTGATGCTCTTCTATACTTGACACAGATAAGTGCTAACTTTGATACAGATAAGTGCTAACTATGATACAGAGTTTACAGATGAAGCCTTCAGTCAAAACGTGCGACTGCTAGGCTGTGTATGCAAAACATGAAAAGAAAAGGAAAGAGAAACTACACAGGCAGTGGACACCACTCCCCACTTTAATTAAGGAGAAAGAGCCACTTTGGTACCAAGTACCGTAAATACCGTAAAGCTCCTCCACCGCGAAAAAGAAAGGAAAATCAATGGGGATCAAGAGGGTTGCATGCTTGGCCTGAAACCGGCTCCTGATGAGAATTGATAACAGTACTGGAAAGGGTACGTCTGGTATGGACAAATTTAGCAGCAAAGTTCACAGAGTGCACGTGGAGCTTGGAGGCAGGCTTCTTGACTTTTTGAGAATCAAGACCCAGTTCCTTGAAAGGCTTCAGAGTGAGTGTTGTAGATGGTGCAACCCACACTCAAAGGGATGATGTGGAGAATAACGGAGGCTCCTTGGAATGTTGCAAAGGTCTTTGTGCTGTTCCTTTGCAACGTTCAGCCGCTGGTTTCAAGGTCTGGTGTCCTCAAAGTACTTGATCTCGACGAGGCAGGTGGATGTCGCGCCGAGTTTTGTTGAGGTCTCCAGGTCGGTGCTGTCTGGGGTTGTTGGCTGTACTAGTGGCTGGCGGTGCTGCTGAGGTGCTCCCAGTCTCCCTCAATTGCCCCCTGCCACTTCGAAGAACCTACCCTTCTACATTAAATTTGGATCTCAACTGCATGTCAGCTTGCAGAACCTTCCTCATCATGGAACTGTTACATTGGGTAAAGGAATTATACAAGCGCATGCATTGCAGCGCAAAACCAGTTAAATTGCAGGGGCTCCAGGCCACACTCTCACACAACGCACCAGGAAGGAGTGGTGTCTCTGACTCCAATAATCCTTTTCAGCACTGTCAAAATGTCATATCTGTAGGGGGTTATCTATCTCTCTACTTTGTCGTAAGAAGGGAGTAGCCCATATCTAACTCCCATACATGTTAGCGGGAATTGCGGAAGTGTGCGGAGCCAGATATGAGCGTGTAATCTGTTAGCAAGGTCATGGCTCTTGACGAATTGCTTGACTCTGAAAGGCAGTACCAGCCATGAATGGTCGCAAAACTGCTTCAGCCGCAATACTCAGATTGATCTGCCTGTCGCACACCAAACCAAGATATTTGAAGGTGTTTGTGTAGGGGAGCTGTGTGCCATTAAAGAAAGGGGAGGCAAAAACCTTCCAGGCCTGGAGTTGAAAAACATCACCTCAGATTATTGATTGTTTACTGTCAAGGACATCTGTTGCGCGTAAACTCTCAGTTTGTTGAGCATAGTCTGTAGCTCGTTGTGAGAAGCTGGGTCACTGTAAAATTGGGAATGCCCATGATCAACTGACATCCTTTAAGGATTGTGTAGTATCAAATCACTGTCACTGCAAAGTATATAATTCAATCAAAAAAGTAAGACGACGCTTTAGTGTAAACACTCCCAAATTAGGAACTAACACCGTTATGGGGGAACAGATCAACTCATCGCCTTCGAACCAAGAGAGGCCTCCAAGAAGGTGGGAAAACCATCCAGCAGAGGAGTGGGTTTACATCGCTGTGGTCTCCATTGCTTCTAGTCCTCTGTATCGATGCGCTGCCCATATCCGTTTGTGTGTCTATCTCAGATCCTACATGGTATAGGCCCCGGGGTCTCATGAGGATCTCCTCAATATCTCTTTCAATGCTCACATGTCGTCAAGTGATCACCAAACTATCAAATTGATATGGGATTGTATCAACAAGACTGGCACATCCAGCTTGTTAAATAAGCTGATCTCACTTTTAGCCAGCCAACCGATTTTTTGTCACACAATTTGTCGCTGCCACTGATTGGGCGTGGCACAACAGTGCGGGCGCTTTGGCGCAACAAACATCATTCAAACCGGACGCAACATTGAACGCAAATCCCCAAACTATCTGAGCGATAACCTTAGTAGTACACAGGCCCATAACACCTTACCCTCACTGATAAAGTCTTTCCTCTTTTTATTCTCCAGTGAAATGTTGCGTGTCTCTGCATCCATTGGGTGGTGCCAAACATAAAACAACATCCTAGAATCCATGCCGTTTGTAACGATACTTATGCTCTCCAGATATCCACACTGTATCTCGGACATAGATGAATACTTCACACCCATAGTGTTTACACTATCTACGTTCTTTTGTTTCGAGGGTAACGCTTTTGTTATAGCGGAGGACTTATGCACTGTCGACAAGCTGGCGCGTCAGCTTGTCGGCAGTGCATAAGTCCTCCGCTATAACATCTTTTCTGTACGTCATGATATAAAACTGCCCAAATTGAAACAATAGAGGTTTTTTGTTGAAGCTCTTTAGAAGATCATTGCATAAGAATCAAACGACGGGGAGCTTGGCAAATGACATTTCCCTGTGGAAAGCAACAACTTGCCTTCCTCCTCGGTGCATTTTGTTGCAGTAGTTTGTTTGCAAGGTAACTTTACAATTTTGGGCACTTGCTCTGGTGATTTACCATAGGGGGTTATCTGAGCGAAAATCCAAACATGCTCCTTTTTAAATTAAACGGGCAATTACTTACACATGAACTCATCAAATTGGACCAAATATAGCTTTAAACTGATGTTAATATTACTAGCTAGGGTTATAAGGATGAATTTAATTTTCCTAGCTAGCTAAACCCCGCAATGGAACATCACAGAGTCTTTGCATCAACGTTCAATGAACTACCAGTTCATGGTAGTACAATGCCCGAGGTAGCTGCCCTGGGAGTAGTCCATGGTCAGGCCAGATCGTGGGTTCAAATCCGCCTGGTAGCATGAATTCATTGCTTTCCAACAGCAATTTGATGTCGTTGCATCCCTGATCTTTGCTTGGGGTGTTATCACTGCTTGCGTATATTGTTTTTGGCCAGCTAACAGGATGGACGTCTATGAGGCTTGCTCATTGCCCTTGATGTCTGATTTGATCGCTCCCTAATTCCTCCTTTACTCTCCACATCATCCTATTGTCTGGGTGTGAGTGACACCATCTTGGGCAACTTTATAAACATAAAATAAGTGTCACTTTATGAGGGGGGTTGCATCAACAAAACGCATCTGCACCCACAATTTTGGTCTTAGCTTTAACGCACCATAACATGGTTCTCGGAAACCCAAGGAGAAGCCCTTGGCCAAAGCTTTGGCTACCCTAACGGATACCAATGTAGCAGCGCGTTGTAAAAGGCATACTTGAGATGTTTAATTCGGAATTGTATTCCTATGTGTAATCGTCACACTGTGGTTGGAGATAAGCACGCTGCGCGTTCCTTTGCCTTTTGAAATTTAGGATCAGGCCTAGTGTCTCCACATAACTTAAACTCAATCAGGTGAACCTTCCACTGGTTTGGATTTAGTTTCTTGTCTTTAGCAAGCTGCTGAAAATCTGAGTTGCGGGTGGTCACCCGAGAAGAGCACACAGTGCTAGGTAAAAATAAGATAGTGTCGGGACAAGAAGAGGCTTTCAAGGCACGTGTTGTTAGGTTTGGTAGCAACCAATAGGGAGACACACCGTAGGATCTGAGATGACAGAGGGAGAATAAGGTACTAGCCATTTAGTGCTTGTAGGGGTTGACTTTTGCGTACTTCATCAACTTATAAATCAGGGGGATATTGGTGGAGCTATCTGTCTTGTACTTTGATACAGCTGCTGGTCATGACAGCTGTCACGCCTTAAGTCTGGCAGAGGCACGTGTTTGGTTCCGGGTAGTTTGGTCGATTTACGATTAAATACTTTTCCGTGATTTCACTGGCGTAGCCAGTTTCTGTTCTTGCCAGCTTCCAGACTTGATATTGGACAAGAAGAACAACCGAAGACCCTCTCAGTGTAATTGTATGTGCTCAGACAGCATGTGTGAGTAATTCCCCCTAGCTCTGGGGAGGCAAAGGTGCGGCAGCCTGTCTAGCAGTGTTTGTGTGGTTGTGTCAGCATCTGTTAGTGATTTAAGAAGGGTAAGCAGGAGCACGTAGGACTACACCATCACAAGAGGTTGAGTTGACTGCATTCCCGTGCACAGCTAGCTCTGCTGTCCTTGCTGAGAGCTGCTCATGCATCAACACGCAATCCTTCATAACAACAACTGGCTATGCCAGTGGAAATCACAGAAAAATATTCAATCATTGCGGACAGCGTGGAGAGTTGCTGAGGATCTAACCTACAGGACACACATATCAAGTTGGCAACCGTTGTGACGTATCAATCTCTTTTTGCAGTGCCATTTGATCTAACGTGCGTGCTCCTGTTCGTTTGCCGAGACATTTGCATTTAGATATGTCTTGTGAAATATTAGCCGTTTCAGGCTGAGGGCGCACACCCTCAAGGTGGAGGTAGATTATGAAAGCTCTCTTGTCGGACCATTGTGCTTGTGAGAAGATTCAAGATGAAGCGCATGCCCTTTCGATGTGTAGAGACACAGATGTTTGTGCTCTGAGGAAAAAGTTTGCTTATCTGTTCATCAGTCAATTCTCAGATGATTTCAATAGAGCAACCTTAAGTCAGTAGTGCCCAGGTGGTTCATGATTTATTTATTCTTGCAACACAACAAGCTTTTGTGTCTAAGTGTAGCGTAGTGGCCCAAAATGGTCAACCGGATGAATGATGTAAATTATACTTAACTTATGCATGTTACACTAAGCTTATGGGTTGTTGACTGACGAGGACCATTCACAGGCTGATCAGCCAGTAATTAGTCTGGCCAGGGTTGCACAACACAGAGGAGAGGCGTTTTTGCACGCCACGTCACGGAACGGCACGCCATGGACTACGCCATGGCAGTTCAATTTTATTTTATCTGCTTTTTCCCCCGAGCTCCATTTTCCCTCTGAAACCAATCTAGATTATATATATTAGACATGTTACATATGGAGGACTGATTTGATCCAGTTGCACCTTATTCTGGGTGGTTATGGGTGTGTTTTAGTACTGCCACGGCTTTATGCCACGATTCAGGGGTCAGCCGTTGCGTGGCGTGGCGTGGCCGTGTTGTGCAACCTTGAGTCTGGCTAAATTTCCCTCCATGGAAATCTAAATCGCTCAAATGACCCGCATGACTTGGTGTGGCCACAGTGCGATTTTTATCCAGGCAGAAGCACACTGCAACCTTTGTTTATCGTCACGATATAACCTTATCTTAGAAAAAGATAAAACTACGGACCGCAAATTGAGTTCTGGGCAGGAGCAGTGCACACAGCAGCTTCACAGCTTGATCATTTAGCGGGAACCCCTAAAACAGCACTTGCACACATCAGCGCCAAAGGGACCTTCGAAACTTGAGTTTGCAGCAGCTCTCGAGGGAAGGACGGAAACCCTGCAAACAGCAAGCATAAATCATCAGCATACAACGCGGACCTTAGGACGTCATTGGCCAAGGCGGGATTCCGGGGATGGATGGAAATATGTGAAACGGCACTCAGCACACAACAGCACCTACCCTTTCAGAAAGACTGCATTTACAGCACTAATACTACCAGCACAACATCTCCAGCAGCTGCCTTGTACTTGAACTCTAGACGCCGCTACCATATTTGAAGCTTTTGAAGCACACATTCTCCTTGTCGGCACCATTTCACTTTTGTTCTTATTATGTTTTTGTTCTTACTATTTACCTGCAGATGCCCTATCTACCAGACCTCGGTCGACACAGCATGTGCGAGGATGGTGGCATCACAACACAACTTCAAGTCCAGCAGTATGTAGCCCGTTTGCTTCTGAGTTTCAGTAGATTAAACCAGACCAATGCCATCTTTTCGTTACACCAGACCAGTCACATCCAGTTATAAGCTTTTTTCAACTTCATAAGTCCAAACGTTTCCAGACTTGTCTTCGTTTATGTGAATATGCGCATGGTATTGCCCTCGAGGTCTCAACTTTCTTGACAGAGTTATTTGTGTGATCTGGGTTGTATGGGTGTGGCAATTTGGAAGGTATTCACATGCATCTTCCATTTGTCAGTGCGTATTTTTCTCATCATCAATCTAACTTGCCCTTTCACTGTCGTGTTATAAGGTAAGCATTTTTCCAGAGGTGGTCGACGGAGGACTGAAAAGGGGGTGTTTTTGAAATGTTCCCATAGTATGCACACTGCAGCTGGCAGTTTCTAAGCTTAGCACCCAGAGGTAGCTGCTGATATAATCTGAGCTTGAAAACTGCCAGTAGGGTGCACATGCCTAGTTGCCCGCGGCGTGAACCCCACTTTGTACCACAAATTCTTTGTACCAGATCACCCACTACACTAACTACTAATATTTTTAATGTTACAGAACCCTATCTAGAAAAAATATCACTGCAACAAAAATAAAAGAACACGGCTGGGTGGTTGGTGTTTTATGAAAATTTAAGCCATTTTCCCATGGAAATCACCACATTAGGGTTTACATGCACCATGTGTGCTTAATCCAGTCTATCTCAGCACGCAAAGCGACTTACATATAACTGGGCACATGCTCGGATAGCTCTCAGTTACAGATACACTTTGGTGTTAACATGGTGCTGATCGGATGATGTGGCAATGAGTGGCTGCCTTCTGAATGCTAAATGGCACATTTTCAGGCATTTCCTCTGTTGACCCCCTCTGGCATTTTCCAGCTGCGTTACAGCCCCTTCTTTACTTAGTTTGTTTTGAGGTTTACCTCAATCTCATTGGTTGAGGGGGGATGACGTTGATGAGATTCTGGCTCGTCATGGAACTTTGCTTTCGCATTCAAGCCAGATGACTTGACGAAATGAGTTGAATAAGCATTGGTTATAGAATTGCCAAATGCTGAAAGTAGCCGATGGTAGGTCTGTACAAAGAGTTGTAGCACAACACCCCTTGCTAGGCAAGAGCCTAAGCAAAGCAAATGACAGCCGACAACGGTACCAGGCATATGACAAGCTTCTATTATGAAACTTTGCTTGGCAGAGGGTTGCCTGAGTTTAAAGTTGGAAGAGTGCCGCTTGCACACAAAGATTCTGTTTTATAGGCGCATAAGCATAACTAAGTCCTCCAAGCACGCAGCTGGCTCTTTTATGGCATCTGATTTTCGGGTTCGTCAGTTTGTACGTGAGAACTCTCTAGTAAAAAGGCCGTATGTGTCTCTGTGGCTTAAGAGGACGTATGTGCTCCCAGCAGGTATGTATGCTGGCCAGGTGTGGGGCACTGAGTTTATTAAAGGGGATAAGGTCTTCACGAGTGATTTGCAAGTGCGACACATGAGTTTTTTGAAGAGCAAACTGGGTATTAAGTGTTAAGTGTACCACCACGAATTGGGCTGTCTTGAGGGAGTGTGGACACGAGCCACTGCAGCTTTACTGGTTGAGGTCTATAGCCAAGTTGCATAATAGCATGCTCAAGTCAAACAGTGAGACGTTAAGCATGGTGCTGAAAGCAGATCTGAGCAAACATTCACGTGACCCCTCCTGCTGGACTGCGTATTTGGTCTTAGATGCTTTTCAAGGGTTGCAGCGTTGAGATATTTGAAAAACACCCCCCTTTGGGGGGTCAGTCGCTACCCTCTGAAATAATCTGTGCATATATATATTTATACCGCATGCAATTCGTATAATTTTTAAGGAATTCATTTTGCAGCTGTTGAAGAGCTCTGATCGTGTACCCCATTGATCACCACAGTGTTTTGTGTCGGAGATTGCCTGAAGAGCCCAAAACCCATTTAAGCACACATTTTCATTGAGCTTTTCAAAAATTCTACAAGCACGGGATCCCTTTTCTACCCCCAACCCGACAACTTGTGTGTGCATATGTGTTGTGCGTGCATGTATATGTGTATCGCCGTTGTATGCGTGTAGTGCATGTATGTGAGTGTGCATTTGCGTGTTGGGGTTTGTGCATGCGTAAGTGCGTGTGAGTGCACGCACGTGTGTGCATGCATATTCTCAATTTTTTTTCTGTGACTGTGTGCGTGCGTGGGTGCGTGCAGCTATGTGCGTAAGCGCTCGCACACGTATGTATGTATAAATGTGCGCGTGCATGTACCTAATAGTACGTACGTGCTCTTTTGCGAGTGCATCTGTGCACACATGTTTGCGTGCATGTATGTGCACGTCTGCATGGGTGTGTGGATGCACATATGTGTAAGTGAAGAGTGCGCGTGGGCTGTTTCTGTTCCTGCATCATCTCTGCCCTAGAAACCTTTATTGTGATTGGCTTGCATGTTTTTAAGGCGATCCTGCTCTCACTGAAACTCTGGTGTTCCTGTATCTGCCGCTGGGCCCCTTGCTGTTCAAGCACTGGCTGCTGTTCAACCATGTGAGTGACTCCCTTCCAAGGAGGGACACGGCTTTGACAAAATATTCCAAACATTCCATTCCCCGCACACGAGGGCTTTAAATTATGTGGTCTCTTAGGTCTGTGGAAGATGGCTTTTGACCGTATATAAATATATGTACGGCCGGTTTAAACTAATATATGGCCTTATATGTACGGGACATATATGTAGCGTATTTGTACTTATGTGGTTTTGGTCAACGTAGCGTATGGTAGGCGTGATGGGCTGCGGATTCTTAAATTCTTCAGTGCAAGCTGCTTCCGCCACTTATGGATGCAGGGTGGCTCCCGCACAAGTGGGCACGGCTTGCGTGACTTCCTGCAGCTGGAGGCCCAGCATTGGCCAATCAAGCTGAAGGAGTTTGTGCTGGATTCAAAGCGGGCTCACGCAGCCATGTCCCGCAGCGTGCCAGGCGCAGCTGTTGGGACCGCACAATTGCCGACTTCCTGAGACGGATGGCCAAGGTGCGTTTCTAGTTACAGAAAAGAGAGTAATCAGGCATGCGTTTTCTTTAAACTTCCAGTACAGCTGCCAACATCCTGAGACAAATGGCCAAAGTGTGTTTTACAAAAGTAAATGACCAGGCAGGTGAGTTCTATAATGCTGAAAGTCTGGCCATTTGGGCTGGTTTAATGTGGGCTAGTTTAATTTTTAGGGAGTGTTAATCGATTATGCTGGTAATTGCCTGGTACCTACCCTAAGAGCAGCTTACATGCACACAATGTGTCAAGTGTGTACCTTCACCGTGT
>Ga0307951_1003012_pt1 | contig 10591 bp, 14 predicted proteins | sample OrgLakmetagen374_FD_201842 | JGI IMG/M metagenome (GOLD analysis project Ga0307951, IMG submission 201842) | Saline water microbial communities from Organic Lake, Antarctica - #374 | ecosystem: Environmental > Aquatic > Non-marine Saline and Alkaline > Saline | place: Antarctica: Organic Lake... | reverse complement strand
AAAAGGGGGAGGGGCAGGATATTGTCAGGTGCAAAAAAGGGGGAGGTGCAGGATGTTGTCAAGTGCAGAAAAGGGGGAGGTGCAGGATGTTGTCAAGTGCAGAAAAGGGGGAGGTGTAGGATGTTGTACTGCAAAAAAAGGGGAGGTGCAGGATGTTGTCGCAGTTTTGCTCAACTTCGCTTCCAGGTCATCTTACAATTACAAAAATCATCAGTTCTCTGCTTCAGCTGTAGAACTGGAGTTCTTGCGTAGTGAGCGTAGGCTGAGATCTGGCAGGCATTATTGCATAAAGTGCTGTGTACTCTCGTTCTAGGCATTATTTTTATGCCTTGATTTTGCTTGGGTTGTTTTTCCCGCCCCCCTTCCTCAACTTGTGCTTTGACTTGTGGGTGTTCCCATCTGAGCTCGTTTGGATCTGACTTTTGGACTTGCCGCTTGCTTCTTTGCGTTGTTTTGCTCTTTTGAGGGCCTGCAGCCCATTTTTGGTTCTAGCGTGTCTTTGATTTTGATCTCCCTCCACGGCAGCTTGGTGTAATGACGAAGCCTACAGCGAACTGTAGCATAGAACTCCTAGAGACCATCGTACACCATATCCAGCTATTTAAAGACACCATACATCTCTACAAAGTTAAAGCTCATGCTGGCATCCTAAGGAATGAGTGCGCCATATCAAAGTGCTCTGTGGAAAATCAAAGTGGACTTGACATCCACATCAACACCGACGCCCACCCCCATTCATCCATATCCTGGCCAGCAAGGGTGGAAAACCCTCCCCCAAGTTGCCTACCAAATACTCTTAATGCCTGGGTAGATCATTCAGGGCCTCCAGCAGACAGGCTCTCCATTTTCTCAGGTCTTTGCACACATGCACGTCCATCACACAATAGCATCCTAAGTAACTCGTCTTGGAAAAATGCAAGTGTCACCTCTGGAAAAAAGGAAAATGACATGCTCTGCCGCACAGCATTTTAGATACAACCAAAGCGTGCCGCTCAGTGCAACCATATACCATATAGCAGGCCCACCACTCTGCCCTGTATGCCAGAAGCTAGACGGCACCTACCACATGCTTTCATCCCATTATAAATAAAATGACAATTAATAATTAATAGGCACAACAAAGCTGGACAAATCATTCTCAAAGCGATCCAACAAGGTACACAGGGTGCATGCCTGCTAGAACAAGCAGACGTAGGCAGTCGTGAATAAATGGTACAAGACATCACAAGCTCATCAGAAGAGACACAGATAAGAATGCTTCCAACCTGGCTCTTACCTTCCAATCTCAATGCACAACAGCGGTGGAAATTTAGCAAGCCAGATGCAATCATGGTTACTCCGACCCAGCAACCACGCCCCAAACGAAACCCAACAAACCCGTATCAAACAAAAGCTGCCAATAATGCAAGGAGAGTTGCCCGTACTCACCAAGCAGATGGCAATCTGAAGAGCTAAGAGCTAAGAAACTTGCTTCCAAGGGGACAAAAATCCGAGTGGGTACCTCTACGTGGTGGTCCCTAGAAACGTGTTGCTTGCTCAGAGGAGGGTTGCATGGCTAAACTTCACTCGGCCAGCAGCAGCGTAAATATAGTGCCTGGAGTTTGCAGCCGCGGCAGCAGGGGGGGGGGGTTGGGGGAGGGGGCTGCGGGACAGCAGCGGAGGGGCATGGACTAGGCATTGGCTCATTGCAAGCTGGCTCTGGAGCGCGAAGCGTATGTGGGGTGCACTAGAGGTGCTTGTGAGGAGCGCTTCACATTCGATGTGCGAATCTTGCTTGCACATTTGAAGGATGCTTTATATGGTATTAAAGGGCCCATTTCTAATTGGCACTAGGCTTCAAGTGGACCAAGTACTGCTGTTGGATGTCGGTAATTGCCAATCACCTTGAGCCCTTTATGAAGGCAAGTTGCCTTCTTTTGGCGGATGCTTTGCCAGTCAGTTATTTTGTTAATGCCGTTGTCATACTAAAGCATCTGACAACTTTGTATGCCCCCGGCTTGTTTGCTATGTTTTTTGCGCACTCTTTTTTCTATTTCCAGAGCACGTCTGTGGGATGGTAATTACGTGCTGGACATAAGCTATGAACTGTTCCTTCCTCTTCATCAGAAGCTTGTTCTACATATAACGACTAAACAGACTAACTTCTTGCATACCTCTATCTGGAGCACCATTAACCTGACACACAAACTGAATGAACACTGTCGTAACAAATCACAGTCACTGCGACTTTGAAATTATAAGACCCAGAACAACAACTAATACCGCAATGTCAAAATCAGAAAATGCTATCGTCAAATGTTTTACTGGCTTCCCCAACTTATTGAACAAGACAAGGCAGAACTGCCTCAACTGAAAAACCAACTAACCAAATCGCCCGAATCGTCACTGCAACCAAGAATATGGCATGAAAACTCCATCAGACATGCATCTACACTCAGTGAGAAGCATGCAATACAACTAAATCAACAACTGTCACTTAGAGGAGTGGGTCTGGATGCCACATGCCACGGCACACACCCTCTCCGACCCAAAATTGTTTTTTTCTTTCGTGTGTTGGGGGGTTATCTGGTGCGGGCACCTACAAAACCCCCTCCCTTAATCATGCTATCTGTGTCATCACTACCAGCTGTAATTCATGGTTGACACCCTTTATTAGGCTTGGTCTGGAAAAGAGAGCAACTGTTGCGTATATCATAACTAATACCTGCGACCCGCGCAGGCTAAGGCTGAGACCAAATCTTTTCCATTGTGCAAGATGTCCTTTAAATTGCTGTGACAGCTTCATTTGCGATCCCAAAATGACTTTTCCTCGTTTCCTTGCTTTTTGTGGAGTGAGAAGAGGAGTTGCTTTTTTTTTTAGCCGTCGGAAATCCAACTACCACAACATCTGGGCGGCTAGAGGTAAATCTGTCTTTATCTGGGAAGTGGAGTGGGAAGAGTCATTTTGGAACAAATCTACTTTCAGCTGTTTCAGAATCTGGAGATTCCACATGGCCATCCGTTCGTTGCTGCCTAAATCCACGAGACAACGCATGAACCTAAGGAGCCTGTTTGCTGATAGCCTTGAAGATCATGCGGCATGCTAAATTATGTCTTTCGGTGATCATGATCTTTATTTGTGTGTTGGCACCCAGAAAGTATGTGTAGGGCACTGTCTAATTGTGGGGAGAGGGGGCAAGTTTGGCTTGTTGAGAGTCTGAACAATACCACATGTCTTTGATTATAAAGGGTGACTGTTCTGTATTTCATAATGATGCATTCGGTCTTAAAGGGGACATAGGATGATGTTAGGTAAGCATTGCTAGTGGCTCCATTGGCAGTACCATTCTTTATGAGGTTCTGGTAGTACGCATGGTAGTCCGCTTCAGTTTTGGCATTTCCCAGTTTATGGAGAAATTGCATATGTGCTTAAAGGGCGTCATGGTGGTTTGGTAGGTACCAAAGCTGTGGGGAGGAGAATGGGCCATGTTTGTTGTATGGGTATGATTACGGAATTGTGTTTGGTTTTTTATGTTCTTTTGCAAGCCAGTGGATGTTGTAGAAGGGATTTCCCTCAGGGCCTGCTGTTCTGATGGAGGTGTCAGCAATGTCGGCGTAGGTGGTGGCTGACATTTTAGCAAGGGGGTCGGCATGTTTATTACCAAGAATACCGGCATGGGACTCAACTTTGAAGAAGTAGATGGGCGATGGTGATTGGCGGATTGCTTTAGCAATCGATTGAAGGACATCTCCTTGGATGTGGTGGCGATGGAGATTTGGGTGTGACAGCTGCTTTTTGATTTGGTGCAGTGATGTAAGGCTGTCTATGGCTATATGTGAGTAGCCGTGTATGACTGCAGCTGCTATAGCTGCTAGCTCTGCACGTGAGATGGTGTTGGTTATACCCATGCCTTTTGGGTTTACATAGCGGAAAACATTTAAGTGAGGGTGGTATACGTCTGATCCGGTGTCTTGCCCTACTTCATACTTTTGGAGGCTGGCTTCCATCAGTGTAGGTCCAATCCCGCCAATCTTTTACCTTACAGGTTATATTTTGGCTGGAGCTGTTTTGGGGTGCTCCGTTGATACAGTTATGAGGTTGTTCAGTGCTAATCAGCAGGGCACTTGTTTTATCTGGGCCTTCTGGGGCTTGAGGGTAGTCATTGGGTAGCTTATTAATCTTTGTTGAGTCCTGAGTGTTGTCCGGAACCTAAGGCTGTTTGGTAGGGATGGTTATGGATGTTTTGAATTTCCCACTTTGCCTCTTGAGGGATCTCTTTGGCAAGTTCTTTTAGCCAGTCTTTGTTGTGAGCATTGAGGCAGACCCTGCCCTTGGTTTTCCATATGGCAACGATCTTCAATTCCCAGGAGTGTTTGGAAAGTGGTATTTGTATGTTGTTCCAGAAGGGCACTTTTGCATATTGGAGTTGGTTTTATGGGATGGTGCCCAGGAATTTACAAATGTGTGGGTATTTGCGGCAGAGTGATGCATAGGGATTTGTGGTCATTCTTTTATTCCAGGAAGGGAGGAGCATGAATGTGGCTGTTTCCTCTATGCTGACAGCAGCAGAGTAGATGGCGTGTCTTGTTGCAAAGAGCATGGTGTTTCCATGGTAAATGGGATGGCAGATGGAGAACCCAGGAATACAGGAGGAGAAGGCATTGGTGTTTGCCCCAAACACTTTGTCCCTTAGGTGCTCACTCCAGTGATGGGGGAATTTGGGGTCATGGTCGAGAGGGGATGCCATTACTATTTCTTTAGTGACCAGGGCCCAGTTTTGAAAGGCGGCGGTGATGTGGGAGGGGAGTATCTGTGCAAAAGAGTCTTTAATTTTTTGTTCGTATATTTAGAGACAGAGGTGTCTTTACGTGAAATGAGGCCTACAAGTTCTGATGCAAAGCTAATGGGAGGAGGTTGGACGTGATCTTGTAGACCGCTGCATTTTGCCCTGTGAAAGGCCTTTCGTAGTATGTTAAGGCGCTCGGGAGAAAGCATACCTTTACACTTTCCGTCGACATTGCAAATACAGGCTACTGTGTCAGTGTACACTTCAGGAAGCATAGTGTCATCTGGGGAGGATTGGGTATTCTTTTCTTGATACTCCATGAGATCAATGGTTGGGATTCAGTACTCACAATGCCCTGTGGCCGTGATGTCAGCCTGTGGGTTGGTGAATTGGATGTCAAAGCTAACTCTGTTACAAAGATCGACATTGTAGGGTTGGTACGCATTGCCCTCTTGGATGCATGGCAGAAAACCCTTGTTTTTGAAGATCATATAGGTGTTCATCTGGTGCAGGCTGAGGTAAGTTCGGTGCAGCGATTTGCTCTTTAAACTTATTAAGGCTCTGCTTGAAGCTTTCACACGTGTTTTGAAGTTCTTCTGGCTCCCAGGTTGGGTTTCATGAGACTTCCACAATCTCTCTTTTCTGAAAGTGGATACGGCTTTCCTTTTCATTTTAATTAAAATCAATACAGGCAGGGCAGGCGCATGAATCATTGGCATCAATAGCTTCTCTTTCAGTGGCGTTGCAGCAGTTTGTTTTAAGCAAGCATTGCCAGTGGTAGGTACGGTTGCAGACGTCACAGATGTGCATGTCTTTAAAAGGTGGGGAGAGGTCTGGAAATTCAAGTCCTAGATGGTAGGAGCAAATTTTGCAGCTTGCACACTTAATTTGGCTGCGAGCAATAGTCTTACTGGATTTGGGCACTAGTCCAAGTGATTTAAAGAGGGGTAAGGCCCATCTTTCAATATTCATGGGGGCATAGTAATTGTGGTATTGTTTCTGTCTTAGGGGTGTATCATCTCTGTCTCTTTTCTTGGGGGTGAAGAACCTCCAATTACCTATGTGTAGGATGTCCATATAATCATAGTAGAGTGTGTTGGTGGCCTCTGTGGGTGTCATTGAAAAAGCCTTATCCTTCTTGTAAGTCCAGAATTATCATTGAATATGCGTGGTGCGCAGGGGGGGCAGGTTTAGGCTAGGAAGGTTATGGGGTATATCGAGAATCTCACATCTTCTTTTCCTTTGGGGTCTGCGCTGTGATGATGATGCTGGGTGGTTTGCAACCTCAAAGGTTGGGTTGTTGTGTATCTGGTAAATTATCGGGTTGATGATATTGATATGCTGGATGGGAGCAAAAATTATTTGTGTGATTGCTTGTGTTGCATGGTGGTTGTGGCTAGTGATTTGTGAGCGTGTGGTGCGTTTGTTTGGCTTACTGTTTGTAGGTTCTTGTAGTTCAGTAGGCTGAATTACTATTTGTGAGCTTAATGCAACAGTGTCTATGATTTGAGTCAGGGGCGTATGTTGCTGACTTTCTGTTTGGCTGCGCGTCCTCTTTCTGGTACTGGAGAGGGGTGCACGCTTTGCTAGTTGGTCTTAAAAAGGGTGGCCAGTTGGTTAGTGGGAGCAGGGTCAGAAAGGCAAAGCTGTAGTTTATGGCAATGGTATTGACGAGCGAAGTGCTTATAGAGTTGTGGTTCCTTTTTGTTTAGCTGGATACCCTTTGTAAGTAGCGTTGTGAGCGCAGGGTTTTTGTTCGTGGTGAAGGTGGAGGCCCATCCACCGTTGTGGCGAGGGAGTGTTGCGTTTGGGGAAGCTCAGTGCGTGATATGTTGCCATGTGATGTGCGTTTCCTGGGTCGAGCATTATTGGATTCTGTACTGTGGGGGTAATTCCTTCTAAAAATGGAGGTGTAGGTACGTTAACGTGACCTTGAATTTCTGTTTAAAATCAGATGTGAATATAGAGGAGGGAGGGGATGTTTGCGGCTCTAAGTTTGGTGTGTCAAAAACAGAGGATTGGTTGGGGTGTCCAATACTTGTTGATGGATCTGTGTGTGTAGGTGGTGGGCCTCTGATTAGGTTGTTTGTAATGGGGTGCCTGTGGTGTTTTGCTGAGCGTGGCTGTGGTGGGGGTGTTGTGTAGATGGGCAAAGTTTGTTGAATTTGGGTGTTTGCGGGATTTGGGGGCACCTCTTTGTGAGCCGATGTGTTGATGTGTGTGTCTAGGAGACCTGTGAAGGAGTTGTTTTATTTGCAATAATGAAGTAGGATAGACTGTTTTGGATTCCTTTCTTGGAGTATTTGTGCAATTGATGTTGGGCTTGGCCCTTGTGTTCCAGGCAGATAAGCAATGGCGGCAAGCCTATTTAGGGCTATGACGTGCTTTTTGAAAATCAAGTGTGTTTGTTTCTGAGTTGTTTCCCAGAGACAATGTATTTTTCGCACACATGAACTACCAGGCACTCACAACTAGCACAGCCCCACATTGCTTCCATTTCTTCAAATTGTACTGAATATCTCATGCTGGCACAATCCTGGAAGATTGAAGTGAATTGCTGCTCCAGTGGCTTGACTCACCCCGCGGCCTGCACCTGAGCACTCGTGCCTCTGACTTTTGGACATGTCCACAGACCCTCCCTTTCACCCAGCTTGCTCAAAAATGATGGCAATTGACTGAGCTTGAGCCGAGGATTCCGATGCTATGTTAAGAATTCCGTGGAAGTAGTGGCCCAGAAAAAGATTGGGGACCTCCCCCCCCAAAACGAAAACCGCATCGGGGCGCCCCCCCCCCCTCCCCGATTCGACCCATATATATACCAATCGATCGCTCTCGACGTCAGGATTCCGAATATATGATTCTTTTTATCGGAAAGTAGACATGCCGTCCAAAACCTATGCTTCCTACACCCTCCTGCCTAAGAGCCTAAAAAAGGTTTGCTTTGCCAGTCAATGGCTACTGCCTAAAAACGTTGAGACATAGCAGGAACCTGACGCACTTCACATCCCTTCAAAAATATGAAATATGAAGCTTTTCAGCTCATAGCTCCACACGAGGTGCTTCATCAGGATTGTAGTACTTTGCAGTGTCCCAGTAATGACTCACATTGCGCAGGGACAAAACCTGTGTGAACATAGAAAAGTCAGAAGACAGGGATTTATGGTGCACAACTTGTTGTGTGGGGCTCCAGCGTGAGGACTAATCACTACTCATACTGAATCATACTTTAGTGTGTAAACTACGAATCACTACTCATACGTGTGTAGACTACGAGTCACTACTCATGCGTGTGTAGACTACGAGTCACTACTCATACGTGTGTAAACTACGAGTCACTACTCATACTGATCTTTAGTGTGTAGACTTAAATCCATTCTTAAATATCTCTAGGAGGTAGGCTTTCTTAGATCAGATGATCGTTATCAGGTGTAGACTTAAATGCATTCTTATATCTCTCTAGGAAGTAGCTTTTTCAGATCAAGCTGATCGTTGTCAGGTGCAGCCTTAGATCCTTTCTCTCATCTCAAGCAGGTAGCTTCTCTAAGAGCAAGCTAATTGTTACCAGGTGTAGCCTTAGATCCTTTTTTCTATCACGCGAGGCGAGAGCTTTTATTAGATCAAGCTAATCGTTACCAGGTGTAGCCTTAAAGTCCTTTCTTCTATCAAAGAGGCGAAAGCTTTTTTAGATCAAGCTATTTGGTACCAGGTGTAGCCTTAGATCCTTTCTTCTATCACGCGAGGCGAGAGCTTTTATTAGATCAAGCTAATCGTTACCAGAAGTAGCCTTATATCCTTTTTTCTATCACGCGAGGCGAGAGCTTTTTTTAGATCAAGCTAATCGTTACCAGGTGTAGCCTTAGATCCTTTCTTCTATCACGCGAGGCGAGAGCTTTTATTAGATTAAGCTAATTGTTACCAGGTGTAGCCTTAGATCCTTTCTTCTAGCACGCGAGGTGAGAGCCTTTCTTAGATCAAGCTATTTGGTACCAGGTGTAGCCTTAGATCCTTTCTTCTACCACGCGAGGTGAGAGCCTTTTTTAGATCAAGCTAATTGTCACCAGGTGTAGCCTTAGATCCTTTCTTCTAGCACGCGAGGTGAGAGCCTTTCTTAGATCAAGCTATTTGGTACCAGGTGTAGCCTTAGATCCTTTCTTCTACCACGCGAGGTGAGAGCCTTTTTTAGATCAAGCTTATTGTTACCAGGTGTAGCCTTAGATCCTTTCTTCTATCACGCGAGGCGAGAGCTTTAATTAGATCAAGCTAATTTTTACCCCAGGTGTAGCCTTAGATCCTTTCTTCTATCACGCGAGGTGAGAGCCATTCTTAGCTTGAGCTTAATCGTTACCAGCGTGTGAACCTGGATATTCAGTTAGTGCCAATTTCTCAAGTCAATCTGGTCGTTACCAGTCTGAACACTTGGATATTTAATGAGAGTCAGGTTTGCAGCGGAACCAGGAGTAGCGTGCGCGCGCGTGCACACACACACGAACACACACAAACACACGCGCACGCATGCAGGCACACATGCACACACACGCACACACACACACACGCACGCACGCACGCACGCACATATACACACGCATGCACGCACGCAGACCCACACAAATACACATACACATGCCTCAGCTTCTTGCATACATACCTGCTGTGCGTGCTCAACACTCTGGCATTGCTCAACTTTAAAGCCTTGGAAGGCTGGCTTCTTGATCAGTCCCTCCCACACCTGTGCATACCACGCAAATGTAGGTGCACTTTAAAATGGATGTTACAATAATCACACTGCAATGAGTGATCAGTCCCTCCCACACCTGTGCATACCACGCAAATGTAAGTGCACTTTAAAATGGATGTTAAAATATTCAAACGGTGATGAGTGATCAGTCCCTCCCACATCTGTGCATACCACGCAAATGTAAGTGCACTTTAAAATGGATGTTAAAATATTCAAACGGTGATGAGTGATCAGTCCCTCCCACATCTGTGCATACCACGCAAATGTAAGTGCACTTTAAAATGGATGTTAAAATATTCAAACGGTGATGAGTGATCAGTCCCTCCCACACCTGTGCATGCCACGCAGATGTAGGTGCACTTTAAAATGGATGTTACAATATTCAAACGGTGATGATTGATCAGTCCCTCCCACACCTGTGCATACCACGCAAATGTAGGTGCACTCTAAAATAAATGTTAAAATGGATGTTACAATTATCAAACTGCAATGAGTGATCAATCCCTCCCACACCTGTGCATACCACGCAGATGTAGGTGTGTTTCAAAACAAACTGTACATTTTCTTTAACGATTACGCTCTAGTTAAACAGCAGTAGGTAAAAAAAACAAGCACAGGTACACAGGCACCTGTGGATGCCACAATGTGGGTGTGTTTAAAAACAAACTGTACACACCTACATTGTGTGTTTTAGCACAAACGGTACAATTGTCAACGATTACGCTCTAGTTAAACAGCAGAAGGTAAAAATAACAGGCACCTGTACAGACAGCATAATAGTGAGGAGCACAGGGATTCAGCACAATTGTATGTGTATGCCTTGTGTGTGTGCATGTGTGTATGTGTGTGTATGTGTGCGTGCGTGTGTTTGTGTGAATGTGTGTGCATGTGCGTGCATATGCGACTTACTAGGTCGCACGAGTTTGGAGTCCCCTCTTGCTCATCTTCATCCTCATCCTCACCCTCATCCTCCATGTTGTCTTTGTGCTGCGTGCATGTGTGTGTGTGTGTGCTTGTGTGTTCGTGTGTGTGTGTGTGCGCACGCGTGTGTGTGTGTGTGTGTGTGTGTGTGTGTGTGTGTGTGTGTGTG
>Ga0307951_1003011_pt1 | contig 10593 bp, 10 predicted proteins | sample OrgLakmetagen374_FD_201842 | JGI IMG/M metagenome (GOLD analysis project Ga0307951, IMG submission 201842) | Saline water microbial communities from Organic Lake, Antarctica - #374 | ecosystem: Environmental > Aquatic > Non-marine Saline and Alkaline > Saline | place: Antarctica: Organic Lake... | reverse complement strand
CTGTTGGGCTGGGGTTCTGATGCTGTGCCGGCTGCTGCTGGCTGTGTTGGCTTTGATCCTGAGGTGGGGGGGCGCCGCCACTGCCTGCGCGGCTGCGCACTCTCCTACCGCGCCCGCTATTGCTGCTGCTGCTGCTGCTACTGCTATTCCTGTTACTGTCAGATGCTGAGGGGGCTGTGTGGTGAACTCCTTGGGAACCCTCACCCCCACCCCCCGCCTCCCCGCTCCACTGCGCACCTTCTGAATTTGAGCTACTGCTGCACCTGCTGCTGCTGTTGCTACTGCTACCTTCTAAACCCCCTTCTCTTCTGCTCCCATGGCTCTCGCTACCCCTGTTGCTGCTGCTGCTGCTGCTGCTGCTGCTGTTGTTACTGCTGCTGCTGCTCCCGCTGCGGTTTGCGGCTGCTGAAGGGGAGAGCAGAGGGATTGGCACTGCGGCTGCAAGTGCATCCACTTCAGCCAGCCGCTGGAACAGAAAGCGTTTGGAGGTTTCGTAGCTAGAGAAGTGCACTGCACCGACGAGGATGGAGCACAGCGTGGCACCCCACACGCCCGCGTACAGGGCACGTATCAAGCTGGTGGGCTTGGATGCGCTCTGCGTCATGAGGTCCTTCATTACCTCAGATGACATCATGCCGTTGGCTTGGCAGCGCACCTGAGAGGGGAGGTGGGGTGTTGCTTGCTGACGTGTGTTGTGTGAGTGTGCACTTATGCAGCACTTGTACATATGAACAGGCGTGTGTGTCGGTCAGCACCTGTGTGCATGTGCTGCTGCGTGTGTGGTGCGGCATCTGTGTGCATATGCAGGTGCATGGATGCCTGCGTGAACCAGCTCCTGTTTGCACACCTGCGCTTCTAGAAATAGGGCAGGGCTTGCATATGTGGGTGTGTGCCAATGCTGGCAGGACCTTGACGCACCTTGATCGTGTCCAGTGGATATAGGATGGCCACTTGCACCACCTCTCCAACAGCCCCAGCAAAGGCTTCCACAAGGGATGGGGGCAGCAGGACCCTGCATGCGTGTGCGTGCAGATGGTGGAAGCGAACTCCAGCAATGCCAGAGCGAGAGACACTGGAGATGCATCACCAGTAAGCCAGCGGCTGCCTGCGATGTCCTAGTGCACGCGAAGGTTGGGACTTAAAACGAGTCCTGTTTTCACACCTTTTGGGCGCCAGTACTCCATGGGAGCCACTTTGCTCCCTGCATCTGCTCCTCCTATGTGTGTAGGCAGCTACACTGAAAGCCCCTGCTGTGGCCACTGAGCCTAATGCTAGCTGTTGTCTAGTAGGACGACCTATCGAGCTTAACGGGCCCCTCATCGCCTCAACTTATTTGATGTTCATTCCTTATTTTAAATTCCATCGGGACAGCAGGAGGCAAACTGTGATTCCGAAATAAATAAGAAATTAAGTTTAATAGTTATAGAATGTCAGGTAAATGCGCCTCATTAGTTGTGGTGTGTGTGTCTGTGTGTGCATATGTGTGTGTGCGTGTGTGTGTGTGCGTGCGTGCGTGCGTGCGTGTGTGTGTGCGTGCGTGCGTGCGTGCGTGCGTGCGTGCGTGTGTGTGTGTGTGTGTGTGTGTGTGTGTGTGTGTGTGTGTGTGTGTGTTTCAATGTGCGTGTGTGTGTGTTTCACTGTGTGTGTGCGCGTGTGCGTGCGCGTTTGTGTATATATATGTGTGTGTGTATGTGTGTTTCACTGTGCGTGTGTGTGTGTGTGTGTGTGTGTGTGTGTGTGTGTGTGTGTTTCACTGTGTGTGTGTGTGCGCGTGTGCGTGCACGTTTGTGTATTGTTGTGTGTGTGTGTGTTTGTGCGCGTGTACGTGTACGTGTATATATGTGTTTGTGTGAGTGTATCTGTGTGTGTGTTTTGTGTGTTTGTGTGGGTGTGTGGGTGTGGATGTGGGTGTGGGTGTGTATGTCTGTGCGTACGCGCGTGCATGCTTACCTGCGTGCGTGCACGCGGTATGTGTGTGCGCGTGTATGTGAGGACAAAGATGCATTCAGACAGAGCAAGCGAGCAGCTTCCCCTCCGACGCCTCTGCACAATTTGTGCTTGCTCCCATACACGCACGCACACACACACACACGCACACACACACACACACTCTCATACACACACATACATACACGCACGCAGGCACACACTCCAAGCACCTCACTGCAAAGCTCCTTAGGCGCTTAACCAATCTTCCATCAACATAAGTGACAACTGGCGCTAGACGGAATCTGTCCATGAAAAGTACGGCATGAGTGGCACAACTCCTGTGTCCAACCTCCAACCTCCACAAAAGGATCAAGATCATGAGGCCGATGCTGACTTCCTCGTGCACATCATTGACACCGCTCCTCCTTCACTTCAAGCTCCTGCACTGCCAAGGAGATCTCCGGGAAAGCGAGAGCTAGCCACCCCTCCTAGCAGCCAGCCCCCCGCGAAAAGAGCTCGCCTTGATGTGCCTGATGAACTCTTCAACTTGCAGTATGGTGGGTGTTTGGAGTGCCTTGCCCTCCTCCTCACCATTAATTGTTGTGGTGAAATACACCCACTGCCCACAGCCGTTCGTCCTCCCTAGCTGAAAGCACACCTCCCTTGAGCGTCGTTTCCCTCACATGAAAGTTGCTGCTTTAGTTTGCTCTACCTCTGTTGGTTCTTGTGGCTGGAAGCTGGAAGTCATCATGGCCAAAATGCAGTTATACCAGAGGGGGCTAACTGAGACCCAAAACGGGCAAGTTTTTATATGCTCTTTGACTTATACGCCCCAAAATTGGCAAGCTCCAAATCTTACATAATATGAATCTGTCCATAAATTTAAAATTTGGAGCTTGCCAATGTTGGGGCGTGTGCTTAATTTGCTGTGGCGTGCAGGCCATTCTTTACCACAAATTCATACCAATTCACCCACTGCTCCAATCTGAAATATTTTTAATGGTGTAGAATCCTTATTGGAAACGATTATCATTGCAACAAAATAAAAGAAAACAGCTGAGTGGTTGGTGTTTTATGAGGATTTTAGCCATTTTCCCATGGAAATCACCACATTAGGATTTACATGCACCATGGGTGCTTAATGCAGTATTTCTCAGCACGCTAAGTGACCCACATAAAACTGGGCACATGCCTGGGTAGCTCTCAATGCCAGATACACTTTGGTACTAAAATGGTGTCGATCTGATGAAGTGGCTGTGAGTGACTGTCCTCTGAATGCAAAAATGGGCATTTTCAGGCATTTCCTCCGTTAGCCCCCTCTGCAGTTATACACACCTCTTTTGGTGAGTTGATGACACAACAATTCTGTATGAATATCTTTAGCGTGCCCCCAATACTGCTGTGGTCAAGATCCGCCTTCAAGACCACTTTTATGTACTTCTCTACATGTTTAAATAAATCTTAAAGCACCGGATCAGACCCTCAATAGCTGCCTCTAAATCCCTTCAGCTCTCCCTCCTTCCCTCTTTACGCCAGTGCAGTAGCACAACCTTTACAAATACAGCTGCTGAACTTGTACACGATGAGACGACCAGCATCGCAGCTCCCTTCTCTCTCCCCCATCTGCCTTCACCCCACCCTTATCCCAACAACATCACAACCCCCTTCCCTCTCATTGCACCTCAACCCAATGCACTCTATTGCTGCTCCTGGGTGGTCCTTTGCTGCGTAATAATTCCCCTTTATCCTTTATCACATCCTATTTATTGTATCCTCTATTTCCCCCTCTATACATACCCATTCTACACAGTTTGTGTCCCTAGGTAGGTATACGCATCCTACCTCTCCGTCATTATTTTTCTATGCCTTCCAGAGCGAGATAACCAGACGCCAGTGTTTGACCGCGCTACGCCTGTGGTGCTCCAGAAAAGTGGCTGCGGTGCAAAGCCTTTGTTTTCTTTCCTCTCACCTGAGGTGAGAAGTGAGGAAGAGGACGAGCTGGCAAAGAGGCGGAGCTGCTTGTGAATGTGGTGGGGCTTTGGTCTGTTCCATTTCAAAGACCCGTGCTCTGTACCTCTTCTTGTCTCTTGTGGGGTCGTGAGCACGGGCTAAGAGCCTTTCCTTAATGCACGCCGATTTTCCTCGGCGTCGACTTTGATTGGTGTGATGTCTGCATGAGTTGGTGAACAACGGATTGTGTGCAATTCTGTCAGACAGGGCAACTTTGTGGTACACTTGCTTGCGTTTTGTTGGCCCTTGCCGATGCTGGTGAGCGCTTGAGGGGCAGGTCAAGGTGTCTAATTCTGGAATACCTAAACACCTTTACAAAACCATGCTTACTTTTTTAATCATGTGCACTTAAACAAATGCGTTTTTAAACCATGTATGCTTATTTTAAATGTATGCTATTTTAACCATGTGCATTTTTGAAAGCGTTTTCAAACCATGATTGCATTTAAAAAACACGTATGGACCTTTACAAGTCTTAGTGCTCGCATGATATCAACGAGACACGAAGCCTGAGCTCATATGTGTGTGCATAAAAGCTAATGCAGGTAATGCACTTTGGTTTCTTGTGAATAAAATGATGATGCCCAATGCTTTCTTCTGCCCTCTATCTACAATTCTCTATCTGCGCTTGATGCTTATGCGCCCCGCTTTGGTATTCAAGCTCATTCACTCAACATTCCATCTTTTTCACGTTAAACAATGCATTTGGCATCGAATCCATTAAATCGTATGTTTGTAAGGCCCTTGCCGATGGGCGTGAGAGGGAATAAAGAGGGAGCCATCCAAACCATCATGCAACGTAATAACATCATTATCTTAAATTACATGCATCATCCTTCAGGGGGAGTCCCTGCCGATGGGTGTGGGAGGGAATGAAGAGGGGGCCATCCAAACCATCATGCAACGTATTAACATCATTATCTTAAATTACATGCATCATCCTTCAGGGGGAGCCCTTGCCGATGGGTGTGGGAGGGGCAGACAAAGAGGGAAACCAACATGCACAAGCAAAGGACGCAAGGCCCGTGCAGAGAAGGATGAACCTTAGCCAAAGTCGTTGCTTCAATTGTGGTAAGCGTCATTTGTTCTGGGGGGAATGCCAATTAAGGGTAGGTGTAAAGGGTCTGTGAACAAGCAGGGATCAGGAATCGGCCAGATCGCTCGGACAGGTGTATTGACCGCAACAGTCATCTGTCTTCTAGGTATGCACAAAGTATGCTAACGCTTTGAGCTTAGCCATCCATTCAATCTCAGGTCTGCAAAGCATTTTTTGCGCAGCGCTTTATGCTAGACATTTGTAAGCTTTTCCCCGAATGCTGTCAATGGTAAGCACCACAACAAAAGGTTGCACATAAAGGAACAGCCAGTTTTCAAGGCAGTTCCCCGTTTAAACTTTCATTCAATGCTATGCATAATGACAGCTGGAAGTTATCTCTCTCTCTCTATCTCTCTCTCTCTCTCTCTCTCTCTCTCTCTCTCTCTCTCTCTCTCTCTCTCTCTCTCTCTCACACACTCACTACTCGTGCTGTTTGGGTGTGCAGGCAGCTATGCTCACCCAATCGTTTCCTGCCCTAAACCAAGAAATCAAGCTGCTATTTCAGAAGCGCGGGCGAGGTACGTCTCATAGGTGTTTCGCCCTTGGTAGGGCAGTTTGTGCATGCACAATCCTGGTTGCAGCAGGTTTAATGAGGCCAAGGCAGAGCGTCACCAACACGCACACAGGCACACACAAACACACATTCACATACACGTGCACATACACACAAATACACGCACACAAATGGATTTGAGCAAACACAGCTGAAAGTTGGATCGAAACAATGCCCGCAAGTTTAACGAGGCCAAGGCAGAGCGTCACCAACACGCACACAGGCACACACAAACACACATTCACATACATGTGCACATACACACAAACACACACACACAAATGAATTTGAGCAAACACAGCTGAAATTTGGATCGAAACAATGCCCACAGGTTCAACGAGGCCAAGGCAGAGCGTCTATCCCGTGAAGGGCTAGGAGCCATAGGTGGCCACAGCCATTCCAGCGCCCCTTCCTTTATGTCCCCCGGAGGCGGCCAATCTTCAGGGAAGGGCTCCAGTCACCCTACAAGGTGTGTGTGTTGTGTGTTGTATGTGTATCTTAGAGTGTGGGCGACGTTCTTTTAGCCAGGCCAGCTATGTGATGATATCCATTGTCGTTGAAGCTGGTATTAGCTACCTTGCTCCTTAACCGTCTCCTTGGGTTGGCAATCGGCCACAGTCATGTGACAATCACAGTTGTTAGTCAAGCTGAGCAAGCAGCGTTGTTGTCTGTGGTTCAGAGGTGGGGAACGACAGGATGACTAGCAGGCACAACAGGCAGGAGATAGTAGGACAAGAAAAAGGCACGGATAGCTGGCATGGCTGTTAGCTTGGTAATCGATGGTCGTTTGGTTTGCTGAAATATGCCAGTTTTGTAAGGATCAGCCTGCCAGCACCACTTATAAAATGGATCAAGAACGTGCAAATGGGGTTGAACGCACGTGTTTCCTTTTCGTCATAATACTACGCCATAAAATAGTGGTGTTCTTCATTCATTGCTTTGTACAAATGCTTGCTTAACTGCAGACTCCACAAAATGACCTTCGCTTGGACGAGGCATGTGTGTGTGTCTGTAGAAAATGCACGTGTTTGAGTTCTGCAATGATGCCAGTAATGCAAGGTTGTCGTTCAGCGTGTTCTTGCTGTCCGTCTGCTTGACTGTGCTTACATCTGCCTAAACACATTAAGTACTTCAACTCTGTCCAGCATATGTGTCTGCTTGGCTGTGTATACAGCTGCCTAAACACAGGTACGTGAACTCCATCCAGCAGCTGTCCAGCATGTTTCATGGTATGTGCTCTCCTAAAGAAAAGATAATTAGAAGCAACACATAGGTAGTGAAAACCACTCGCCACATTAATTACCTACACAAAGGTACTTTAACTCCATCCAGCAGCTGGGTTCACCATTCGCTCTTGCCTTTGACGCCAAGCCAGGCGTCATCTCTGCCCACCTTGCCTTTGCTTTGGGTAGGTTGATGCGGCTCAGCGCAAGCACTTTCTTTTTTTTACGCTCCTCTCTCCAAGCTTCATGTTTCATGTGTTAAAAAGAAAACGCTAGCTTTCTTTTCTTTACGCACCTCTCTCCAAGCTTCATGTGTCAAAAAAAAAGGATACAAAAGAGTCACTTTGAAATATGTCACTGTTGGTTCAGCCAAACCAAGTAAGCTTGAGCGCTGGCTTTCTGTCTCAAGTACACTTAAATTTCTTAAGTGTGTACAAACATGGACATTCAAAGGCTGGCACGTTTCCTATTTCAGCACTCAGTGGGCAAGAGCCACACATCCTTCAGCATAACTGCGTGCTTCATAAATTATAAATTATGAGTCATAATGCAATTCTAGGCACCAGCAATCCACAGCACCCTTTCTTCAGCTGCCAAGCATGGCTGTAAGCGTAATGTACAACACGTACATTCTGACATTGAACGCCTTCATCCTTCATCATGCATTCACAACTATCGTAAATCATACAGCCTTCACAACTACCGTGTACCTATTCTACAGGCATGAGTGATCCCACGGCACCCCCTCCTTGGCTGCCGAACATGGCCATGCATGGCCTGCCACCGGGATACTGTCAGGCACTAGTGACGCACGCTGAAAATGATGGGTCACACATCGATCGCTATCGTGCATCTGTCCCAGAGGCAGCTGCCCCTGAGGCTGAGGAGGAAGACTTTGACAAGATTCAGGTACGGCTTGTACCCCTGCATATGCTCATGCACTTCGCAGGTGTTGCGTAGGAGGGCAATAGTTCTATATTTAAGGGTGGGTAAATAGGGTGTCTGGTTTTGCCAGCGAGGCTCGAGGAGCCTCAACAAGGCTCGGCACTCGCTGGGGAGGCCCTTGTTGGTGCATTACGGTTAGAAAACCACTTTCTCAAATCTGCACGGATTGAGCCGAAACTTTTTCTGTTGTTTGCTTATATATATTAATGAATATTAACGTTATGACCGGGTGGAAAATATGGGCGTGTGAGCCAGTAAAATTCGTTTAGGGTTTTCGTTTACACCCCCCCCCTGTTGTACACCCCTTTTAACTCTTCCTGGTGTTATATAATAATCAATAGATATTATTAATGAAGTTACTTGGTTTAAAAGATGGGCCTGTCAGCCGATTTAGCCACGAAAAACTCGGATTTGGGAAGTTTTGGCGGATTTCTGGGGAGATGGGGCTGATACCGCCCAAAACACGTGGACACCCTCGCTGGCCGACGAGTGTCTTCCACACCGGGAAAGAGGCTCGGCGAGGCTCGGCTCGGCTCGGCTAGCCTCACACTCGGCGAGTCTCAGCGAGGTCATGTCAGATCTGGATCTATGATAACAGATGTGTTGCGTAGGAGGGCGATAGTTTTATAATGACAGATCTGGATCTATAATAAAAGATGCCCATGCAATGTGCGAGTGTTGCGTAGGAGAGCATAGTTTTTTTGACTGGAACGGAGGGAAAGAGATGTGTGCTGCCTGTTGTCTGCGCATCCTTATTTTTTACATTTCATTTCTGAGTCCTTACCCAGCTGCCTTACCAAACAAAAGAAAAAAGTCCTTCGTTCAAGTTTTCTAAAAAAGTGGCACGCTTAAAAGTCAGCATGTGGAAGGTGCTGGTTGAATAGGGATAGCCAGAACCGTATATATGCACTATACACCGTATATGACCGTATATTTGGTGATTTCCCTGCCAAAATTACCGTATATACACCGTATATATATGGTTCTGGCCAACCCTAGGTATCTGTAAGTCGCTTCCCTGTGAGATCAGTACCACCATATTCCAAAAAGGCTATTCCTGCTACATGCTCCTCCTGGCGTGTACGCGCTGCAAAGCTGGCAACTCAACGGCAGACCCTGCATTTTACTGCGTTCTGCTATTTCCTCCAACGGCCGACCCTGCATTCTGCTGCGTTCTGCTATTTCCTCCGACGGCAGACCCTGCATTCTACTGCGTTCTGCTATTTCCTCCAACGGCAGACCCTGCATTGTACTGCGTTCTGCTATTTCCTCCAACGGCAGACCCTGCATTTTACTGCGTTCTGCTATTTCCTCCAACGGAAACCCTGCATTTTACTGCGTTCTATTACGTTGTGCAACGGCAAACACTGTGTTCCACTGCGTTCTACTTTGCTGCGCAACGGCAGACACTGCGTTGTGTGTGTGTGTGTGTGTGTGTGCGTGTGTGTGTGTTCCACTGCATTGCCACTTAGCAGTTTACCAACCACCCTTGTGCCCTAGCTGCTGCTTGATGGCTCAAATTATTCTGCTAATCTTGTAGACTTACCAGCTTACCAGCCACCCTTGTGCCCTAGCTGCTGCTTCATGGCTCAAATTAGTTCGCTAACTTTGTAGACTCTTCATCAAAGCTTGCTCTTCAATGAAGGATTCGTGTGCTTCGTTAAGGAATTAGTGCTCTTGATCAAGGCGTAAGTGCGTCCCGAGCTACCTTTCTTTGCCTACATTCCAGTGGCCTGCACTTGCTGTATAGAAAAGAAAAAGAAAAAGCTACGCAGGCAGTGAAAGCCACTTCCTACATTTATAAAGGAATAATGCCACTTGGTACCGGGTACCGAAACACTCTTCCACCAAAAAAAAAGAAAAAGATCAACGGAGACAGCTTTACCTCAGCTTTGGCACCTTTCCTTCTACTCCATGGGTTATTGAGCATGCTTCAGTTGCGTCAAAATATCGCAAACCTTTCTACTCGTTTTGTTTTAAAGTCGTCCTCGTTCTCTTAGGTCAAGCAGCCATACCAGGTTGTACGCTCTCAGAGTCATACTTTGTCTAAACTAAACACAGGTGCTGATTGATGGTGAGGGGTTAAGTACCAGGTCAAATGCCTTGAGCATTAAACTTCATTAATACTAAAATCAGTTGCTGGTTGGTGGTGAGGGAACAACTACCTTGGCACCAAACCACAAGTCAACTAAAATCAGGAGCTGGTTGACGGTGAGGAGGTGTGCGTCCCTGAGTCTGAGCCACAATGCAATCAAACTCATTTAAACTTTACGAATCCTAAACTATATCAGGTGCTGGTTGACGGTGAAGAGTTGTGTCCCCCTGAAGCTAAGCTACGCGTCAATTTAAGAGCAGAAGAGACTGCAGCAGCGGCTCGCCTGGTGTCGGAGCCAGCAGGTCAGGGACAAGCAGCTTCGTCTCCTTTAGCGGCGACAGCTTCTCCCCTTCAAGCAGGTGCAGCAGCTCCTCAAAGAGAACCAGCACCTGCGCAGGGCAAGGTAGCTATTTCTCCATCAGCAGTGGCAGCCCCTCCTTCACCAGTAGGCGAGGCTTCTCCTTCAGCGGCATGCAGAGAGAGAGAAGGAGACGTGGCTCTCAAAGCCGCTCAAGACGCTCCAGCATCACGACAGTCGAGAGCCCCTCCAAAAGATGTGGCAGCCTTTGAAGCCACAGGTGGAAGGGTAACTCCTAGTGTTGTTGCTCCCACAACGGATCCTCCTGAGCTGCTGATGCTTCAGAAGATGGGAAGAGCTAGACGTGAATCTGAAGGAAGAGGGTCTGGAGAGGAGCTTGAAGAGGGGGAAATGCCACCAGATGAGGAGGAGGACATGGAGCTT
>Ga0307951_1003007_pt1 | contig 10597 bp, 9 predicted proteins | sample OrgLakmetagen374_FD_201842 | JGI IMG/M metagenome (GOLD analysis project Ga0307951, IMG submission 201842) | Saline water microbial communities from Organic Lake, Antarctica - #374 | ecosystem: Environmental > Aquatic > Non-marine Saline and Alkaline > Saline | place: Antarctica: Organic Lake... | reverse complement strand
CCCTCGGATTGGACTCATTTATATATAAATCGATAGCTTTTGATCTCAGGATTGACATAGAGATTTAATTCAACCGACCGGGGTGTTCCAAAAGTTGTGCTTTCTGGTGCCTCCTGGCTGCAGTTTTAAAAACAGCGTTGTGCCTTATTTTCCCTTTTTGAGGAATCTTTGCAGGTGTTACAAGTCTGTGGTTTTCACAGTGCTTTCCACACAACCTAGCTGTCGCACTTTTTGACTGACGGCTTTATTTGTTATCTGCGACCTGTCTGCAACCACTTCCTACATTGGAGCCACAGAGAAAAAAGAAAAATATCAATCAGGGTCAGAAGGGTCGCACGCTTCTTGGCCTGAAACCTACTCCTGATGAAGTTTGTAATGAAGCGCACATCTGGTACGGACAAGTTCAGCAGCGTAGTTGACAGAGAAAGCACGGAGGCTTGGAGGCAAATTTCTTGAATATCTGGGAATCAAGAGAGGTTATGTTGATGATGCCACCTTCTCCCACTAGAATAGGTGGAGGTCTTTTTGCTGTTTCTGCGTGGTTGTCAACTTGTTCTGAGGTCTACTCTCCTCATAGTGATTGATCTCAATGAGGTGGATGATGTTGTAGTATGCAGAGAGCTTTGATGGGTCAGTGCTGTCTGGTGGAAGTCAGATCTGCTGCGATGCTCAAGATGGCTGGCGGTGCTGCTGAGATGCTCCCAGTCTCTCTCAGTTGCCCCCTACCACTCTGAAGAACCCACCTCCCTTCATTCATAGTTTTTTTTCTTTTTGCAGAGATGGGGCAACCAGAACAACATCTGGACGTCTGAAGGTAAACCTGTTTTTGTCTGAGAAGCGAGGTGGAAAGAGCCACTTGCATATAGCCTATATAGGTAATGGAGATTGTGCATATTTAGCCGATTGCTGCTGCCTATATTCATGGAGACAAAGCAGGATCCTAGATCCTGTTTTGCTGAAGGGTTTTATTTATGATCATACTGCATGCCATGCTCAGCCTCTCAACAACTATATTCCTTATTTGTGTGTTGTACTACCCATATAGAAGTGCAGTGCACTGTCTGACTGTGGGTCGTGAAAGTGAGATAGACTTGTCGAGCGATTACACCAAACCACATTCACTTTGTTCTACAAAGGCAGACAAAGCTCGTTATGCATAGGCAAGTTTAAAGCTTGAGAAACGACTTTCAAAGAGGGGCAAGCTCAAAGCATACATTCTGCCTGACATATTATAAGCACAAGACATTGTCAACACAGCAGACAACATCCACATCAATTAGGCGCACTTGCGTTCTACACAATTTTCGAACTTCTGAAGTAAGCGAAAAAAATCCGGCACTTCAATGTACCAAAGCCCTGCCTGCTTGTGCACTTTGATGCTTCATTGGTGGAGGTACATGACATCACGGCTTGTACCAGTCCCACACCTTCAAGGCCTTGTACTCGCATGCCTGCACAACAGGTTGAAGCATTCAGTGACCTCCAACAACAGGGACAAGCAGATTCCGAGACTATTTTAACAGCATACTCATACCAACCTGCTTGGGTTGAAGATAATTCTCAAGCTTCTCGGCACCAAGCTCTCTTCCAAAGCCGCTGTACAGCAATGAGAAGCAGTGACTGCACGATTATTTTGCTGACATGTTTTTACAGAATTCCAGATCCCTAAATTGCCGGACACAGGCACACCTCAGCAAGCAGAAGCAGCACACCTTAGCTTCTTTCCCCCCCAAGGGGCTTGAGGAAAGCAAGGCTTGCTGCAATTCACCCTGTGTGCAATGAGCCAGGTGTTGGCGCAGAGTGGACAGAGAGACAACAAATAAAAGGGCAAGGAGAAGGAAGAAAAACAAGGAAAAGGCTGCAGGTAAAAGGCAAGATTCAAGCGCAACCCGTACCAAACAGTACCGCAGTCCATGCTTTCCACAACTCTTTGACAGCGTGCAGGATCCTTTGAGACCACAGCTCCTGAAAAGTTGCATGCTTTCAATGTGATTTCTCTGTGTCGTTCTTTTGGAAGTTTGTGATTTCGACTTCAAGTTGTGTGCACAAAAGAGTGTGAAACTGTGTACAGGAATAGTGCTGCTGCGATCTCACCTGCCAAACCATAGTCGCAGTCATTTACAAGATGACAGGCCTCTTGCTTCGTTGCAAATTCCATCACACTGAGCACAGGCCCTGAGGATTTACCAGCGACAAAAAGTCACAGTCTTCGGAGTGATGATTGATATAGACACAGTGTATTAGCCGGGCTAATCTAGCCTTAATGTTATATGCAGGTATCAGAGCAAAGGAAAAGCTTTCAGTCTCGGCTGCATAATTGAATCACTAAGGAACCAAGGCTTAGTTGCTTGCACATCAAAACTTGAACCCACCAAATATTTCCTCCCGCCAGATTTTCATGTGTAGCCTTTTGTACACGAATACCTGTTGATTGCAATAAGTTAGTTTGCATCAAGCGTGTGCTCATTAAATATTTGCAACGGATCATGCTGCTTGACTGCTTTTCAAACACACAGAATTTGTACAAGCATTTGCATGGCAGGGGATGTGCAGCTGACAAGGAGGAAGAAATGCGCAACCAATACAGGATTTAGGCGTTAGGCGTTAGTAAACGTTGGAATAGGTACCAAAGTCAAATGATCATACCGTGGGATGAACAAAGTAGCCCTTGTCCAGGTGTGAAGGTCGCGCACCACCCCCAGTCAGCAGCAGGGCGCCCTTGCCAAGCCCAGACTGAATGTAACTTTTGACTCGGGCGCTCTGCCCTGGTGAAACCTGCTTATAAGATTACAGGGCGTCTTTTATAATTTGTCCTGTGGTTATTATGAAAAGCCCACTCTTTCGTTACCTCTCACACATTCATGGTTCCAAGTAAAAAGCACCCAGCCACACCTGTTTGTCCGCTTCCGGAATTTCGGATGGCAGGTTGTGGCTACCACTGACAAAATATATTCCAAATGCGCCTGCCTAGCCAACGCACCAATGGGCCTAGGCGAGCATCTCGATCTGTAGCCTCAGCCACTTTGATGCTTTTGGTGCGCAGCACTAGCCTCTTCAGAAAGGCATCAGAGATGGAGGAATGAATCAGGAGGCGGCTGGTGGCACTACGGCAATTGTAAGTGAAATGAGCGTATGGTGTATGTGTTTCTTTGTGCACATACGTGTGCCTGGATGAGTGGTGGAGTTTCTGTGCCCAATAAGAAATTAGTGGCCAAAGAAAAAAAAGGCCCTCCATCTCACCTGCAACACTCGCCGTTTGCCCAGAACGAGCCGTACATGACCCACTGCACATTTGTGTGTCAAACTGTATGTACAGATGGTAGGTCTGGCACCAGTGTCTCGTCACTATGAGCAGGTGCGTGATTCACGAGACTATGTTCAAACGGTTTAAGCATGAAGGTCGTACATAACAGGTTCAACATGACTGCGCATGGCAAGTTTTCAGCCTCAATAAAAGGTCTACATTAATGAGATTGTGTACATCAATGTGCTCACAATCATGCATTATCAACGTGTAGCTACAATAAACATTGCATTATCAACATGTAGCCACAATAAACATTTTGCATTATCAACATGTAGCTACAATAAACATTGCACCTGCATGCTCCTATCAGGTACAACGGTACAACTGTCCTGCAAGAAGAGGAAGAAGAACAGGAGGAGGAGGAAGAGGAGTTGGTAGCAAACGCAAGCACTTTAGGTCCTTACAAGAAGCCCAGGTATCTAAAACCGACAATGTATCGTTTCTATTAATAGGAGCGTAGTACATGGATACCCTAAGGGATCATTACGACTGAAGCATATAGTTTTGTTTTCATTGGAAGGTATGATTCCGTGTCATCCACGCACTCTCTCTCTCTCTCATACACGTGGTTACAATGGCATCACTTGGCTTACATGAAAAATGCGTTGCAGGCACAACAGAGAAGGTTGAACGGGACCTCTCCAAGGGTACACGTTGGCCGTGTTGGGCCAGGGCTCTCCAAAAAGGGAGCACCCTCCAGATCTAAATTGCCTGGCGCGGTGCAGAGTGGCAGGGGAGCTGGCGGAATGGGTGGCAGGACTCTGGGTGGCAGGACCCTGGGTGGCAAACACCCCTGCACCTCCCCCGATGATCACTGTTGCTGGCAGATTGCTGTGTACGCTCTGGCCGTCCTGCTCTTGCTGGTAGTGTTGGTGTTGGCTGTGCTGCTGATTTTGCTGTTGCTGCTGCTGCGTCGATTGTTGTTCTGGTTGTTGATGTTGTTGATGGTGTTGTTGCTCTTGATGTTGCTGTTGCTGGTGTTGTTGGTGGTGCTCCTCCGGATTAATGATGAGCTCTGTTGGTGGTGTCCCAGGTGGTGAGTGCAACGGGTGAGGTGCAGTGTCCGGCGGGATGCTGCTAGTGTCATTGTCTGCCCCAATGAGAGCTGTGTCGACCAACAGGTTTGACCGGTTGCCTGATGTCACTACCGGCATACACGTGATCTTTGTTGGAGTAACGGGGACTATTTACAAAGACCATATAGACACATTTCTGGCAGACCTCAATCTGGATTCCCGTAAGATTAAAAATCTGACACATAAACTGAATAAACACTCCATCAGACATGCATCTACACTCATAAAAACAAGATATGCACTGCAATACAACTTAAACAACAGTCAGGGTGTGGGTCTAGGTGCCACAGCATACAACCCCCCTGACCCACACTAATTTTTCTTTCTTTCGTGTGTTTGCGCGGTGGGGGGTTGCCTGGTGCGGGCACCTATGTAACCCCCTCCCTTAATCATGCTGGCTGTGTCATCACTACCAGCGGAGTCTTTTATTCTCTTTTCTTTAAAGCTCCAAAGAGCATATTACGGCACCAAACCTACCGCAACCTGCACCAGAGACACACCTGAATGATCTTCAAAAACAAGGGCTCTCAGACAACCAAGAAAGAAATTCCTACCGGCCCTATGACATCAGACTTTGGAACAAAGTCATTTTTGACATCCAGCCTACCAACCCTCAAGCAGACATCGTAGCTACTGGGCGCTGCGAGTACTGGAGCACTAACGTAGACGAAAATGCAAAGGCATGCTCACCCCTGAGCGTCTCAACATTCTACAAAGGGCTTTTGAAAAGGCGGAATACAGCGGCTTACATGACAACATCCACCCACCCCCCAAGTCTTGCATCAGAACTTGTAAGCCTCATCACACGCAAAGATATTGCTGCCTAGTAAATACCTTGTATACAAGCCAATAGATAGGAAACTCACTTTCACGGATGCTTTCCCCCCACATTATCACCGCCCTACAAAAATGACCCTAAGTCACTAAAGGAATAATGGCATCCCCCCTTGACCATGAACCCACACCCCCTCAGTACTGGAGTGAACATCCAAGAGTTAAGGCCTTCGGGGCAAACTGCAACGCCTTCTCCTCCAAGTTCACTGGTTTCTTTATTTACCATGAAAATACCATATATTTAGCAACAAGGCGTGCAATCTACTCTGCTGCCCTTAGCACAGAGGCAACAGCTACCTTCATGTTTCTTCCTTCCTGGAATAAAATGATGACCACAAATCCCAACGCATCACTTTGCCGCAGATTCCCGCACATATGCAAATTCTTGGGCTCCATACCATCACATTACCTCGAAAATGCAGGAGTACCCTTCTGAAACAGTGTACAAACGTCCCTTCCCAAACACACTTGGGATATGCACATCATTGCCATATGGAATACTAAAGGCAGCAACTGCCTCAATGCTTGCAACAGAAACTGGCCAAAAGAGCTTGCCAATAACAATTTGAGGCAAAGTGAGAAATCAATAGTATTCATGATGACCTCTCTGCACTTAACACTGAAAAGACTGGCCCTAATAAAGTAAGGAAACTACCCAGCGACCACCCTCATCAAACCCCACAAGGCCTCCAAGATAAAAGTAGTACCTTGGACCCAACTCAGAGCTCTGATGAAGCGACCCAGCACAGCTCCAGCCCAAACCTGATCCATAAAGTACAAGGTTGGCGGGACTGGACCTACACTGATGGCAATCTTAAACAATACGAAGAAGGGCAAGACACAGGATCAGGTGTATACCACCCTTATTTAAACGTATCCCATTACGTGAACCCAAGAGGCGCAGGTATAACCAATACCATCTCCGTGCAGAGCTAGCAGCTATAGCAGCCGCAATCATTCATGGCTACTCCCATATAGCCACAGATAGTCTAACCTCAATGCACCAAATAAACAACAGCTCTCACACCCAAACCTCCACCGCCACCACATCCAGGGAGATGTCCTCCAATCCAATGCCAAAGCAATCCACCAGTCACCATCGCCCATTCAGAACCACGAAGTCAAATCCCACGCAGGTATTATAGGCAATGAATATGCTGACGCTATTGCAAGAAAGTCAATCACAACCTACACTCTGACACTGCGGATACCTCTATCAAAACAGCTGGCCCTGATGGAAATTCCTCCTACAACATCTGCTGGCTTGCAAAAGAATATGATGAACATCGAAGTATACAAACACAAAATCACCCAAACACGGTTCAGTCACCTCAAGGCTTTAGTACCTATCTAATTACCATGACGCCTTGCAAGCACACATGCACCCCCTTCACAAACTAGGAAATGCCAATACCGTAGCAAACTACCTTGAGTACTTCCAGAACCTTATCAAAAATGGCACCGCCAATGAAGCCGCTAGCAAGCTTACCCAACAGCATCCTATGTCCCTGTTAAAACCAAGTGCATCATTATGAAGTACAGAACAGGAACCCTGTACAACCAAAAACATGCGGTATGGTTTCAGCACTCGATAAGCCTAACTTGCCCCCTCTGCCCTCAACTAGACAGTGCTCTGCATATCCTCTCTTGATGCCAGCACACGCAAATAAGAATTAGGTTCACTGAGAGACACAACTTAGCATGCAGCATGATCTCCAAAGCCACCAGCAAAACAGTCTCCTTATAATTCTGCTTTGTCTTTATGGATATAGGCAGCAGCAAACGGCTGGCTATGCAAAATCTCCAGATTACAGCTGAAACTAGGATTTATACCAAAGTGGCTCTTTCCAACCCGCTTCTCAGACAAAGAATAGGTTTACCTCCAGCCGTCCGGATATTGTGCTGGTTGCTCCCATCTCCGCAAAAACAATAAAGCAACAGACTAGCAATGGAGGGGAGTGGGTTCTTAGGAGTGGCAGGGGGCAACTGAGGGAGACCGGGAGCACCTCAGCATCACCGCCTGCCATTCACAGATCCACCTTCCCCAAACAGCACTGACCAAAAGATCTCAGCATTCTTCAACGTGACATCCACCCCATCGAGATCAAGTACTGTGAAGACACTAGACCTTAGAACCAGCTGAGCACCGCGCAGGAACAGCACAAAGGCCTGTGCACCAACCTTCAAGGAGCCTCCGTTACCCTCCACACCATCCTTTTGGGAATGGGTGGCACTATCTACAACAATCACACGCTGGAGCCTGTCAAGGAGCTGGGTCTTGGCACTCAAAGAGCTAAGAAAGTTGCTTCCAAGCTTCATTCTGTCAATTACGCTGCCAAACTTGTCCATACCAGACGTGCCCATTCCAGCACTATTTTAACTCCCATCAGGAGCCGGTTACAGGTAAGCCTGCAACCCTCCTGATCCCCATTAATCTTCTCTTTTCTATATGGTGGAGGAGTAGTATCTGTTACCAAAGTGGTTCCTTTCCCTTAATTAATGTGGGGAGTAGTTTCCACTGCCTGCGTATTTTTTTTTGCGGAGGTGGGAGCAATAATTGAATGCTAAATCAGTGTCATAGGCAAATGGTTGTACTTACTTGGCAGTCGTGTAATTAGATTATTTGGTAGTTTGGCAAGTTCCCATGGTACTCTTGATGTGGCAAACTCTAGTTCAGGTGTTGAGCTCATCAGTATGCTTAGGCTTGCAGGTGTGTTGCAGTTTGACAGGCGTCAAACCACAGTCAGCTGTACTGTGCAGCTTACTCCGTCCTGTGCTGATTCAGCCCGGGATGTAACGCTTTCCATACCTCAATAGTTTCTGAAATCCATGTTTAAGCTGGTACTGTGATTTGTCGTGACAAACCGGTGCAGAATCTGGACGTCTGGAGGTCAACCTGTTTTTTCGGAGAAGCGGGGTGGGATGGGCTTTCAAGAGCCTTCAAGAGCCCCTTACGAATTTAACCATAAGATAGTGCACTTTGATTACTCGCAAGTGCCACCTCATCCATACTTTTGTTACAATAGGAGTGGAGACCTTCGTCCAGGTGGTTTTCTGATGAGGTGCTGGCCCCCAATTTTTACTGTTGGACCTAGTGGTCTTGTGTTATTGAGTTTGGCATTCTTCCTAGCTGCGTTATGTTGGTTTGTTTGGTTTACCTCGTTTTCACAGGTTGAGCAGCCATCCTAGGTTGAATGCCTTTGTAATCCAAACTATATCAAGCTAAACTGGCTATTGGACCTAATGGTAAATGATTCATAGGGTACTTTTTGTGATTTGCAAATGGTAGCAGTATGCATTATTAACAAATACCATGATCTCAGATAGTTGCTAAGCTTTTCTACCCTGGATTTGCATCTCAACTTCAGTTTCAGGTATTCAACAGTGCAGAAATGGTTAAGCCCATGCTGTGACCGGCCAGTGGCTTGCTCGTCGCAACAGATTTAAAATAATCATACCGTACCTGAGCGTACTATTCCCACACTTTTAAACACTGAATTGAATCTTGCACCTTCCCGCACCCCGAAAATATATTTTCTGCCCTTATAGCATGAACCCTGCATGGACTTAAGCCCTGTTTAGCGCCAATAAGCTTCACAAACACTTTAAATGAAAGAGAACACCATTAAAGGACAAAGAAAGTCAACATGCTGTTTGCATGTGAGTTTGCCATGTGCCTGTTGAAGAAGTGGTGCTCTACGTGAGCACGTTGACACCTATCGGAGGAGAACTATCTATCTCCAGTTTGCTTTAAGGGTGGAGGGGGGTCTCTCACCGTCTATGATTGGCAGCGACCGGAAAAAAAAGGGTTATTTCCATCAACCCGGTTATTTTCATCAAACCCGGATATTTTCACCAACCCAAAAATGTACATCTCAATACCACAGATACCCCACAGGACCAAAATCTATACTCATGCGGGGTGTTTCACGACAGGTACAGGTATGGTACACATGCTCATTCAACTTGCCAAAGCATTTGAAAGCAGCTGGCCAACAGGTCCTGAGAAATGTATCATACCTTTCAGGACTGGGTATCAAGGACATGAGTTAATACTGTAAAACTGGTTCTTGAGCAGGAGTGCAGGTGCAGCTTTTGTGATAATAAAATCATCATAGGTAAAAGCACATTACCTTTAATTCCAAGGCGGCACCAGTCCAACCACCATTGGCGTTGCCTGTTCTTGCGGCATTTCACAGTCTTCGTTTATCCCAAACCTTGACGAGCCTTTCATTTTATTTGACGCTCCCTGTCTGTTACAGGAGGAAGCTTTACTGGTACCAAAGATATTTCTTTCTCCTAGTGAAAACGTGTGGAGGGACTTAGCGATGGAGGCAATGTATCAGCTGTGCGTTTGGATTTCTGTGTGCACGTGCGTGTGTGTGTGTATGTGTGTGTGTTTGTGTGTGTGTGTGTGTGTGTGTGTGTGTGTGTGTGTGTGTGTGTGTGTGTGTGTGTGTGTGTGTGTGTGTGTGTGTGTGCGCGCGTGCGCGTTTATGTTTGTGTGTGTGTGCGTGCATGTGTGTGTGTGTGCGTGTATGCGTGTGTATGATGCATATGGGTGTGTGTTGTGACACAAGGGTTCGAAGGCTTCGAATAAAACCCTTGTAGATACATTAACGTATTATTATTATAGATAGCTACAAATAAAAGTAGAATGTAAGCTAACTTGTCACAAAAGATGAAAGCGTTCTGGACTTCCAAGCTGAAGCAGGTTGAGCCAGAGAGCTCTGAACTAGTGCAGCACAGGCACAGGTATAATTTGTGATGTCACGCGTGAACAGAGTGACCCACCTCAATTTACAGTGCCCCTCTTGACTGCATTACCACCCAGCACGACATTCAGTACATGCGTAGGATACGTCATTATGCATGTGCGTGCCCTCCTACTGCATGTGTGCAAGCATTCACTCATCCTGACGCACCAAAGCCAAGTTGCACATGTACATGGATGAGAAAAAGAGAGGTCGTGTGGGCATGTGCTACACATGTAGGGCCGTGACAAAAGAGGCCCTACAGCTTTTGGGAGATGCAAGCTATGGAGGTGCAGCTCCCCTATCGCTGGAGCATGAAGCAAAGCACAGAGCTAGGTCCCTTGACCTAATTCGTGCGCCCAGTACTCCCCCCCTACAGGTAGCAGTTGGCAGCATCATTAGGAGTCACAAGTGCAGATGCACAGACGTATGCAGAAATGCATGCACAAGCGCACATGCTCTTTATACTCACACACACACACACATACACACACACACACACACACACCACACACACACGCAAATACAAGCACACTTCCTCTTACCATCCGTAACTTGCAGCACTTGCCTTCCCCCCACCCCCTGGGAAGCAGCGGGAGGTCCATCCCAATCCCACGAGCAGAGGC
>Ga0307951_1003003_pt1 | contig 10604 bp, 10 predicted proteins | sample OrgLakmetagen374_FD_201842 | JGI IMG/M metagenome (GOLD analysis project Ga0307951, IMG submission 201842) | Saline water microbial communities from Organic Lake, Antarctica - #374 | ecosystem: Environmental > Aquatic > Non-marine Saline and Alkaline > Saline | place: Antarctica: Organic Lake... | reverse complement strand
TGTTGGAACACACTTCTGACAAAGATCACTCAAGCATGTTCTTGACCGCACCGAAAAGTTTGGGCCGGTGCTGGCACGTCCCAGCCGTCCAAGCAAGCATACTTAGGCTTTGAGGACTGCATCTCAAACCACGGTACGGAGACGGACACCTGCAGGCACACACACACAACTGGTGATGCTCTTGGTGATGAATGACTAATGGTGATGAATGACTAATGGTGATAAATGACTAATGGTGATGCTCTTGGTGATGAATGACTAATGGTGATGAATGACGAATGGTGATGCTCTTGGTGATGAATAACTAATGGTGATGAATGACTAATGGTGATGCTCTTGGTGATGAATAACTAATGGTGATGCTCTTGGTGATGAATAACTAATGGTGATGCTCTTGGTGATGGATGAACAATAAAAACGAGCAGAGAAATTGAACAAAGAAGACATCGGAGACATTGAGTGCCTGGGCGGTTACATCGTCATCATGATTTATTGGCTCTGAGAATCGCATCTTGAACCACAAGACGGAGACAGACATTTAAAGGCATACAAATTTGTGAAGGCCTGGGCTGACAGCTTCATGAAAGTATGAGAAAAAGAAACCACTAGGATGATCATCGTCACCAAACTTTGTTAACTTGCAGGCGCACAAGTTTGAAGATTGTTCGCAAGGAACGGGTTCAAAGGCACAAGGTATGAAAAGAAGCTTGACTAAGCCCTGGTTTGGATGCTGTCATATTGTTTTGAGCAATAAATTGAACGAGCAAAAAGAGTACGCAAATGGCAGGACTTGCCTGGGTTTCAAGGCTCTTTGTGCTAGGCACGGATTCCAGGGGTCCTTCTGAAAGCAAGTCTTTGGAAACAAGGACAGTAAACCCAGGAAGCTCTTCTTGCTGCTGCTGTTCTTGCTGCTGCTGCTGTTTTTGCTGCTGCTGCTGCTGTTTTTGCTGCTGCTGCTGCTGCTGCTGCTGCTGCTGTGGCTGCATCCTATCCCTTGCAACTAAAAGGGCACATGGTGCTGACATCCTACCCCAGACTACCACACCTCCCTCCTCTGTCTTTGCAACCGCCCTGAAACGTGGTATTTTAAAGATAAAGCATGAATCCTCAATTACCAAATCCCGATAAATTGGTAGGGAAGTTGGGCGTTCCTGTTCCGGGAACTCCACTTGCCTTGTCTATGAATTCTTTATGCATGAACAAGCTGGACAAGCTTATGTGATCATATGTGATCAAGATCCGCTTTCAAGCCAAACTTGTAAAGTTTTTGATCTCCATAGAGTTTTTGTTGTGCGTTTGTGGTGGAATTTGTAGTCAGTAACACGCTTTCTGAGCTTGGTCATTTGTCATTTGCGTGCAGAGTTGCTTCATTTATGTCAATGGTAAAGCGGGGTAAAGCGGCTACACTCCATCAATGGTAAAGCGGCTACACTCCATCAATGGTAAAGCGGCTGCACTCCATCAATGGTAAAGCGGCTACATTCCATCAATGGTAAAGCAGCTACACTCCATCAATGGTAAAGCGGCTACATTCCATCAATGAGCTGCTGGGGAGAAATGTGACTTTTGACACTTTTCCTTCTCTGTTTTTGTGATCACAAATGATACATACATCAGCAAAAAATCAGAGCAATTACCACAAGTGGTATTACTCGCGCTCACATTTTCTGTAATCTCAAAAAGGTACTCAGCCAGAGATACGGGATCTGAATTCTTCTCCTTTTTGAGTGAGATAATGCAAAAAGGTGCTATCGGGCAACATCCACATACGCATCCAAACATTAGCTGAGTAGCCTTAGTTAACAGCCACTTCTTCCAAATAGAAGCATTGATTTAAATCAAATATTTGTTGGAAGCTGCCAGCAGAGCGTGCCTAAGGTTGTAAAACCTGTCTTGTTTACAGATTGACAGGACCAAAAGCTCTTGAACATGATACTTACCAGGAAACAGGGCTACATCGTTGTGTACCACTATCCAACCACTCAATCAAATGTCTTTGTTTCTTCTGCCATGGTGGTCAATCAATCAAATTAGCACAGAACCAAAATAAATTAGATGCTTACCTAACAGCGTCCTATGTCCCTGTTAAAACCGAATGCATCATTATCAAGTACAGAACAAGAACCCTGTACAACCAAAAGCATGCGGTATGGTTTAAGCACTCAATAAGCCTAACTTGCCCCCTCTGCCATCAACTAAACAGTGCCCTCCATATCCTTGGATGCCAACAAACGCAAATAAGAAATATGATCACTGAGAGACACAACTTAGCATGCTGCATGATCTTCAGAGCCATCAGCAAGAAAGGCTCCCTAGGATCATGCTTTGTCTGCACGGAAAAAGGTAGGCAGCGAACGGCTGGCTATGCAAAATCTTCAGATTCCCGAAACAGCTGAAACTAGGATATACCAAAGTGGCTCTTTCCATCTCGCTTTCATACAAAAGTAGGTTTACCTCCAGCAGTCCGGATGCTGTACTGGTTGCTCCCATCTCCACGAAAACAAAAAAGCAACAAACTAGCAATGAAGGGGGGTGGGTTCTTAGGAGTGGCAGGGGGCAACTGAGGGATACCAGGAGCACCTCAGCAGCATTGCCAACCACTAGGGATCAGGTCATGCCCGCAACCCTCTTGATCCCTGTTGGTCTTTTTCTTTTCCTTTGGTGGAGGAGTTTTACGGTACCCGATACCAAAGTGGCTCCTTTTCCTTAATTAGTGTGGGGAGTGATTTTCACTGCCTGTGTAGTTTTTTCTTTCTTAGATGGAGCATTGCATGATTTGGGGCGACAGAGTACACCCAAAGAAGTAGGGTCTGCGCTGTGGCCAAGTACTAGGCATTTGCCCGCTACTGCCTGCTTTGATCTCAGCTTGAGAAAAAGGTCGGCAAGAGTTATACGCTAGTAACAAGCTTGAAAGCAGCCAGGAAGGGGATGCTTTGCAAAGTGTACCTGTCTTAGGCCTCAATCACTCCCCTCTGGGACTAAGATGAAAGGTTTTTCAACCCTCAGCAAAACCTATCCAAACAGAAACTAGCTTTGTTATATGTTATATGTGAACATCAGAGGGCAATGAAAAAACACTACTTACCGGGTTGGAAGGCTGGCTTGTTCAACTTTTGATGAGCTTGGCGAGAAGAACAGTGGCTGGTGCGGCACCTGCTGCTGCTGCTGCTGTCGGGGGCTTCCAAGCTGCAATTCTGGCCGCTTTAATTGCTGCTGTCGCTCAAATTCGTGCTTCTTTTTCGCCTCCCAAAGCCATGCTGGATCAGGGAGTGCACGCTTCACACTTTTATCTAGCTGCAGCTCTCCTTGCTGCTGCCTTGCTAGAGGCTGCTGCTCCTGCTGCTGCCCCTGCAACTTTTGTTGCTCTCTTTGCTGCTGCCCCTGCAGTGCTTGCTGCTCTCCTTGCTGCTCCCTCTGCAGATCTTGCTGCTCTTGCTGCTGCCTCTGCATCCATACCAGATCTGGCTGTGTTGTTTGCTGCTGCTGCTGCTGTTGCTGCTGCTGTTGTGCCATATGCCCTAAGTGATCACCAGTAAGTGGTGCCGCACTACTGATGGCCGCTGCATCTGCAGCATCGCCTGTGACGGCTGGCACCAGCTCAGCTGCACTTAAAGTGTCACTAAAATTCTGCCTTAAGCTCTTGTAGCTGCTGCGTGCGGCATGCATGCTGGTCCCTGGGGAGTCTACTGCATTCTTGAGATCTGTGCTACTGCTCGCGCTTCTGTAGCTGCGGGCGTCATGCATGCTGCTCTCCACCGCATCTGCTGCACTCTTGAGATCTGTGCTACTGCTCGCGCTTCTGTAGCTGCGGGCGTCATGCATGCTGCTCTCCACTGCATCTGCTGCACTCTTGAGATCTGTGCTACTGCTCTTGCTCTGGTAGCTGCGGGCGTCATGCATGCTGCTCTCCACCGCATCTGCTGCACTTTTGTAGTCACAGTACGCGTTATAGGTGTCTCCTCCAGACCCATTTGCAGAAGTGCTGAAGTCCTCGTACGCTGCTCTTGCCTTACTCATCTCACTGTCCCCTGAACCAGAGACTGCACCCATTATCCTGCTATCATAGTCGCTGCTGCCCTCTACCTGCTGCTGCTGCTGCTGCTGCTGCCAGAGCTGCTCGAGCTGCTCCAGATGCTGCTCTTGCTGTTGCTGAAAATCCTGTTGCTGCTGCTGCAATCTTTTTAGCTCTTCCTGGTCATCCGTGGGTTTTCTGGCACAAGTAGTACCGTCTTTACTGCTTGCAGGCTCTGCGCTACCCCTAAAACTCAAACGTGCATGTAAGTGGCTTTTGCTGTACAACAATTCTTAGAGAGAACAAAGACAAATGCTGAGGTAAGCACATATTTGCAATCTAATTGAAGAATGTTGAGGTGAGCACGGTTGTCTGGCCTGATCTACAAAAGACTTTGAACAAAGGCTCTTGTCTGCGTCTTGCAACATGTGATAAAAAAGTTAGATGTGTGGATCATCAGATACTTGAAAGTTGTGTATTTTGCCCTGCCTAGGGCAATCTACAAATAAGAGTTGTGAATTAGATGAGATGAACTGACATTTTAGCAGACGTTTTATATCTTGTACCGACACAATTACTAAGACCACCACCACCACCACCACCACTACCACCACTACCTGCCTACCTGTCGTATGTGCTCGGATCAGCATGCAATGGCAAGTCGGGATTTGAACCATGCTTGGCGCCTGGCTCGCCAACCGCTGCACGCAAGAGATCTACAACTTCACCAGCTGCTGCTTTGGAGGTATGCTGGACACCTTCCAGAAGAGGCAACAAGGCAGGTTGCTGTTTGGGTGCACTTGTAAATGGAGACACGGGGTACTGCTGCTGCTGCTGCTGCTGCAGGGCTAGTTGCTGCGCAAGCATCTCCTCTTGAGCATGGCGGCCGACATGCTCCTGATGCAAGGGCTGTACGTTCTGCTGCTGGTGCTGCTGTGCGTGCTGTTGCTTGTGGTGTGGCAGGGACAGGCTCCAAGGCTGGGACTACGTTCAGGAGATGGAAGCGTGCAAAGGAAAAGTATGACTTATAACGCACGTATAGAACCAGTAAATAGCCTAGGGATAATCAACATTAAGACTTGAAGACAGAGCCATTCCTTCCCAGAAGCAAGCCAGGAGGATGCAAGCATATGCTGCATGAAGGGAATGACTAGCTAGAGGGGGATGCTGTTGGATCTGGGATCTGCTGCCCCATGGGCCGTACCTTTGGCTGCTGCTCCTGCCCTTTTCCTTCCTGCTGCTCCTGCTCCTGCTCCTGCTCCTGCTCCTGCTCCTGCTCCTGCTCCTGCTCCTGCTCCTGCTCCTGCTCTTGCTCTCCCTGCAGCTTGTCTTGTTTCTGCTGATCCAGTGTATGGGACGAGGGGGTCTCTAAATATAGCCGCACCTTCTCATCTGTGGGTGTACCACTTGCTGATGCGTTTGGCCCTGGATCTCTTTCTGGCTGAGCTGAGGAGGGATGGAGGACGCGAGGAAGGGCAAGGTCAACTGAGACACGCTCTGGTTCACCCATGTAAGACGTGGCAACTGTAGCTGTGTGCAAAAAGACCTGTGTGTTATCAAGGGGGCATCATCAGTCAAATACCTGTGTGTTGTGAAGGGGGCATCATCAGTCAAACATGCCTTACCTCAGCTTTACCAGTTCAGTAGGCGAGGACGTATTTTGATGGTTTTGGGGAATTCCGTGAACTACATTGGGCATAGGACTGATGATGAAGTGTACTGGAAGGCTCATTGCACTTGAGTAGGTGTGTTTCTGAAGCAGAGGGTGCTATGTCACAAGTATGCTATCTTTTGTCCCTCCTCTTTACCAAAAAGACGGCAAGGCCTTGATTAAATTAGGGCTGGAAAATAAGATAAATGAATTAAAGCTTTAACCGCTCCCCACAATTTTTCACGAGGAGAAACCATCAAGTTGGATCAAACAAGGTGTTTGTTCGCTGACAATGTTACTGATGTATTACTTTGTACAGAAGAAATAATTGCTTAATACCAAGGCCAGTCAGAGACTAGGAGAACATGTAGGCTTGCCGATGGTGTGTAACTCCTCTGATTTGTACCTCAACAGATCAAAAACAAAGGGCATAGAGGGTAGAGCATATTGAAGTGCAGAAAAGTTAAGATCTTTGATGCCGTGCTCGTTGTCCTTTTCGAAAATTACACGTCCACTTTCTACCTCGCACTCGTTACTGTTTTGGTGACTTGAACGTTTACCTTTTTGTCCGTTTGATAGTTTAAACATTCACTTCTTTTACCTCGCGCTCGTTGTCCGTTTTGAAAGGTTTAGTTTACACTTCCTCTCTTTTCACCTGATCATTGAGTAGCCCCACGTTGGTGGGGAATGCATCAGCCAAAGCAGCAGCACAGACACTCTGCAAAAAGGACAAGCATTGCAGTCAGTAACAGTCGGCCCCCTTCCTGTGATGAGCTTATACCTCATCGCTACCAACGTAAGCCTGTCTTTTATACTCTGCTTAGGGCGCTGACTCAGCAAGAGCCACACTCAGATCAAGCCTGCAACCCTTCAAATTCCAACCTTCTTTTCTACGCTGAAGGACTGTAATGGTACTCGCGAGTTCCAAGCTCGCGCCGAGTGCTCCTTTCCTTAATTTTACAGAGAGCAGTTTTTCTCTACCTGCACAGTTTTTCTATATTTTGCAGAAGCCACAAATACATGCACAGGCAGCTTTGTGCAATCGTACAGTCTACCACATTGGCAGCAGTAGTCACTAAATGAAAGATGTGCCATGTGCCCCATAGTGTTGTGCACCTAATTTGAAGCATGTCCGATATTTGAAAAAGGGTAGCCGTGACTGCCTCTACTCCTTTTCCCGGTTTGTTAGTCGATTTGACCATCTTGCTGTACAGAAGGTTGCCCACAATCACTTGTAACTTGCTATTTAGAAGCGGGTCTATGAATATAAGATGGTCTATTTTCCTTTACCCAACCCTTGGGTAGCACCAATGGTTACTTGTTTGCACTTCAGCTGAAGGCAGCTGAAGAAATAAAAACATATTTACCAAAAAATACTGCAGTAATTGGGCAGGGGAACGAAAGGATGAGCGAACAAAAAATGCAACAAAAAGAAGAGGCCTAGGTGGGCTAACGTATCGTGAGACAACTTCACACAAAGCAGAGGTACAATTACGTGTAAAAAAAATACATTAGCAGCATTTCGCGTTCAAGTTGGTGTGGTCTTGAAATGTATGGCAGCAATTGTACAGGCACGCACATATTTAAACATATTTTCCTGAATATTGGATAAATTAGACATGGCGTGTACGAGGTTTCGAGAAGCACAAACTACAAGTAGAAAATATATACAACTACAAGTAGTAAATATATAAATACGGGATTGTAGCCGATGCTTTCATTCTAGGACATCGGGGTAGCAGAGGTAAAACCTTCAGACTGGACTTGTTGAACCACACTGGTAGCATCATTGGTAAAAATGATTTGCCTCACCTGCGCCATTCCAGCAACAGAACAACCGCTCGCGCTTGCATCAACTGTTGCAAGGGACAGGCCTGCCTGCACACCTGCACATCGTACAAGCGTGACCCTTGATGAACACAAGCAAGCTGCTGTCTCTCTCTCCTCCTTCTCCCCTTCGCACAGTGTGGCAGTGGCAGTGGAAGTGCAGAGGGAGCAAATAATTGATTGCACGACCGGCCCCCCGAGGTCAGAGAACCTGCGCACCATCTGCTTTCTTCAGCACGGCAGCCACCACACGCTGCAGCAGGTTGCTGGGCACCCCTGTCTACACCCTCAGCACGACCACACGTAGCGCTGCTGGCTGAGCAGGTGCTGCGAGCAACTCCTCCCACAAGGTCCCTTTCCCGCTACTTTTGTCCGTCACTGAAACCTGCTGTGGCAAGTGTGGCGCTCACAGGTGAGTGTGTCCTCTGGGGTCAGTAAGGGGGTTGTGTCTGTGTTTGCGATTTGTGGTCTCATCAGAGAAAACAAGGATGAACATTTCATTCGCAGTGTGGTGGCAGTAGTGCAGTACTATAGTGGCAGTCATAGGGGAGTTCTAACTGGTTCTGTGTGGATGAACTGGATGACCGACCCTGCATTTTCTGTTCTTTTACTAGACAACATGCTTCGTGTGCATTATTTCGAGTAGAAAGATGAAAGAGTGAAGGCTGGCAAAAAGCAACAAGCTTTGATTGCATAGCAAGAGGGAAAGGAAGGGTGCCTCTTTCTGAATGTGCAGTACCATGCGATTACCAATCACCATTAATATCTTAAGGAGCAAGGATAAGCGTCAAGGTAGAGCATCGGTGAAAACGATCTGTAGACGCAAAGCTTTTGTGTGTGCTTGCTAGCACGTTTTTCTAGAAAGCGCGTGCTAGAACGACGGTGATGTGTACCTGGAATCCTTGCCGCTGAAGCTGTTTGGCAGCCGTGTGAAAAGCTTTCTGCACTAAGAGTTGCTGATTCCTGCCTGAGGGTTGTGGGTTGTCCTCAATCAGGAGTGCCCGCCCCTTTTTCTTCTGATGCTGCCAAAACTTGGTCATTGAAGGTCTGATCGGGTATGCCGGCCACCTCCTGTATTTCAATTATTCGATATATTTTTATTATTGAGTCGATTTGAATTAGATTAGGAGCACTTCCTTCATCGCAAGGTAGGCGTGGTGAGTAATTTGAATGCGAGTTACTCTGCAGCTCATTATAGGGTTTGGCTGTAGCTCATTTTAGAATATTTTGTCCAACTCGCAGAGGAACCTGGAAAATGCCGGGTCTGTCACGCTTTTCTCGGTGGACGAGGAGGGCACACCAGGGGGGGCATGAGCACGAACAGGAGCAGGAGCAGCTACAGTATGAGCACGCACAGGAGGAGCAACGGCAAGAGCAGGCAAGTTTTGCACGGACTGAAGGGAAACAAGTAGGAAACCGAATACACAAACGCACATACGCCGTACATGACTGTATATTGGTGAGATCCCAGTTTTACCGTATTTACATGGTTCTGGCCAACACTAAAAACCAGTCATCGCACAGCAGGCTGCGAGGATGGTCAGCTTTTTTGTGGCAAGAATCTCGGCAAGCACAGATGTGTACGCACCAGCTTCCTCAAAACTGGAACAACGCTCATAAATATTTTCTGTGACCAAAATAGACGGCGAGGACTGGTGTTGCTTTGTGGGAGGTATCACACAGATTGGGCAAGTACAAACGCATGTGCCAATAATCCTCCCACTGAATTTGAGCAAGACGCTACTCATGTGGATCACAACTTGATATGCTTGTTTGTTTAGCTTGTGAAACTCGGTGACCCAGGAGGAAGAGAGGTATTGGCAACTTTTCATGATAGCAGTGTCAACGAACAAGCATACATACGCTTTGCTCTATCATTCTTCATCTTTTCACGTTCGTTTCGTTTCCAAGTTCAATGTGCACTGCGTGCGTGGTCGAGTCTGGTTGATGACTAAATTCACAAGTAATTCACTAGAAACAATAACACTTTTACAGTGATAGCACGAACTAGCACTAGCAACATTAAGGAGATTTTTCTGTGATTTCTTCTAGTTTCAATTATGCGGTGCATCGGTTTCAGTCGGAGGTCTTTCGCAATGCAGCAGGTACTTCTTTGTGTGACTCACGGAGTGTCTATCACATGGGTTTCCAGGACCTTTATGGAGCACGCATATGCTACAAGTGCCACATGGTGGCCTCAACACATTTTATTTGGTCCACGAATGCATCCTTGCAATGCAAGTGTTGTACCCCGGCTTGCTTTAACCTAACTTTCCAATGACACACATCGGCACATGCACACAGATGTGCATGGGCACATGCACACAGATGTGCGTTGGCACATGCACACAGATGCGCGCTGGCACATGCACACAGACACGCATTGGCACATGCACACAGATGCGCATTGGCACATGCACACAGACACGCATTGGCACATCCACGCAGGCTGAAGCTCTGGACCACGAGGAAGGGCTAAGGCAACAGCAGCAGCAGCAGCAGCAAGGCCAGCCACAGCAGCAAGGGGCAGGGGAGGGTGTCATTAGGGTGCCTGTGGTCAGCCGCAGGCTGTTGGTGCTCCTGGTGTGTGTATGTGTAAGCGTGTGTACATGTATGAGTGTGTGTATGTGTATGCATGCAAATGTGTATGTGCGTGTATGCGGTGTTTATATGTAGTGTGTAATTACATATGCATGCACGTATGTGTATGTGTACATGTGTGTGTGTGTGTGTGTGTGTGTGTGTGTGTGTGTGTGTGTGTGTGCGTGTGTGTGCGTGTGTGTTTGAGAGAGTATGTGTGTGCAAATCTACTTGCAGCAACTTGATTCCACAGCTTACTCCTGTGTACATATGCAATCCTCCGTGTGTGTATATGCACATGTGTATACCTGCAGCACGGCGAAAAGGCAAACGATGATCTGATACGGGATGCCGTCTGTCGAGTGCGCGCGGACGGGCACAAGGTGAGACAGTGCTGTCTTTTATGTGTGGGTAAGAACAGGTGAAGTTGATAAGTGCCGTTGCCGATTACAAAAGAAATAACGGTCACAGGAGGAGGCACTGCGTCTGCTGTCACAGGAGGAGGCACTGCGTCTGTTGTTACAGGAGGAGGCA
>Ga0307951_1002999_pt1 | contig 10619 bp, 10 predicted proteins | sample OrgLakmetagen374_FD_201842 | JGI IMG/M metagenome (GOLD analysis project Ga0307951, IMG submission 201842) | Saline water microbial communities from Organic Lake, Antarctica - #374 | ecosystem: Environmental > Aquatic > Non-marine Saline and Alkaline > Saline | place: Antarctica: Organic Lake... | reverse complement strand
GGACAATTGCATTAGTTGTGCTCAAATACATAAGCATGTGGTGTTCCCTTCCTTCTGCGTGTGCGCACCTTGACACATGCTGGACGACACAGCTGGACAGCAAACGTCAATGCACTGGTTTGCTCAAGCTCAGGGTGGGTTGGGGCATCAGGCTGGCCGATGAAAGCCTGCATTTGTGCAATTCAGCAAAGACAGGCAGAAAGTGTTCTATACATCAAGCAAAAAGAAAAAGAAAGACTACGCGGGCAGTGAAAGCCACTCCCCACATTTATCAAAGAAAAGGAGCCACTTTGGTACCGAGTACCGTAAAGCTCCTCCACTGCAAAAAGGAAAGGAAAAATCAACGGGGATCAGGAGGGTTGCGGGCTTGGCCTGAAACCGGTTCATCAATTACATACCCCTCAGCTTGAGGCGTCAAGCTGGAATTGTATGGTTGTGTATAGTACCGAAATTTGTTAAAGCCTCCCACATTGCATGGAGCATTGAATTTGCCTACTAGCTTCAACACTTTCTGCATCAAACTTGATCAATCTTGTATTGCTTGCCAATGCTATAATCTGCCTCCTAATTCGCTGCACCCACCGTGCGCTTGCGGATGAGCTCTTTTGGAGAGGGAGCCGTGCGTGCCCTTGCAGCTTTGACTGCCTGCACAACACATATGTTTGTTGCTGAGACAGGGCATACGTCAAGGAAAGTGCATGATAGCATTCTTCCTTCCATTGCAGGAGAAATGCTCATGGCCATATGTGTTGAATCACCACTGACATCCTCTTCACAATGTGTTGATTGGTATAGCAGCACAAAATGGCCGTGTGCATCATTGGAGTCACCCATTTGAAAAGCTAGGGCTTCATCAAGCTAGGGCTTCATAAAGCTATACAGAGCAAGATGCAAACTGAATTGAGGGACCTGGTCTGTCAGTCGTAGCTCAGATCTTCCTTCAGATTTGAGTGATGTGTGTTACAAATCAGATCCTCACGATCGCTTTAAGTGGCTCCCTTACAAAACCCAGTCACCTTTCAAGACATCCATCATTTCACAGTAAAGGGGACTCACTCAAACACATTGCCATTGCCATCCATATCTCTGATCCCTCAATCTCCAAAGTTAAGGCTCGTGCCAGCATTGTGGGAAATGTGTGATGATTAAAGTGATTAGACAGCAAAGCATGAAGGATAATGCCATTGCTACGACTGGTCCAAAGGAAAACCCTTCTGATCAGTTGGCTTGCTGCCTCAAACAGCAAGACACACACATATGTTGAAAAACACAGCTCAAAATATAATCTGACTAAGTTGCACCTGGGCCACATGCATGCCAAAGGAGGTACTAGTAGACAAAATATAATCTGACTAAGTTGCACCTGGGTCACATGCATGACAAAGGAGGTATAGGTAGAGTTATCATACGTGTGCATCGTGAGTTTGCATCGTGGATTACTTACAAATAAATAAAATGATGCAAAAAAATGAGAGTAACGCAGATGAAGAGCAAGAGTGATATCACTTTGCTTCATTCCAAAAGTTCTGGAGTTCCAGTGTTACAAACTGAACATGGCAGATATCTATACAAGGTTCTGCATGTGCCATTTCCTGTGATGTAGGCAGTCCTAATCAATTGCAATGCAGAACCTCCAGATGCCAATACACCTGCAACCCACCTTCCCTTCACACTGGTGGTACCATCTAGTATTCATCTAGTCACCATACCAGAGAAAGGTCTAGATACAGCACACACTAATAACAAACGTTCCTAACCAGCAATTGTCACGTCTTGGTTAGACCTCATTAACTGTGACACTGCCCAAGCACAAAGGACTGGGTACAGCTACACTCATGACAAACATTCCTAACCAATAGCTATGCAACAGACACTGAAGTCAGAGAGAAACCAGTCCGTTGAGCATGTCCATGCATGACATGTGGTTACAGGAGATAAGCAAGCACTGGGTTTGACATATATAAAGCCATTACTTTCACAGCCGCTTTGTGATGAAGAAGCGAGGCTCTACGTCCCAATAATTGTCAGCCACGCGCAAGCATACCAACAAAACATCTCTGCATTCCAGACATTGCTTCAGTAGCCCAGAACAGAGGACGGAGGAAGGTGCATGCATGCACTGCAACACCCACACCCGCACTCATATGCACCCACACACGCACGAACGCACACACAAGTACGCACACACTATTTGACACACACATACTCACATGCACACACACACACACAAGCACACAAACACAATGGAATTTTTTTGACACCAACCTTTGCGGTGAGCTTTGCGACTGAGCGCCAGCGCCCAAGCTTCAAAGGGAAGGCCTCGGGACTCTGGCTCATGATCCACCATTGCACATTGCGCTCTCGCAAGTCAGCACCCTGGGACCACACAAACAAATGCCAACACGTCAAGTGCTTTTAAATCCTTGCCACACTCCATTTGCGTGTAACATGTGCGTAATTTCCTTGCCGAATTTATATCACAGTTCATTCACACAATCAGTGCATGAACATGAGGCTAATCAGTTATATGAAAGCAATAGGGCAAGCCTTGATCACTTCAAGTGGCATCTTGAAAACTTGACTGCTTGTTCACTTCAACGAGCCTTCAACGAGTTGTTCACTTCTACAAGCCTTGTTTACTTCAAGTAGCATCTTGCAAAGTTGACCGCTTCTAAAGCAGTATCTGCTCACTCAGCAGATCGGCATCAGGTGTCAACGACAACCTGCACAAATATATGTGAGGCAACGAAGCGCAAGCGTTTTTCCTGCTCAACAATATACACACCTGCAACGGAACCTCAGGCTTGATGTCATAGCTGTCCAACCGGGTTTTCATTGAGGCAAGGAGACCTGGGATCTTGGAGTCAAAGCGGATCAAATCCACCTATTGTGTACCAGTGGGTGTGTGGTTGGTCGGGTGGGCGGGTGAGTATGTGTGTGTGTGTGTGCGTGTGCGTGTGTGTGTCTGTGTGTGTAGCGTATGTGGAGCTCACATTATTTACTTGCATGTTTAACCTGAAAGGGCAGCCACTTTGAAGTGCTAATGTGAGGATTTGAAAAAAATTGCAGTAGAGGGCATTGTCTTATGAAAATACAGGTCTCAGTGCACTGCAGGAAAGTTGTGTGCTCACCTCCATGCACTGGGGCTCCCCCTTGTACAACTGCAAATTAGAAAGTGGAAAACTTCAATATGGTATTTTTTTGGTTTGATTAAAGGCTTTTTCCAAGCTTCCGCTCAGGTGCCCCCCGGAGGCATTGCATGACTCTTTCCATTTGACATTCATTCTGTTGCAAGGCTGATGCTGAAAACATGCAGCCACTTTTCAACAGAGCAAATGAAGGAAGTCATCTGCAGGGAATGCAAATCTCTCCTCCTCAGCATAGCTTTAAGCATTTTGGTTTGACACGGGATTTTACGCAACTATGTGGGTTCGTATTAACCAGCTGTTGTGTCTTATAATCTCCTTATTTCCTGATTTCCAGAGAGATTGAGCACTGGCGCCCAATGCTCAATTACCGTTTTTGGCATGTAGAAGGGATCATTATTCAGGTTGATGTGCTCCTCCTCAAACCTCCTGGAGTATAAAGCCTTCACAAGCTCGTATGCCGCTACATGATTGTGGCCATCGAGTGCTGCATGCAACGTAGGTGTTGTTTTGTGTTTGCGTGTTATCTGTTGACGTACACACACGCACACACACACGCACACACACATGCAGATACAACCGTCTGCGGTAAATGCAGGTCTAGAGACGACAGCTGGCCCTGGAGGCCCTTGATTGCTGTGCACACACATCTGCCACGTTTCATTGTCACCTAGCCAGATTATTTACTAAGCTAAGATGCTAGGTGAGAAGAGTCTTGTCACATGAATTTTTGTCACATCAAGTCTTGTCACATCAAGTCTTGTCATTGGCACATGAAAAGCTACAGTGCACTGCAGTGTCCCTTGATTGGTGCAGGAGACAACGTCACTGAAATATACAATGAACGCTTAACATTAAAGTGCTACAAGCACAATACTCCCTGTTAATTCAACACCTCACAGGGTGGTCAACAAGGCTGCTACTCACTTTCTGGCATCATGGAGTTGTCATCTCCAGACTTGCCCAAAGCATTTTCCACCTGCAAGCACGTCCGGTGTTCTTCGTGCACTGTATTCAAAAGTGCGGCGAGCCAGATGACCATAGTTTGATCCTCCGTATTGCTGTGAAAAAGCAATGTACACTCTATAGCAGAGAAACTGGGATAAATAGGATGACGAGAATGCATGCAGGGGATCAGCATCGAAGGGTCTCCTTGTCGTGAGCTGCCTGCTTTCCTGGACTGAGTGCCAATGACTTCCTACCATGGCACCCCCTATTGGTACAATTTTTCCCAGCTGCGCTCCTCCAGCCTTTTTGGCAGTTGCCCGGAGACTGTCGCCCAGGCCTTCACACACTGCGCCCGCATCCATGCTCAGACCCAACCTTTGCCTGCACCCACGCACACGCACACACACACACACAGCAATGAAATAATCAAGTCAGATGAGCTGCAATGCAATTGGAGAACATGCACTGCAGGTTCGCAAGAAGGACTCGATCAACAGGAGTTGAGATTTGCCAGATAAATTGATGTCGGGTGCCGCGTGTGCACAGGTTGCCTACGTAGACTTACTCAGACAATTAAAGCTGCCCAAGTAAAGGCTTCACTCACTTTAGACAGGGCCCATTTACATCCAGCTGTTTACGTGCATCCTACACCCAACTGTCAAGAGCAAACCTTTGTGAAAAATTGATCAGGTACCTGTCCTGCATCTCTAGCATCAGGTCATCCAAAGTGAGCAGCCCGTCTTTGTCCTCCAGGTTCCAGTCCTGCAGCAGATTTGCATTGTGTTGGATTGATTATCCTTATCCAAATAATCTGGCTGGTCTCCCCCCATTGTAAGCATTGTTTGATTAATTAAATTAATTTTGGTGGGGCTCTGGCTAAGTAGGAGACTTGCACTTTTGCATAATTTTTATTGTGTTGGAGCGTTCAGGTCAAGCCTGCAACTCTCCTGATCCGCATTGATATGATGGAAAGAAGCTACATGCAGCTTGCATGCCGGCACACTTACTTATGACATCTCAAGAACCGAGACCTTGCACTTACAATGTAAGTTCAGGTGAAGTCTGCAACCCTCCTGATCCCCATTACTTTTCTTCCTTTTTCTTTGAGTGGAGTTTTCCAGTACCCGGCACCAAAGAGGCCCCCCCTGTTCCTTGCGGGGAGTGGCTTTTCACTGCCTGCGTAGTCTTCTTCCAATTATTTTCTTCATCCTTTTGAGCGTCAAGTGAAGGCATCCAGTCCAAAGCATACCATGTGCCGCATTGAGCGTATGTCGGGTATACTTGATCAAGTCTGTTGAGCATGCCCCTTTGGTCTTCATAATTCCATGCAAGTGCGTGCTGCTGTTCAAGCCAAGCACGCCAGCACGCCATTTCTAAATCAGGTTAAGGCTAGGATGCTTCATGCTGAAGTAACATCTCGTACGGTCCAGCCCTTTTTCTTCTCTTCTACTCCTGCAAACGCGCACCTCATCTGCAGGATCTTCATACTCTTCCTTATCCACACTGTCCGTGTGCATGGGCTGGTATTGGTCGACCCAGCCATTCCACCTGATGCGTGTCAAACAATAGGAAGCGTGTCGGGCTGCCTTGGTCCTGGCGTGAGTCCGGTTTCTATGGAAAATCAGTGTCCTAGCAATTTTGCCTCTGGTTTGAATGCTAAACAACATGGCTCAATCGCAATGTCCAGTACTGATACATCTGGCTAGCGCACTATACTCTGGCAGATGAATGTTTTGGAATGTACCATTGATGAACCAAGTTGATAGAGCAGAGATGGAAGTTGGCCCTATCAAAAGTAGGCTTTCTTGGCTTGTGTAACGATTGTATCAACGCACGTGCACGCGCACACACACACACGCACACACACATACATACTTGTTTATTTGATGCATGCATCCTGATATCCTGAGCAATATTTTCTTAAGGGTCATAATGAGCTGACGATACGCTTCAGGTGTACGTGCACACACATAACACACACATATAATATATAGGAATACAATCCCAAAACTTACATCAATTACAAGAATAATTTCTTTGTGGCTGGCCGAGACCAGTCAGCGACTGATCAGCCAAACAACCTAGCTGAAGGTCACCCCCTACTGTATATCAAGAATGCCTTGTGCAACGCATTATTGCTACAGCTTGCCTCTAATCACGCTATATTGCTTGCAATGCCTGGCTGGTGACACATTGAATAGAGCACTCTGTTGCATATACACATTAGATAGAGCACTCTGTTGCATGAACAAAGAGTCTGAAAAAGCTGCCTCTACCACGAGACTGCTGCTCCTTTAGTTTTCAGGCTGGAATCACACCGAGTATCATTATTAAAAGTTAACACAGACTGGCTTGTACAGCCCAGTAGTCATCACGTCATGTAATCTGCATAATCACTGCGTCATCACGTCAAGCAATCTGCATAATCACTGCGTCATCACATCAAGCAATCTGCATAATCACTGCATCATCACATCATGCAATCTGCACAATTACTGCACCATCACATCAAGCAATCTGCATAATCACTGCGCCATCACATCAAGCAATCTGCATAATCACTGGCCATCACATCAAGCAATCTGCATAATCACTCACCACCCGCTGCCCTGTCGCAACCAGGTGCGCTGCTGTTTGGCCGTGGGGCCCCAAAAGAATGACGGAATCCGCTCCCCCATTGCGCCCACCTCCACAAAGCTTGAGCCTCCCAGCTCACTAGTCATTCTGTCTCCTAATAAAGTGGTGCAAAGTCATTGTGATACTTGTGAAGCCAACCGTGGATCCTGGTTTGGCCTCACAAGATTGATCATAAGAGAGCATGGCAGGCACTATTGGCTTCCAAAGCTGTAAAATGTGTGCAAACACATACATTCGCAGTGGAACAAGCACAGTGGCGTTTTGTTGTATACATGTGTAAGTGCTGCGGTGGACCTGTCCAGGAGGAGAGTGATGAGTGCTATTTTGGCATATTAGATAACCCCTGTTTTTAGACAAGACTTGTCTAAAAACATGCTCCTGCACATGTACATGTTCCTTTATCGTTTATGCCATTTTTGCTCACCTCTCTCTAGGCCCCAACCATCCCATTCTTCTACCCCCTCACAAACAGCTTGAACAACAGGGCCTTTAGAGCTCTTGCCTGCAGTTTGGAGTTCAGAATTGTGAAAATATTATGCATAATGATTTGAGTGTTTGCATGAGGCTTTGGTGAAGGTCCTCCTTCCAACCAGGATTTGATATGGTGCACACCTTTGAATTATTGTCCTTTGATTTAACATTTAACACATTACACATGATCATCAATGACTGTCTCTTGCTCGTGTTAGGATTGTATATTTTGACGTTTCATTGCAATTCATTAGATTTAACCACAAACAGCTCGCATAATTAGCAACACGAACCAAATACTGAATTGGGCACAGATGTTCAACACGGCCTGTGCAGTTACAATTAGCAGAGCACTTAAAAGCATACCAGTTGCGTTGAAGGCCACCACAGCAGCGTCGCCATCTGCCTCGCCATCATCAGCATCTCCCTCCTCGCTTTCCCCTTTTACTTTTCCATCTGCATTCAGACCCTGTGTATGCACAAGTGCCAGCTTCTGAAACTTCGTCCCAGAAATGCCTTTGCTCCACAATGACGCAGATGCTGCAGCATTAAGGTGGGCACTCAACAAAGGTGCCTTACTAGGGAACAATTGTGCAAAAGCTGCACCGCACGGCAAATGCATTTATGAGTGTAAGTAGGTAAACAAAGGGTGACGCATGAATCCATCAGGTCATCAAATTTTCTATATTTTGGTCCTTTGAAGCTGCGGAGCTGTGCAGCAGCTATGATAAATTGAGCACAGCATTACGAGGAATTAAATTTCACTAAAAGCATCACAAAGAACTCAAAAGCATTACAAAGAACCCAACAAAAAGCAACAGCTTAAAGGCATGTAGCAATGTGCCCATGTACTCCCATCCAAGTATAAAGCTACATGTCACAACGGAGAAAAAAAGGAAAAGGTTTTGAACCAAGGCCTCACCTCATCGTCAATTTCAACCCCATCTTCGTCCTGCAGCAGGTAAGGCAGTAACAGCCGTCTTTTTGGCGTGATTTTGAAAGTGTGTGCATTCCAGAATGTATGAGGTTATATTCCGTCAGCATCGTTATTAACATTGATAGATTCCTCATGAAATGAGATGCGTTATCTCACTCCTGCCTAGCACTGCAAGAAAGCACTGAGCTAAAGAATGCCTGGAGAGCATGATGCATCATAACACAAGTATTGAGAGGTCAATTATTCTCTGTCCAGGCCGAAACTTGCTCAAGTTTCTTTGAAGACGTATCTTAGTGTGAAATGATGGAAAGCCACCTTCCACGTCTTCAATGAAACTTGAGCAAGTCTTGGCCCCTTGGTTGGTTCTAGGCCTAATCAAATGATTAAGTCAGTGACGATGTGTGTCAGGGTGCTGCAGCACGTATTTGTTTTAAGAATTAATGCAGCAAATAAAAACAGGGCATGAGGCAGTCCGACCTGAATCGTATGGCGCATTAGTTATTACCACACACATTGTCCTTTCCCTGAGTCTGCTTACATCAGGAATGAACGGAGCGATGGGCTGGTCAAGCACTTTGTCTGCCTCAATAGCATCCTCGTCCACTGCTATGGCTACTTTCCCGGTAACCTGTATGTTCAATCAGAATTCCGAAGGTACAGCCGTGATTAAATTTTTAGCGGGAGTGCCTCATGCAGAATGCTGCTTTACCTCATGCTAATGATAATTCAACAACAAAAATTCCAAGGCCGAGCTTGCCGTATTTCTGCTCAAAACACTTTTCACATGGCCTGCCAAAAGAGAGAGAGAGAGAGAAAGAGAGAGAGAGAGAGAGAGTGAGAGAGAGAAAGAGAGAGAGAGAGAGAGAGAGAGAGAGAGAGAGAGAGAGAGAGACAGAGAGAGAGAGAGAGGAGAGAGAGAGAATGTGTGCGACTGTGTGTATCTGCGTATCTCCAAGATGCCTACCAACTTTTGGTATTCACTTAAAAGCCTACCTTTACAAATGCGTGCTACAGTCACAATGCACGCACCCTCTTCCAACATGCAACGATTCTCAAAAAAATTGATGACGATTTTCACAGTTGGATCGCAACAATTCTCACAGTTTGATCGCAACGATTATCACATTTTGATCACAACGATTATCACATTTTGATCACAACGATTATCTCATTTTGATTACAACGATTATCCCAATTTGATCACAACGATTATCCCAATTTGACCGCAACAATCATCACATTTTGATCACAGCGATTTTCACATATTGATCACAACGATTATCACATTTTGATCACAACGATTATCACATTTTGATCACAACGATTATCACATTTTAATTACAACAAAGATCACATTTTGATCACAACGATTATCACATTTTGATCACAACGATTATCACATTTTGATCAAAAGGATTATCCCAATTTGATCGCAACAATCATCACATTTTGATCACAGCGATTTTCACAATCGGATCGTAATGATTTTCACAGTTGGATCGCAACTTGCCTGTTCTGCTGCTGGAGGTCTTCAAGTTGTATCTGGGGTGTGGGCTGACAGCCATCCTGCATGATTGGGGAGGTGCAACCACTCATCAATGTACGTTCCTCATGAATATCTCTTTCTTAACTGTTCAAGCGCGAGACATACTTCAGCATTTACAGGCTGACCGATCCAAGTAGTGATGCATGGCATGTGTCACATATTTGAATCAGACACACAAATCAGATGCATAAATTCGATGCATGAATCAAATGCATGAATCAAATGCATGACTCAGATGCATGAATCAAATGCATGACTCAGATGCATGAATTCGATGCATGAATCATATGCATGAAACAAATGCATGACTCAGATGCATGACTCAAATGCATGACTCAGATGCATGAATTTGATGCATGACTCAGATGATACTTCCCATTCATTATTGCATGGTGGAATTTAAGAGTATGAAACAGGAGGTTGCCCAAATGTCACCATTCCAGAATGACCACACACGGGTGAAGGAAAAGTAGGGTTCATGCCGCATCTGAATTAGCCTTTGCGCCGTCATTGGCAACAGTCAAACTCAACTGTTATGGATACTACATTTAGAGCCAAGTTCGACAGTTGCCAATGACGGCACACTCTGGGTACATTTGAAAAACACCCCATTTAAGGGGTCAGTCGCCCCCCTCTGGAATTACACAAACAAATCAACGCTGCCTCAAGTGTCTTGATTAACAATACTTACGCCCTTCCTCGTATGGTACTATGTTCCTGCCTTGATGTATTTCTCAGCCTCAGTGCGTATTCACGCCCTTCCTCTCAACAGTGCAGAATTATACAAACAAATTCAATACTACTATCATATAATGCTCAGCCTCAGTGCATACTCACGCCCTTCCTCTCAACCGTGCAGAATTACACAAACAAACTCGACACTACTATCATATATTGCTCAGCCTCAGTGCATACTCACGCTCTTCCTCTCAAC
>Ga0307951_1002990_pt1 | contig 10634 bp, 7 predicted proteins | sample OrgLakmetagen374_FD_201842 | JGI IMG/M metagenome (GOLD analysis project Ga0307951, IMG submission 201842) | Saline water microbial communities from Organic Lake, Antarctica - #374 | ecosystem: Environmental > Aquatic > Non-marine Saline and Alkaline > Saline | place: Antarctica: Organic Lake... | reverse complement strand
CGCGCGTGTGTGTGTGTGTGTGTGTGTGTGTGTGTGTGTGTGTGTGTGTGTGTGTGTGTGTGTGTGAGAGTGTGTGTGTAAGTGTGTCCCAGAGCGCTTACGGTATACCTCTCAAAAGCTGACACTCCATATTGTACCCACACACATTTCACATTTCAACACACACACACACGCACACACACACGCACACACACACACACACACACACACGCACGCACGCACACACACACACGCACACACACACACACATACACACAGAATTCATAGTTTGACACACAGCCCATACTTCATCAGCAGCTTGTACCACTCATGACTCATATGTTCCTTAATTCCCTGTATTGAATGTTGAATCTGGGTTTAGTTGGAAATCAAGAGACAGTTATTCAATCAGCAGGCGTCCAGCTGCAGAATTGCCCAAGCCTGTACTTCAATTCATTTTACTTTGCAAAAATTCACCACACAAGATCCTTGCTATATCTCCTCTCCCAAATTAAGCAGCTCCAAGTTTTCACCCGAATATAACTTTTATTTGAATGTTTCTCAAGCAACCACAAGCCACCTCTCGCACGTCTACCTCTTCTGCAAACAGCTCACTCGCCTACCTCTTCTGCAAACAGCTCGCTCGCCTACCACTTCTGCAAACAGCTCGCTCGCCTACCACTTCTGCAAACAGCTCACTCGCCTACCTTTTCTGCAAACAGCTCACTCGCCTACCTCTTCTGCAAACAACTCGCTCGCCTACCTCTTCTGCAAACAGCTCGCTCGCCTACCTCTTCTGCAAACAGCTCACTCGCCTACCTCTTCTGCAAACAGCTTGCTCGCCTACCTCTTCTGCAAACACCTCACTCGCCTACCTCTTCTGCAAACAGCTCGCTCGCCCAGGCCTCCACTCCAAATGCCTGACCGTAGGCCTTGCCGATGTCCCCAATGCGGTGAACCACATTGTCCGACACCTATAAGCATGAAGCATGGTGATTATATGGACATCTTGTACAATTTCACGCGTGCACCATCCATCAGTTCATCAGGCAGCCGCAGCTCCCAGAAACAAGCATAACATCCTGCAAATCTCAGATCATACAGTCATTTAGTCAGCGTCTGTTTTCCCAGCCTGCTTTTTCCCAGCCTGCTTCACCAACAATACAATAAGCATTCCACAATACAATACCTGACAAGGTAATGCACTGATACGGCCCAGCACCACTGCTGCAACTAGCATCACCACTTTCCATGGGTAGCCACTTTCCATAGCCAGCCACTTTCCATAGATACAAACTGCTCCAACACTGTCTGCTTGCACAATGTGCACATCAGCAGCGCGCACCTTGCTGGTGGCACGTCTGATGCGGCTCGGCACCGCCACTGCTCCTCACACCGCTTTTTCTATGGGATGTATGTCTGCTAATTTTCAGGGGTGCTCTAGAGCAATATTGAGCTCTGTTTGTGGAGCTGGTAGGACCCAGCGCCGCCAATTCCCACTAAAAACCTTTAGACGCATGTTGGTGCCCACTCCTACAAGTTGCACACCAGCAGCACGCACTTGGCTGATGGCGCGTCTGATACGACCCAGCACCGCCACTGCTAGAAGGGCCTCCTCCTTGTTGGGCCTGCCCCCATGGCGAACGCTCGACGGTAGCTCCTGCAATGTTTATAGCAAGTAGGGTGCTGAAAAATATGTTGCCGGCATGGTGAGATGTAGGGTTGGCCAGAACCGTATATATGCACCGTATATGACCGCATTTTTGGTGATTTCCTTCCGTAAAATACCGTATATACACCGTATATATATGGATTTGGCCAACCCTAGTGAGATGCAAAGGGGGCTTCTCCATTGTTGGGTCCGCCCCAGCTACAAACACCAAACACTTGACGACAGCTCCTGCGGTTGTATTTTAAAAGTAAGCACATCGCTGTGTGTTTATTGACATGACGTACATTTTGGAAGCATAACGTAATAGTAAACACGCAACAGGGACATAACACACAAAACATTACACACAATATATAAACAGGGACATAACATACAATACATAAACAGGGACATGACACAAACTACACAAAAAGGGACATAACACACATACACAGCAACGGCCAACTGCTGCTGCTGCTGCTGTATGTGTGTGCGGCGATGTCACGTTTAGAGCTTTGACGGAGGGGTAGGCTTGGAATCTGATATCACGCGAGCTTTTATTAAGGTGGCACCATCAGAAAATCATGACAGTTGTTTGATGGTATGCTGGTTTAGCTTAATACACTGCCATCCTGATTCAAAGCAAGTACACTAGTTGTGGTCCTTTTTACGCCTCCTGGAATGGCATTGCAATGCAAGATGTATTGAGGAGGAAAGCTGAAGGAAAAGACGACACACACAAGGTCGCCCTGAAATAAAAAAGTGAAAAGTGTAAACAAGAATCCATTTTTGCCACGCTTCCAGGCAGCAGCACACTTACAGAGAAGCCACAAAAACAGAGAAGCCACTCATACTAACAGCAGCACACTAACAGAGAAGCCACACTGACAGAGAAGCCACTCATACTAACAGCAGCACACCAACAGAAAAGCCACACCAACAGAGAAGCCACTAATACTAACAGCAGCACACTAACAGAGAAGCCAAGGACCCCCCTACAATGCCTTCAGGCACAGCAGCACACTTCCTCAACGACACAATTGAGGTTGCATAGTGGAAAAGGCCATCATTAGCGCACCCCCTCATTGTCACAGCAAAACAGTAGAGATAATGAAACCCACCTGCCAAGACTCCAGGCAGTAGCACACCTCCTTAACAACACAATACCAAAATCAGCGCACCCCTCACTGTCACAGCAAAACAGTAGAGATAATGAAACTCACCTGCCAAGACTTCAGGCAGTAGCACACCTCCTCGTTGTCACCCAGGCTCAGGGCGAGGTTCTGCAGCAGGGGGCGCATGAATGCTGCAGCCCCAAAACCTGCAGCAGCATTTTGAGTATGTATGCCAGGCTCAGGGCGAGGTTCTGCAGCAGGGGGCGCATGAAAGCTGCAGCCCCAAAACCTGCAGTAGCATAATGAATAAGCATGCCAGGATCAGTGCGAGGTTCTGCAGCAGGGGGCGCATGAAAGCTGCAGCCCAAAAACCTGCAGCAGCATTTTGAGTATGTATGCCAGGCCCAATGCGAGGTTCTGCAGCAGGAGACGCATTCATAATTCAGCCACATTAGTGCTTTGACAAAAAACATCACGGACTCCTTTTTTTTGAGCAAGGCATTGTTGAATCGGTATCCCTAAATGCCTCATGGACAAAAAGGCAGTGGAAGCACACATGCCATTTCGCATCTACCTCCTGCTGAGTCTGGTCTTTTAGAAGCACATGCATTGCACATGTAAGCATGCAAACAGAAATACACCACTCCTCATCCTTCCACTAACTCCCAAACCCTACTGCAAACACACCCTGAGCGTGTGTATCTCCTGGATGATTTATTTGTCTTCGAAATCATGTCCGCTGTGTGTTTTCTTTCATAATCACTGCACAAATAGGAGGACACAAACAACCTGCAGACACACATGTAACAAAAGGAGTAAACACACACACACACCTGCAGACCCAACACCCCTCTCCGCTGCTTAACGCAATTCACAAACAACCTGCAGACACACACACTTAAAAATAGGAGCAAACACACACACACACTCACACACACACCTGCAGACCCGACACCCCTCTCTGCTGCTTGACGCACTTGGTCCTCCAACGCCAAATCCAGATATATCAGCTCCCTGTTGCCAGGCAGGGCGTGCGCGAGCTCTGCGCAAGGAAAAGCGGTTGTATAATTTCAAGGTGTTTGTTGCAACACACACAACGTCTCAGCTCTTTGTTGCCTGTCAGTGCATGTGCGAGCTCTGGGTAAGGGAATGTAGCGTGCGGACTGGTCAACTGCTCGTCAATGAACAGTGTGTTAATTGCAGCAACACAATGTTCATTGTGGTGGGCATTGTGGTGGGCATTGGCCCCCTGTTGCCCAGCAAATCGTGTGTAAGTAAGCTCTGCACCAGAACCGACAATTGAGCAGTCACTGCTCAGCTCACAACAACAAAGTGTGGCAGCAATCTAAAAAAACAGAACGATGGATTGAATCTCTTGTAATGACAAAATGGAAACGAATAAATTATTTATAGCGGTTTTGAGGGTGTCAAAATAGCACACCCACGCCCACACCGACACCGACACCCATGTCCACCCCCCACATTCATCCACACATACACACCAGTGTTGTGCACATACGGCGTCATTCAAAAATGGCACCTAAATAACGATCGTAAATTACGGCGTTACCGTCACTAAACTCTGACGATTGACGGCGTAATTTACTAGTTCCACCGTCAATTTGACATAAATTACGCCGTCAGCGTCATTTACCATTGGCGCCGTCAAGCGTCAGGTGCACAACACTGATACACACCCACGCCCACACCGACACCGACACCCATATCCACCCCCCCCATTCATCCAAACATACACACCCAGCCACACAGACCTGTACGCGCCTCCACGGCAGCTTCCATGAAAGGCAGGGCCTGAGAGTCTCCCAAATGGCCCATCACGTAAGCCAAGTAGCCTCGCACTTTGTCTGGCACCCTGTGTGTGTAGCGTTGGCCAGAGCCGTATATACACACCGTATATGACCGTATGTATGGTGATTTCCCTGCCAATAAAACCGTATATACACCGTAAATACCTAAAAATGTATGGTTCTGGCCAACCCTATGTGTGTGCAATCCAAAAAGAGGGCAACGCTACTAAATGCCTAGTAACCACGCTACTAAATGCCTAGTAACCACACGTACTTTGCGGGTAGCGATCACACAGCCAGCATTGTCAAAATGACGTGTATTTGTTAACACAGCCCCCCTTTGCAGGTGGAAAAGGTCAGCGATTTTATGAAATATAACATAGCTCAATTGTGGTAGACACAGACGCATAGGGTGTTGACGCTTAATACTCAGCAATTCCTCACACCCACATCCTCTGTTTGTTTCATTCCTGATTTGTCGCGCCGTTTAGAACCCCATACATTGACGGGCAAGTGTAAAAACATGGAAGGTTCGTGTGCAACAGCCGATATTGCAGACAGCACTTGCAGCCAGGGCATTTGTAAAACATTTAGCAAGGGCAAAATAAGGACATTAATTAGCAAGGGCAAATAGCAAGGGCATTAATTAGCAAGGGCAAAAAATAAGCAAGGGCATAAATTAGCAAGGGCAAAAATTAGCAAGGGCATTTGTAAAACATGTAAAACAAACACTCCTGCATAAATATACAGGTACGCAAAAGATACGCATCGATATAGCGACAGATACCGTCAAACAAGGGTTTGAACAGGGACAATGTGGTGTCACACGTTCTGCGCTGGATGTAAACCGCAGCGCTGGTTGTAAACGGCAGTGCTGGTTGTAAATGGCAGTGCGTTGTATACGGCAGCGCTGGTTGTAAAAGGCAGTGCGTTGTAAACGGCAGCGCTGGATGTAAACGGCAGCGCTGGTTGTAAAAGGCAGCGCGTTGTAAAGGGCAGCGCGTTGTAAAGGGCAGCGCGATGTTAAAGGCATACTCGAGATGTAAGGATAAGGAATTGAGTTCCTTATGTATGTCACAGCTGAGACAAAGGGCTGGTACAAGGTGGTTTCAGGGTTGCTGCATCTGTCTGCGCCCTTCTCCTTTCCATGAAATCATATGAAATGGACTACTCCCTCAATTTCACGGCAGCAAAACAACCTGACTGCAAACAAAACGCAGGAATATAGCTTTTATTGTCCACATTTTTGGCAGGAATAAAACTGTGGTGTCTGTAAGCAGACCCACATCCACGAATACACACACGAATGAAAACGTGCAGCAAATGCTCCTCACATCCCCACAGCCACACCCGCACACACACACAAACACGCACGCACGCATGCACGCACGCACGCACGCACGCACACAACCACACACACACACACAACCACACACACACACACACACACACACACAAGCACGCACGCACGCACGTACGTACGCACGCACGCACGCACACACACACACACACCTGTTGCCATCCGAGGCCACAGCTGAAAGGATGCCCTAGTCGTAGTAAAAGTATATCTGCCTAAACACATCTACACCACATACACAACACACGTTTCCCCCCCACACACACACTCAGTTGCACACCGGTTGCCTGCAGCTACAGCTGTGGCCACGGCCTGAAATTTGGGACTCATGTCGGTGTCTCATTTTGTAATTTCACGTTGAAATCTCATGTTGGGATCTTATGTCGGTATCTCATGCTGGTATAAGGTATACTGACATACCTGGAACATACCAGGACATGCCCAGGCATGTCTATGTCTGCCTAGACACATTTACACCATATACATTACACGCGTCCCCACCCCTTCCCACACACATTACTGCACCTAAACACAATTGCACACACCTGTTGCCTGCAGCTAGCCAGGCATGTCTGCCTAGACACATTTACACCATATACATTACACACGCCCCCACCCCTCCCACACACATTACCACACCAAAACACAGTTGCTTACACCTGTTGCCTGCAGCTAGCCAGGCATGTCTGCCTAGACACATTTACACCATATACATTACACGCGTCCCCACCCCTTCCACACACATTACCACACCAAAACACAGTTGCACACACCTGTTGCCTGCAGCTGCACACCAAACACACCACTAAACTACACCAAATCACATTCGCAAACCTGTTGCCACGCAGCTGCACACCAAACACACCACCGAACTACACCAAACTACACCAAACACACCACTAAACTACACTAAACACACCACTAAACCACACCAAATACAGTCACACACACCTGTTGCCTGCAGCTGCTGCTGAGGCTTGTAAATCAGCTCCGGAGTGTACAGCCTTCAGAATGCCCAGGTAGTGGCGGAAGTCCTTGATCAAGGCATCTTTCTTGCCATCAAACCATTGCGGCTCGCCTGCAGGATCATGTGGTCAAGGCAGAGGCGTGTTATTACAGAGACACATGATCCACGTGGAGAACGTATGAAAAGAGTTGGCCAGAACCATATATATACGGCATCTTTCTTGCCATCAAACCATTGGGGCTCGCCTGCAGTGTCATGTGGTCAAGGCAGAGGCGCGTTATTACAGAGACACATGATCCACGTGGAGAACGTATGAATAGAGTTGGCCAGAACTATATATATATGCAGGGTTGGCAAAATCTGCAAATATGCACCATATATACGGGTATTTCCCTGCCAAAGTACCGTACATAAACCATATATATATATGGTTCTGGCCAACCCTACGTATTTATACGAGTATATACGGTATTTCTGGCAGGAAAACCACCAAATATTTGGTCATATACCGTGTTCATATACGGTTCTGGCCAGCCCTACATATGATTTTAAGGTAGTACATATATGCGAAGTAGAGAGGTGTGTGATCAAGGTCAGAATATTGACCAAGGTAGAACATGTTATTACGGGAGACGCATGACTCATATGGAGGACGTTTGAATGAAGTAGAGAGGCGTGAATGAAGTAGAGAGGTTAGAATGTTGACCAAGTTAGAGACATGTCATTCAAAAGACATTTGACTATGTAAAGAACAGATGACGATTGAGGTAAGGAGGTGTGAATTGAGATCAGAATGCATTGATTAGGGTAGAGCGCCGCATCAGCGCTTACGCTCTTTGACCGCCTAATGTCGCGGTGTTTTGTCCGTGTATGCATTCGAATCCTTTAATCATACTGCTACGCTTTCATGCTCTCAAGTTAATCGAGGCAAAATGAGAAAAAACCTGCAGGCAGTAGAAAACCATTTCCCACAGTAACTAAAGAAAAGGTGCCGATTTGGTGAGAGCTGTGTTTGTGTCATCAGCCCTCTCATTCCTCACGTCCTTGAAAAAACAAAACTGGGATGCACGTTACATGTAGACATACACAGCAGGCCAAAGCCAACTGTCGTAATAGTACGCACTTCAGGTGCTAGAAATAAAGATGCATGTATGAATACCGAGGGATGTGCTGTTAAACCCTACATCACTGGATGCAATTTCACATCGATTGCCCCTGACAAAAACTTTATCCATCGGGGTCGCACTTTCTTACATCTTAGAGACACAGTATGACACATTTGGCCTATAGTTTGTTGGATCTACGCCCTGTTTGCATTGAGCAGAGCAGGATTCGATTCAAGTGCCCTCTGATCAAGCAGACGCACTTCAGCAACAATCCGAGCCAATCACCTTTCACTGGTCGATCAAAACTCTCCAGCCGTTCACGTGTGACCCCTGTGTGAGAAAAAATAGGTAATTGTGTACTGTCAGCGTGTGTGTGTGTGTGTTTGTGTGTGTGTGTGTGTGTGTGTGTGTGTGTGTTTGTGTGTGTGTGTATGTGTGTTGCGAACCACATCAACACTTGTCTACCCGCATGATCCGTGCTAGAAAAAGTAAGGAATCAGCGTCAAGCGTGGGGACGATGCTTACCCCGAGTCATAAAAACCTCTCAAGCGTGACGTGAAAAACAAAGGTTGATCATATGTCGTAAAAGTGTAAAGCACAACAAACAAAGTACGGCCGGCATGGGGATTGGTTAGGCGTGTCTGATATGTGGACAGCAGCAGTATACACAATGTGTAAGCAAACACACATGTACACCCACACGCACGCACGCACGCACGCACATGCGCATGCACATACACGCAAGCACACCTGCATCTGCAAGCACCCTCCAGTACGCATCTATGTTGCCGTTCTTCTCCAAGTAGGCCAGGTAGGCCTCACAGATGGGCACGTCGTCAGGTGTGGTGTTGTTGTGCAGCTTTTGATGCCAGTCCTGTCGCGTGAGTATGTGTGGTGTGGAATTTTCATCGTGATATTCAACCAGTAATCAACACTGACCAGTGTCCAAGACTGTTTAAACTGGCCATGCATGCAATTTGAATCGTGATTGTTCAACCGCCAAGCAGCATTGTCCAATGTCAACGACTGTCCACCCTCAGCCATGCATGGAATTGGATCGTGATTGTTCAACCGCCACTGCATTGTCCAATGTCAAAGACCGTCCACACTAGCCATGCATGAAATTCGGAATTTGTTCAAGCGCCACGTATCAGCAAGAGGATTTAAGGCAAGGAGAGCCAGGGCCTTCATCACCTAAAATATGAACAACGATGTCTGTCTGAGAAAGAGTGTAAGAAAGGTTAGGGGAGTACTGTACAGAGAAAAGATGGAACCAGCCGCCTGCTTTGAGCGGTTCTTGTGATTTGCATGGAACTGCAGCCAGCTGTGTGCAACATAATAAGAGAGGTAAGAAGCAACCTGCCACTCAAAGCTCCATCAACTTGTGGACCAGACCAGGCAAACAACGGCCATTCGGCAATGCTGCAGCATGGGGGATTTTCCTGGAAAATCCTTGAATTCGCTAAAATCCTTGAAATCGCTTATTATCGCAGTTATACCCTCCTACTCTGAGCGACAGTTTTGAATTAATAATGAGCCCTTTCATTACGCGCATGCAGCTGAGGATGCATATGCCTGTAGCCTGCCCTTTATGGCGAGCTGAACAACCTGCTAGTAACTACCCTGATCATAAGACCCTGCTAGTTGCACCCTGGGCGAAAGCTGTAGAGCATCGATAGAGAAAACTCTAAACGGTTTGCTGGATGCTCTTGGTCAATGAGAGTGCAGCCTTCTATTTGGAGCTTCATTCGGTAGGGTGCTGGTCAATGAGAGTGCAGCCTTCTATATGGAGCTTCATTCAGTAGGGTGCTGGTCAATGAGAGTGCAGCCTTCTATATGGAGCTTCATTCAGTAGGGTGCTGGATGCTCTTGGTCAATGAGAGTGCAGCCTTCTATATGGAGCTTCATTCAGTAAGGTGCTGGATGCTCTTGGTCAATGAGAGTGCAGCCTTCTATATGGAGCTTCATTCAGTAGGGTGCTGGATGCTCTTGGTCAATGAGAGTGCAGCCTTCTATTTGGAGCTTCATTCAGTAGGGTGCTGGACTCCTGCTTCAAGCAGAAAGAAGTTTCAACCTCTGAGGAAACAAGAGGGCCAACTATGATTTGTCACTCACCTTGTTGTCTACACACACAAACACCCACACCCACACCCACACCCACACCCACACCTACACACCCACACCCACACCCACACCCACACCCACACCCACTCCACATAACAAAAAAATGTCCTTTGTCTGCACGATCGACAGATAGAGGGTCCACAGAACACGCAGATAAAGGAGACACGAACACAATCAAACTGGCATGCGCACACAAATACACACGCAAGCAAACAAGCACGCACCTCCATCCACAGGCCCTTCTTCTCAGGGATGTTGTTGCGGTGCATGATGTTGAGGATCTCGTCACGGATCTTTTGGCCATCACCGCCACGGCCAACTGTGGTCAGCATCAGTCGCACCCACTCCTGAGGCTCGCCTGTGTGTGTGTGTGTGTGTGTGTGTGTGTCTGTGTGTGTTTGTGTGTGTATGTGTGTGCGTGTGCGTATGTGTGTGTGTGTGTGTGTGTGTGTGTGTGTGTGTGTGTGTGTGTGAGTGTGTACTTTGTGAGGAAGTGCCCATCACTTTGGGTTTTGAGCACACCCACC
>Ga0307951_1002988_pt1 | contig 10638 bp, 8 predicted proteins | sample OrgLakmetagen374_FD_201842 | JGI IMG/M metagenome (GOLD analysis project Ga0307951, IMG submission 201842) | Saline water microbial communities from Organic Lake, Antarctica - #374 | ecosystem: Environmental > Aquatic > Non-marine Saline and Alkaline > Saline | place: Antarctica: Organic Lake... | reverse complement strand
TCTCAAAAAGGAAAGGTCCAGCTTCTCCATCCAAGATGCCATTGTTTGCAATGACGTGCCACTACCGTAGCCCGCGCCTTGACCAGCTTCCTTATGGCCAATGATAGAATCCTGTACGATATTCGGTACAGACGCATCACGCATCAAGTCTTTAAAAGCATGTCGCAAACTGTGAATTGTGATCTGGGTATCGTTAGGATCATCGCGTATCTGATAAATATACTTCATAAGCTGCTTCGAAGCCGCCGCTTGAGCCTTTCCGTCCGCGTCAATCCTATAGTCGAACAGTCGCCCACTACCTTCGGATGGCAGGTCGAGCTCCGGATGAATGGGAACTTCACGCTTAGCAGTCATATTTTTTACAATTTTATTTGAGCCTGTAAGATCAAAGTAGCGAATGCCTGATTCACTGCGGATGTCTTCATATGTCAGAAGGGTAGCTTCATCCAGCCTCATGCCGGTTGCAGCAAGTATACTAAGGCAAAGTCGGTCCTGATCAGTCATCCTCATTTCGAAGAGTTTCTTGAGTTGTGACGGACGAAGCGGCCTACCTTGCTTTGCCGCAGCACCCTGCCCCTTTGTCCGAATACCATTAAACGGGTTTACCGGGATAAACTCTTGATCAGCTGCAAAGTCGAAAAGCATCCGAACGCTTCCCACATCCCGTTGCACAGTATTGTAGGCCTGCCTCGCCGCAAGCCAAGCTACGAAATTCTTTGCCAGCTTCTTGTCGACGGTAGCAATCAAGGCATCGCCGCAATAATCGACAAATTTCTGCACCCCCACCTTGTAAGCGTTTGCCGTTTTCTCCCGATTAAAGGTCTTGGTCGGCCAGTACTTTGCTGCAAGCTCGGATACCGTCAGCCGACACTGGGAAACCGCGCGACGACGCACTTCCAGTTGTTCTTCAAAATCCCAGAAAGCGGGTTCGACCTCACTTTGAAGGCGGTCTATAATCATGCCATCTTCCGCAGTGACACACGGCGTTCCATCGTCGTTGTAAATCCTAACGCTCAAGATCGAACCTGCGGACATTCGAACTTGTTGAGCGGAATGTTCGATATTGTCAGCACCCCACGCGTCAGAATTTAGGCTGTTGTGGCCTAGTGGAACGACTACCTTGTTTGCCGCGACTACAAGTGGATCAAGTTCCCGTGTCGCGAGGTCGAATTTCTCATAGATTTTTGCAGTTTCGTAGTGCTGCTGACGGGATGCCTGACCCTTGTCAGATGTACGGGTGCTGACCCGTTCCTGCGTACGGTTGTTAAAAAACGGGCGGAGGTTGATTGGTATGGTCACCTGCACGTACCACTTGCCCTTGACGAGTACCAAAGTAGAGGCCGGATAGCTCTGCACGGATAATGTCCCACATAATGTCCCCATGGGCATTAAACCCAATCACCGTTGGAAACAAGGGGGATGAGGGCTTGTGGCGGAGGGGATGGGTCTGACGTCCAACCTTCTCCACGCCTAAGTCATTGTTTTCATTTATTCTGCAACGCCATGCCACCGTTGGCGACATCAACTATCAAGCGGTCCGCTGACGTTGGTCACCCTGGACAGGCTCTTCACCAAGGCAAAGACAACAAGTCGAACGCATCCAAACCCAGTGGTGACCCAATTTTCTACTTCATTACAATCACAACAATAATAAATAAGCAGATAAATTCGGCCAATCGCGGGCTCAGGTAAGTAATGGCAACATGCATCTAGTGATTGGCTTCATGTCAGGTTGGTTGCCCGTTGTAGAAATCGCCAGCTGGTTGCTTGGTACAACGATAAGGTATTGGCCATTGGTGCCATCACAATAAAACGAGCCATTCTCACAGATCCACAGCCCGAGCCCATAGGCATACTTCGGAAATACCCTTGAAGGATCACACATCCGAGGCGTCAGCGTAATTGGACACTTCATCTCTTCGACCCACTCGGCACTCACTACCTCCTTCCCCTCAAAAGACCCATTGTCACGAAGCACCATGGCAATCTTTAGCAAATTTTCACAACTCATTACCAATCCAGTGCAGCCAGCAGTGAAATCGCCAAAATTCCTCCATGTCCCTGTTGCGCCGAGCGGCTCAAGAACGCTCTCTCGAGACAGTTCAAGAAGAGAACGACCAGTGACCGCCTGAAGTATGATAGAAATAAGGTACGGCCCAACGTTCGAGTAAGAAAAATGTGTGCCCGGAGCATGAACGATTGGCGCCTCGAAGATATATTCGATATACTCGGATTCTGCTCGGTCTCCGATGTCCTTCCGAAATAAGAATCCTTCCTCATGCCCTATTGTATTGTTCATCAAATTCCGAATCGTGACATTCCGCCAAAGCCCTGAGATGTTCTTGTTGGCTTGGCGACCAAGAAATTCAAGCACCGGAGAATCAAGTGTCAGAGACGGTCCCTCAAACGCGATTTTACGATCTATGACATTGCCAAGCACGATCGCCGTGATGACCTTGCTCACTGAGCGAAGATCAGCACTGGATCCCTCCGATGTAAACTGATGGAAAAAGATATCGCCATCGGAGCAGACAGATAACCCGTTCATGCTTAGCGGTCGTCCATCCTTATCGGTCACGGACTGCATAAGACGCACACACTCGTTGAATCGCTCTTCTGCCCTGTTCATTTCTTTTCCTCGACATTTAGATTGGGTTCACCGCCGCTAACAGTCGGGGTAACCAAGTATGTAATCGGGATGGCGATCAGCGCACCTATGATAAGACCCAGCAAAGAGCCCGTACCTGCAATGACATTGAGAAGTGCGTCCCGTTCCCCAAACCAGAAAGACACCAAAAGGGCTACAAACAATAGCGAAGAGATACCACCAATTACCCGAAATATCGCCATGCTCCTTCTGGCCCGTATCGAATCTTGTTTCAGTCGAGTGATCGTTTCACGTTGGCTCTCATTCGTCTTCTCGATTTCACGTATCTTCTTATCCTTGGATAGGTCGCGAGCAAAAAGATCTTTAAGATCAACTCGAATCTTTCCGATGCCTACCGACTCACGCGAGAGTCGACTTTCAGCTTCCAAGGACTCAAAGATCTCCTGGCTACCGACGTCATAGGTTGCCCGAAAGAGACCAAGCGCTTGCACGGCCAAAGCTACGTCCTGCATAACCCCTCCCCATGGCTCGATTGAGTCATGGAATCTCGCTCGCAGCCCCTCTACAGCTCGAGCGACCACGTCTCTGGTAGCATCGGAGTGATCACTTTTCTCCTTGGGGACAACGCCTTCAATGAGCGTTACGACAATAAGAGAAGTAAGGGCTATCGAGCTCCAAAGTCCATCTGCCCCCTGTCTTCTTGTAAGTTCCTTGGCGCTTGCACCGAAAACTGCCTCAAGTGCCGGATTGCCACTTGAAAGTTGAATGAACCTCACAAGGTCAATATCGCTAAGCGACGGCACTTGGTCTGTCGATGCCAGCAAAGCTTTCGCCACCGTTGTACGCAATAGAGAGAGGGCCCGTTTTTTTCCCCGTCCTTCGAGCTCAGAAAGTGTTTTGACACTCCCTGCCCCAAACAACGCACGAGCTGCAACTTGGCGAGCGACATCACTTTGACTTTCTAGATTTTCCAAGATCCAGAAAGCGATGTCGGCACGGGTGCTTATTCCAAATCCAGCCTCTGTAAGGATGTTTTCGTAGTTTTCCGAGAGACTGTTCAACAGACTGAGCAGTCCACAGCTCGGTCCCATCACGGCATCATAGCCTCCGGGAATCAGGTGTGGCTTCACCTCTTCCAAGATGCCTGGCAGGAACGAAGACACATCCATTCCCAGACTCATGTAGGTCTTGAGGATGTCGTGAGAGGCCCAAAAACTCCCACTCCACATGCCGCCGTCGAACTGCCTTTCGAGCCAAACAAGCGCCTCGTTAGCTATCACATCAATAGCGGTGTAGTTCACAAAACGCGTCAACGAGGTGTGAGAGCGCGCTCCATCTCCCAGCTGGTAAAGGCGTTTGAAGTTCGTTGCATCGCGCAGACTTTTAGGGTCTGGACCCGCCAATTCCGACCAAAACGCTTTAACCTCACTTTCATCCCACTTTGACGAAAGCAGAAACACATTGTGCACGTTGCGAAAACTACTTGGTACTGATAATGACGAATACTCACTGTGGGTCACCCTTAGAAATCGCGCGGATGATCGAACAAATTCGAAGGCCGGATCGGACCGTTTCGGGTGCGAATACATCGCAACAGTTGGGACTCCCTCGGTGATGTATCTTACGACGTTTTCCAGAAACTTCCAGTGACCTTCCCAATCAATAGCGACTGTGCTCACAACCACGCGCTCGCCTGCGAAAGATGCGCGATTTACTAACATTAGGCGTCGTGTGTCGCCATAACTTATATCGTCAAGAACAGCCTCAAATGCGGCCTCATTCTCGGGAATTAGAACTGACCGGTAGACGTGTGACTTAAAGTCGTTCTCCTTGCAATGACTGGCAATGAGCTCATCAGAAATTTCATTTGGATTATTCAAAAGAAGGAACGGCGCAACAGAGTGCTCGCCGATCACGGATGCTTTTACTAAACCTTGCGATGAGTCCGTTTCATTCTTGGGACGCACTTCCATACGGACGCGAAACGGCTCGGGCAGCAGCCAGTCACTGTCCATTGTGTTTTGCGAACTGGAGAGCTTTTTCTGATACCCTAAAAACACCCCTCTCCCAGACGACAAGAACCTACTAATAGCTCCCTGGTTGTCCAGAAAGATGTCCTTGGTTACCTCATCGCTTAGGGAGTTTGTCGAAATAAATAGAGAGTCGAATCGCGATAGATGGTTTTCTGAGTTTTCATCAAAAAGTTCCCGAACATTTCCTCCATCAATTGTGACAAACGAGTATCCCTCTGCTTGTAAATGACCTGACATGTTGCGTGCCACATCAGCATAGCCAGACCTAAAGCTTTCACTTTGATTTTGAAGTATTGCGACGCGAAACATCTATGCTTACCTAAATCTCGGATTTGGAAAGGAATTGTATTTTCGCCTTGAGCTCCCTTCATGAACGACTGGATCGTAGTTGTACCAAACGTCTTTAGGGAAGAAATCGTCGGGAAGCGGATCTGCCTTCTTTTTAGAATAAGCGCGGATCATCTCTTCTATGGCTCGCACTGCGCTGTTTCCAGCTTTCTCTCCCCAGCAATCAACCATCGGGCCTAATAGGTAATGTCCCAATTTGAAGTCAAACATGAATGAATGCATGATTTGGTAATTATAGTCTGTTTTATTAAGGGTCTTGTATGTGTAGTCCGTTATTTTTGGCGCCAGTCCAAAGTACTCCATAATGCCCGCGTCTTTGTCTACGGATTCCATATCCCGCAGTGCCACTGCGACTGGAGAATACTGGCTGTCAAGGAGATAGATGACGTTTTGCGCATGGGCCTCTGCCTGGAGGCCAAGCGCTATTACTGGGTCAAAGTATAGGTCTAGAAGCGGAATCAAAAACTGATCAAAGAATGCTTCTGGCTGCAACAGTGATGCTGAAAGATTCATTAGTTGATGTAGTAATGGTGGGACAGATCCGCCGCGAGTCGCGAACAGCGAGAATGATGGCACCAATATCGCGTTTGGAAAACCTGCTATCAGTGGATTTCTTTCTACGAAACCCCAGTCAGTTAGTGGACCTTCGTCGCCGAAGTGGGTGCCGCTATATTCGTGCATGATCTGGATGTGTTTGGGCAATCTTTTTGATTCAATAGCATCCTTGAAGCAGAGCGATACCTCAATTGCTGAGGTGACATGCCGTCTGGTCATTCGGCGGGTGACGCGTCCGATTAGGCCTTGGTATGCCAACTTGATGAAGAGCGGACATGACGGTTGCTCAACATAGAGTGTTCTTGGACTTGATGTTGGTGCTGCCTTTAGTTCAAGAGCCGGCTTCAATTTCGTAAGCCGTTCGAACCGGTCCACCATATCTGGATGAACTGGGTAAAGAGCTTGAGTAACTTTTGTAAAGCCGCCTAGTCGGACCGGATTGAAATCGCTGCAATGATAAAGAGGTAAAAGAAAATGCGGCACCGGATCGGATGGCCGATGCCCCGGGGATGTGGTGTTTATATCACTGAACCCGCTTGGTGACCCGTCATTGCTAAAGCGCTCCATGGCCATAAACGCCTTGATGGAAGGCTTCAAATCAATATGTCGGCCTCCGCCTATGCACATGCTCGTAGCCACCAACCCCGCGTCTGACACAAGTCTAACGTGGGAAGTTCAAATTTCGCAAGAACTTGTTATGTGTCGCCGCTTTCAAGCTGATCGGCGAGAGGGCCTTGCGTTCGCTGACGCGGCGAAACGACGGGGGGGACAGGGTGATATCGAGAGCGGTGGCGACGTAGCGCAGCGCCGCCCGCATCCACGGGCTGGCGGCGAACCCGGCCGGGAGCGCGGCGATCACCGCCGCCCCCGGCGCCAGTCATCGAGGCGGGCGTAGATCGTGACTGCGATGCCCCCGAGCGCGACGGCGATGAGCACCCAGCGCAGGGTGTCGAGATATGGCACCAGCGGCAGGATAGCGGACTGGGTCTCGGCGAGGACGCTTTGCGCGATCTCGACGCCCGCAGCGCCCAGCGTCGCCACGCCTGCCGCGCCACCACCCTTCATTGTGCGGCTGTCGGCCAGCACTTCGCGTGCGGGGGGCGTCTCCGCTGCAAACGCGGTAGCCCGGACCGGGAACCGCTCGCCCCACTGGCGCGCGGGGCCAAGGTCGACATGGATGAACCCCGAGCGCGGGTAGAAGCCGAAGCCGAGGAATCCGACCTCGCGCGCCGCGGCCTCGAAGGCAACCGGGTCGTGGTTCGCCATGGCGATGTCGAAGGCCGCGCCGTCGAGGTGCTTCGACCGGGTGGCGCCGCCCACGGCACGGTTGTGCTCGGGGCTGCGGTAGGCGGAGCGGACGATCAGCGGCTTACCAAGACGGTTGCGCAGCGCCTGCAGCTTGTCCAGCGCAGGCTCATTGACCAGCAGTTTGCCGGTGCCGCGGCAGGCGATTTCCGCGGGCGAGAAGTTGGTCCAGCACCAGGTGTCCTCCGGCACGTCGCGCCAATGGTCGTAAAAAGTCGTGGTCATGGTGTCCTCCAAAAACGAAAAAACCCGCCAGATGGGCGGGTTGAGGGTGGTGCGTGAATTGTTGCGATGGGCTGCTACGGGCCGCTGCCGAAGATCTTGAGCTTGATGGCGATGCCCGCGAGCAGCGCCAGCATCACGCCAGTGGTGATCATGCGGACGGCTGTCTGCATTGCCGTGCGGCGCACCAGCCGGATGCAGTCGAGCAAGGATCGCAGGTCCCGGATATCGAGTGCGGCCTCACTGCCATCGAGGCCGACATCAGCGAGCGCGCGCTTGGCGCCTTTCTCGGCGGCCCGTGCCAGCATCGCTTCGAACTCGGCGTCCGGCATGCGCACGAAGCCCTGATCGGATCGGGGTGGTGTCATGGGTCTATCCTCCCGCCGTTCAGCCGACCTTGGAGCCCCAGAAGGACGTGTGATCGGCGGCGAAGTAGCCATCCGCGACCCGGAAATAGCCCTGCAACTCGACGGTATCGCCCGCAGTCAGCGGCACCATGGTCTGCAGCCAGATGGCGGTGGCGAGCGAGACATGGGTTGCGGAGATCTCGCCGAAGGAGCCGCGGATTTCGGTTGCGCCATTCAGCACAAGCCGCCCGCGCATCCGCGCCGAGGTACTGGCATTGACCTTGTAGAGCAGCGTCGCGCCGAAGAGGTAGGTCCCGTCCACAGGCGCGGTGAAGAGGTTAGTCCCGGCATCAAACGCGCCCTGATCGTTGTAGTCGGTGTTGTTCAGGCCGATCTTTGTCCAGGTGCCGACGCCGACATAGTTGTCGTAGTTGGTCCAGGCTTTGAAGCGCGGCAGCTGCGGCTGATCGACGATGCCGTTGGCATTGTTGACGATGAGCCCGTCAAAGAAGGTGCTGCCATCGGCGGAAACCGCGAGGCGGAACTGGTCTGACCCGAATAGGCCAACAAGCGCCTTTGTCACGAAGCCGCTCTGCAGGGTCAAACCGAGATCGTCGCCCGCAGCCTCCTTGTTCATGGTGTAGAAGAGATCGCCGTTCCCGCCTTCGGCCACGGTCTTCGCCGTCCAAAGTGCCGCGTTGAGCTTGGCCGAGAACGGGTTGGCGGCATCGGCGGTGGTGCCCAACCCCAGCAGCGCGAGGTTCTGCAACTCGCTAGGCGTGGTGCCGACCCAGACGGATCCATCGTAAACCAGCAGCAGCCCCTCGTCCTCGACCCACGCCCGCCAGCCCGCCCGGGGCGGCAGGCGCAGCCAAGCACCATCGGTGAACAGCGCCACGTTCAGGTCCCAGCCCGCCCAGTCGCCCGTGCCACCGCCGGCCACGATGTATCGGTTGCCGTCTGCCGGACTGCCGGGCGGCGCGGTCAGATCCCGGTCGAGAACGGAAAGCTGCACGAGCCCGTCGAGGAGCCGCAATGCCTCGTTGTGGGTGACATGCTTCTGGGCCTGCGCCGCCAGGATGTAGGGCAGAGCCAGGTTGGTCGTAGAATCGGCGGAGGGAGCCAACCTGGCCGCTAACTCTCTCTCGTGTCAGAGGTAGCCAATGCGCGCTTGAGCGAATTGCTGCGCGATGCTTTTGCGTTGGCTCGGAAGGGGGTCGTTACACTGCTCAGCGGTTTGGCGCATCGTGATCGCTTGGACCTACGGGAGAGCAAAGTCCCCGCCACATCTCCGGCCCGGGTTTGATGACGGTCATCCGCAGGCCTAGGCGCTTTTGGCCTTGCTTGAGCGGGGTGCCAAAATGTAACCGAGCTCCATCACGTTGACATAGCGGCATTTTTTTAAAGGCCGTGGTGGAGCCCGGCAAGATGAATTCGACCTTCTCCCTCCTTCTGGTCTTCCTGACCCAGTTCTTCACGCCGCGGCACAACGCGCAACTGAGGCTGCTGAAGGCCCAGATCACCATCCTGCGCGCCCGCATCCCGGCGCAGAGGATTATCCTGTCGCCCGCCGAAAAGGCCGAGCTGCTACGGATCGGGACGGAGTGCGGGCACGATATCGACGGGCTCTTGGAAGTCGCCAAGCCAGCGACCTACAAGCGCTGGCTTGCCCAGATGCGCAATGGACGCCCCTTCAAAGCGGTGGGACGGCCGCGCCTGACGCAAGAGCTGCGCGAAGTCGTCACTCGCATCGGATCAGAAAACCTCCTGTGGGGGTACAAGCGGATCGCCGGGGAACTGAAAAAGCTGGGGCTCTATGCCGGAGCCAATTCCGTCAAACGCATCCTGAACGAGGCGGGCATCCACCCGAGCCCAGAGAGGCGAAAAAAGAAACCGGCCCTGCCGTGGACCACATTCATCCGTGCTCATATGGAAAGCATGGTCGCCTGCGATTTCTTCTCGAAGACCGTGTTTACGCTCCGTGGGCCAAGGACGGCCTATGTGCTGATCTTCATCCACCTCGGCAGCCGACGGGTCTTTTGCAGCGCCCCGACCTATGCCCCTGACTCAGCGTGGGTGACCCAGCAGGCCCGCAACACTTTGATGTGGTGTGCTGAACAGGGGATCACGCCAGATTTCCTGATCCGCGACGCCGACACCAAGTTCAGCGCAAGCTTCGACACCGTCTGGGCGTCGGAGGCCGCTCGCGTCATCCAGATCCCGCACAGGGCACCCGACGCCAACGCCTTCGCGGAATCGTTCATCGGCACCGTCAAGCGCGAATGCCTGGATTTCTTCGTCTGCTTCAGCCGGTCGCAGCTCGACTACATCCTGCGAACATGGGTGCGCCATTACAATGTCGAGCGTCCGCATCGCGGGCGGGACATCGGGAACAATGTACTTGAGGTCGATTTTCGCCCTGCACGTGATGGCCCGATCCGCCGCCGACGCCAGCTGGGCGGTATCATCACATCCTACACCCGCGATGCGGCATGACCTAGACCCAAAGGCGGGGTTGCCGCCGATGCCGTCTCTCGGAACCTGCAGCAATCCTTGGGATAATTGCGCGCAACCCCTTTCCTTTTCGATTGATCGCCAAGCATCACGCGGCTACGGTCCAAGAAAGCCCAGAAACTGGGCGCGCATAATTTCCATGCGCATCGACCGATGACGGGAGAGCGTGATGAGCAACGACAGGTCGGAGCTTCGTTGGGGGGTCGAGCAAAGGCTCGAGTTCATCGAGTTCCGCCTGTTTTGGGAGGGGCATGTGAACCGCAGCGATGTGATGACGCAGTTCGGGCTGTCGGTGAACCAAGCGTCATCCGACCTGAGCCGCTACATCGGCCTCGCCCCTCATAACATGGACTACGACCGTAGCCTGCGAACCTATCTGCGCCAACAAGGCTTCAAGCCGGTGTTCGACAAGCTCGATGCCGGTCGATACCTCGCCCAGCTCCGGTCGGTCGCCGAGGGCATCCTCGATCAGGACGATTGCTGGATCGCGGGTCTAACCGACTACGATTCAGCTCCCACCCCGGCACGCGGGGTGGAACCAGTTACCCTTCGGTCAGTGGTCGACGCGATCCGCCGATCTGAGGCGATCGAGGTGCAGTACCAATCCCTCTCCAACCCGGAGCCGAGGTGGCGTTGGATCGCTCCGCATGCCATCGCCTTCGACGGATTCCGCTGGCACACGCGGGCGCTCTGCCTGACTGACGAG
>Ga0307951_1002964_pt1 | contig 10667 bp, 7 predicted proteins | sample OrgLakmetagen374_FD_201842 | JGI IMG/M metagenome (GOLD analysis project Ga0307951, IMG submission 201842) | Saline water microbial communities from Organic Lake, Antarctica - #374 | ecosystem: Environmental > Aquatic > Non-marine Saline and Alkaline > Saline | place: Antarctica: Organic Lake... | reverse complement strand
ACCGGGCCCAAACAAATATATATAAAAGTAGGGTTGGCCAGAACCATATATATACGGTGTATATACGGTCTTTATGGCAGGGAAATTACCAAATATACGGTCATATACGGTGTATATATACGGTTTAGGCCAACCCTAAAAAAAAACGCTCTCACCCCGCAGGGCAAAAAATAATATTTATGCGGGGTGTTATAGGAAAGGTACGGTACATACATATGAATGTATACGTACACACAAACACAAATAAACACACACAAGTACTCACACACAAGTACATGCATACAAATATATACATACACACGTGCACAAGTAAACACACTTGCAAGCACACACACACACACACAAATACAATCACACACAAATACACACACACATGCACACACATACACCTACACAGGCGGCTTCACGGGCTTCCCTGCTCTAGGTGTTCGGTGGCAACGATTGGAAAGCGACACCCTGAAACGCGCTTTTTTGATGACCCCACAGCAGAAAGGTATGCACGTATGTATGCGTGTATATGTGTGTGCCTTGCAATGACGCCGTTGTAGAAAGGCATGTATGTATGTGCGTATGACCAAAAGTGCATGTGCATTTTTGTGTGTTTATAAGTGTCTTTGCATGTCAAGTAGGGTGAACCGCTGTTCATATGTAGCTTACGTACAAAGATTGGAAGGATTGTAGCAATCATGTTATATGTGTGTATGGGTTTGTGCTTGATGGATAACTAATAAACAAGTTCTTGTGTGGTGTTTCAAATGCATCTGTTTAGAACAACAATCATTCATCTTATTTGCCTACGTTCTGGCTGGAAATACATTATGTCTCACCTCCAGTCCTTTTAATGGTATGCAAGCTCACACGCGCATTTTGTCTCTTGGACTTGACCTTCTTCTCCAACGCTTAACAGTCCAGCTCGATTCTTGCAATGACATCTCTAAGTCGCAGCCACCATAACTTGCATTTCTAGAGATGTTGTCGTAACACGCAATTGTTTTGTCGTAACACGCATTTTTGGAGATGTTGTCGTTTTTGCGCCGTTCAAAACGTGTCGCAAAGGGGAGCTGGTCTGTCCTACGTGTATCACACAAGTTTGACCTGTGTGCCTATGCGCAAACTGTGCAACGTGTTTGCCAGAATTGTACACAAAGTAGACAACCTGTTTTGGTGCCCAAAACACCACAGGTGTGCTGGTCCGCAGTGTCAACCCCACCAGCCACGCAGCAGCTACGCTCCAAGCGGACGATGTCATAATGGCGTTTGATGATGTAGCTGTTGCTTCGGATGGCACCGTGCCTTTCAGAACAGGAGAGCGCATCGCGTTTAGCTACCTCATCTCTACAAAGGTGTGCTTGCTTGCTTGTGTGTGTGTGTTTGTTAGTCTGTTGTGTGTGCTTGCTTGCGTGTGCTTGTGTGTGTGCTTGCATGTGTGTGATTTCTATTCGCATGTATGATGTAATGGACTAGTTGCATTTGACGGTGAAATAACCTCCTGAATGGGCACTGTGCTTTTCTTAACTTCACGCACCCATAATAAATTGAAACACAGAACACCTCATGTTTCTAGTACCTTGATTATCACAAACGTGCTTTAGAAACTAAAGTGTGTTGCAGTAATCACGCTGATGCACCTTGAACTAAGTCGCAATGAAAGCTTGCCCAAAAGGCACACAGCCTTCAATTACAGAATATGAAGTTACTTTTGTACAAAGGCATGTGTTCCTGTCACGTTTGTTTCGTAGGAGGTGTGTGTGTCCCCCTCGTAAGAGATTCAAGATTTGTGATTTCGATAAGTTTCCATCAGAAGTATAAGCAGCACGTTAACGTCAGCACCCATCCCTGTATAATGCTTGATAACTTCCTTGTGTGTTATCACTTTGGACCACGTTTTATGCCTTTCTGCTTACATTATAAGTAAGGTTTTGTTGAAAATCTCCTTTTGCCATATCAATTCTGACTTACTTTTGTGCTGTTCATTACGTGAAAGGCTACAACCTACAACCTGTTCCTTACGGCTTCCAGCACCTCAAGTAGCACTTCCTTCCGGTCTTGTTTACGTGTGTGTTGTGTGTGTTGCGTGTGTTGTGGATCCACAGTAATTGTTTCTATTGCTCTTTTGGTGTCTTGCGTGCCCTCCCTGATGACCACTTCACTCTCACTTCCCTACATTCCAATGTAGTTGCGCACTCATCCCCTCACATTCCAGCAGGACGTGGAAAACAGTTATTTCAACAGGAAGGCCTAGACGCCTACCCTGATGGCTAATGCACTGTTGTGTAAAAGCCCCTAAGCTGTGGCATACTTCACTCTTGCCTGACCCCTACCCCACCCCAACCCAGCCTTGCTCACCTATTTCAATCTTGCCCCCCCTCCCCTTTCCCCTCACACACACAAAATACAGCAGCATGTACACCCTGCCTCACCCGCACCTTGGCAGCGCCTCATTCACTCCTGCTGCCTCCCCCTTACGCTACATCGACATGTGGTAGCGCTTCCACCGCATGCAACCCCTTGCCTTCCCTCTCACACTACGACAATTCGTAGTAGCTTGCTGACCTGCCTCACCCCTTCACCTTGCTTCTCCACGTGTACATACAGTACGTCGGGGACGTCTGCAACCTCAAGGTGTTGCGCGCGGGCAAAGAGTTGGAGCTAGAAACCAGGTGTGTGTGCTTTATACTTTTCGTTGGTTTCGTGCCTGAATAAACACCTAGGGTTGGCCAGAACCATACATTTATAGGTATATACCGTGTATATACGGTATTTTTGGCAGGGAAATCACCATACATACGGTCATATAGTCATATATGGTGTGTATATACAGTTCTGGCCAATCCTATAAACACCAATTGCCTGTGCACTGAGATCACAGGCTCTTGACTTCAGATTGCATCCTTACTCCCAGAACCCCTTTTGCTTCCCTCTGTACCACGTCTTCTTTGATAACAAGCTACAAAGCCTTCTCTTGATCGTCTCAGCCTTCTTTGGACCTACCTTACACCTGTGTTTCCCCCCTCTGTTTTGCTATTAGCAATATGCTGACATGGGAGTGCCCACTTATCTCTTCCATGTGTTGTTCTCGACTACTTTTTTCTATAATTTATCAAGTGTGTCATCCCGTCTCCTCTCCGACCCTATACCTAAATCGAGTCATCTCTGTTCCACCTCCACCCCCCTCAGATTGTCGCGGCCTCATGCCTTGGTCCCCCCCCACATCAACAACAAAGACCCAGGTAGGTGCTGATGGCAGCAGGTTGTATGAGTCCCCATGTCAAGGACCTGGTCAGAGACGCAGACCCAGGTCAGTGATGACAGCAGGAGTGCTCAGCTGGAGAAAGAGGGGTTTCCTTGGCAGAAATGTGACACACACTCAGTTCAATGGCCTCTGTTTTCAGTTGAGTTTGACAGTTCAGGATGTGACAGGTGCGTGTGTTTGTGTGTCTGTTTGTGCAGCTAGAATACTATCATGAGTAAATTCTTGAGTAAAATGAAAAACTGTGTCAAAACCATGAGGCCTGACATCCTTTGCGATTTTTTGGTAAACGTGACGCACGTAGTTTGCACCGAGACGGGGAAAGTAGAGATAGAGGAAGTTTGCAGCGGCAGTACATCCTTGCATGAGTTTTGGCGTCCACACTGGTTTGTCCCTTGCATTTGCAAAAGAGTACAGGCAAATGCTTGTAACCGGCTGGCCAGACTCATATGCTTCATTGGGTATGTTCATATCTTTGAGAGCTCCTCTGCCAGTTTAATTATAATGAATCAATCACGCTGCTCTGAACAAGCCTACACATGTCTTATTGCTGCTGAGTTTGGTCACATGTCTGACTCAAATTGGTGTGCTGGTTTGTTTTAATCATGTTAGATGACAGGTGCGGCTCTAAAGATCAAATTTTGATTGACAATCGCTGGCTTACTGAATCGTGAACACATGCGCACTTTGCTGCAAATTGGCTTAATGCCTACATGAATCTTGTAAATCAAGTAAAATAAAATCCTAGAATCAGAGACAAAAACTTCCATCTCAAATTCTCTGGCCTGTGTTCAGCAATTCATTAGCAGGTGACGAGCAACAGCACGTAAGCTTGCACGCTTCCCTGAGCAATACAATGCACGTACAGACTTTGGACCATATCCCCCCCCTAGAACACTCATTTTGGCCCATTTAGGATCCCTAGAACGCTCATTTTGGCCCATTTAGGCACTGAATGCTGCAGCACTCTTGAGGGGGTTCGTTGCAAAACCACATATTAGTGCCGCAGCCACAGAACATAGCTCTGGCCTGCGTGTGCTATGTGTTCACGACAGGCCCATATGGTTAAGATCTGTGAATAACCTTCCAGACCTCTATTGGCACAATATTACACGATTGTGAGTGCCGCTGGCTGATGGATGCCATGGCACACTTAATTATAGGATATTAATATGGTCAGCCAGGACCGTACAAACATACTGTTTGGAGTGAAGTCAATTTCGTCAAATGCCGTACAAATGTATGGCTCTGGCCAACCCTAGGTGTTCAGTGTGTAGGTGTGATGATACACAAGCGCGCATGGTATAACGTATCTTTTATCATTACACAGAGGTACAGGGTTAGATGACTTAATGCAAGCTTTTTGCGTTGGGTTAATTGATAACCTAGGACTAATTGGCGGTAGTCTGACAGGAATTACCAGGCCAAGCAGGACTAGGGTTTTGCCAAGCGTATAGATGGACTTTAACCCCTCTCGATTGTTTTACAATTGATCTGGCCCGTTCAGGCTACTTCATCGTGGCAGGCCTGGTCTTCACGACCGTGAGCGAGCCGTACCTGCTATCTGAGTATGGTGTGAACTACATGACAGACGCACCTGTCAAGCTGCTGGAGCGTATGTACCATGGCACTCCCAAGTGAGCGGTTGTGGTGTGTGTTGGTGTTCGTGTGGGCGTGGGAGTGTGCGTGGGGGGGGGTTGAGTGTGGGTGTGGCTGCAGGTATGGATAAGGGTGTGGGTGTGGGTGTCTGTGTTTGTGTTTGTGCGCATATGTGTTTGTGTGTGGGGGGGTGAGACTAGTTGTGGGATCAAATTTACAACAACTGTCTAATTGTGTGTGCGTTTGTATGCCGCAAACTTCAAGGTTCAACAGCAAAAAGGCAGCAATACTGAGCTAGGCCTTAAGATTAGGCCTCAAGATGTGCACAAATGCTTAGGCAAGTCCTGACTGTTTCTCAATCTGCGTCCCCTCATTAACTCAACTTCACTACCTTTTTTTCGAGCAGGTACCCAGACGAGGAGGTGGTAGTGCTCAGCCAAGTCCTTGCGTGCAACGCAACGCTGGGCTATGAAGAGATCTACAATGTTCAGGTACAAGGTCACGTTGTGGTTAGGCTGCGTGCAAGCGTTGCTAACTCCTCAAGCATTCATGGAAAGTGGCAGACTTTGCTGCCAGGCAGTACAAACCACACAAAGGAAGGTGGTGCCGTCATGTTTCCTGGGCTTTGGTTCGTAATATTCCAATTCCTCAGAAATTGTCTCATTCTGGACTGTTCTATTCCGGCTCGTATTCACCGAACTGCCGGAGGGGGATTTTTACACTTGTGCCGACACTAACCGGGAGACACTGGACTGCCTAAAAGAGCCCTCCTAGAAGAGAAACAAGAAAAGCATCTGGGCCGTTGACACCCATACCTGCCAACAAAAACTGACCTTGCCACACAAAAGGGGCAGGAGAAACAGACACACTGGAACCACACAAAACAGGAAAAAACAGGCCAAGGGCAGCAAGTTTCTGAAGTCAAAGAGAGCAAGGGCTTAAAACTAAGCTGCCAACTATCTAAGGCACAAGCATAAAAAGGATGGTTAGCACAGCGCAAGCTGTGCCAAGAGAGTACTAACTGACGTTCGGTTGCACTCGCCTCCAAGAACTAAAGTACTTCTGCATGCTGCAGAGTACTCAGCAGTTGTTCAGTGTATATTTTACGCTTTGCTTTCCTCTCATGTTGCAACGTACACACCAATGGCTGTTGTCAGTCCAAAGTGTCATAAAGCTGTATCAGTGTACTCACGAAGGTAGTGCTCACACCTTTAAGAAACATGCATTCATACAACACAGACGCATTGGCTTCATTGCTGACATTCATCAGTCCATCACACAAAGACTGACCATCTCATCTCATATCACTCTGCGCGTATACTGCAGGTTAGGCGCTTGAATGGAACAGAGGTGCGCAACCTCAAGCACCTGGCAGAGCTTGTCATTGCCTGCAAGGAGCAGTACATGCGGTTTGAAATGGTGAGCGCTTTTGACGTTGCGCACTGAGCTGTAAAAAAGTTGTGTGTCATTGCCTGTTTGTGTCAAAAGGGTGAAAAAGTTTTTAGGATTGTACATTGTGCCCCTCCTGGCATTCCAGGATCTAAATGTAAGGCTGGCCAATCATGTGTCTTACAATGGTTTATACAATTTAAACGGAATATGCCAAAATGTTTGATAGACACGGTGCATGTGTGTTTGGTTATGGCCTGAATCCTGTCCACGTCAATGGAGAGTTGTTGTCAGGTATCAGTGCTTCAGTGTGACGGAAGCGTAGATGAGATGTGACAGTTACAGACTGTAATGGGTGTATATTTGGGGGAGGGTGAGCACTGGGCTGGGCTTTCTAGGGCTTTGCGTGCAAAATCCACGCCCAACAAACTATCGCCACTATCGCCGAAGCCTGCTGATTGGTCGTTTGCCCCAGATTGATGTTAGTAACTTTCAGGGAGCTTAAGCCTCGTCCACGGAATGCACAGGATTTAGCAAACTGGAAAAAGGCACGCTCTGCCCCCCCTTCAAAACTTATTTGACTACCGTACCTTAGCGTACTCATCCCGCACCCCAAATTTCGGAATGTTTTGTAAAATCCCGCACCTTCCCCGCACCCCTACAATATATATGTTTGCCCCTCCCGCATCAACCCTTTGGGCCTTTAGCCCTGTTCAGCACCAATAAGCTTCACAACAACCTCAATGAAAGAGAACAACACAAAAGAGCAAAGAAAGACAAAACATGCAAATGCATGTGAGTTTGCTCTGTGCTCTGCTACTATACGCCCTTCCCAAGAATTGCTTCCTCTTCCTCTAGCCACTATCACTGCTGCTGCTGCTGCTCGTGTATGCTGATGGTGTTGCTTGGGTGCGGGCAGCCTTGGTGCGTGACCTCGTCTGACCCATTTGCTCATCTTTTAGCTGCTGGATTGCTCTAACCTGCTGTGCATGCGCAAGCTTTGGTCCTCTTCAGCCCCTACGCCTTCCTCCCACTCATCTCCCCCCTGCCACACAGCTTCCCCCTCATGCGTGCCAATGCCCCTGTGCATAACAGCTGTGCCCCTGAGGTGTCCCCACAACCAAATTGTGAGATTGAGCAGTTTTTCTCTGGCCTGCCAATCGGCCTTTTGTTGGCTGCCTCCTCCGCCAGCAGCTCAGCCCGTTACGCTTTTGTTTGCTGGCTTGGACTGTTTGATGCCAGCTGCTGCTCGCCACGGCTTGCTTTCCGGAATTCCCCATCAGGAGCAACCGTTGCTGGGGCTGGGGCTGCTGCTGAGGCTGAGGCTGAGGCTGCCTGGTGCTGTGGAACAGGGGGCAGGGCAACCGACCGGGGGGTACCTCTCACTGTTCATGACCGGCAGCGACCCGAAAAGGGTTTCTTTCACCAACCCCGCACAACCCCGCAGGGTCAAAATGAATGTATATATTAAAAAATACCGCAGTCATCCCGCTGGGCAAAAAACAATATTAATGCGGGGTGTTATCAAATAGGTACGGTATGTGTTTCACTGTCATCCTCTGTTCCTTGCCGCTCCTGCCAAATTTGGTCCCTTGGGTAGTTCCGACCAAAGAATGGTCAAACTTAGTGCATATGCAGATGTTTTGCAGGGCATCTTCCCGGTCTACAGTCAAATACAGTGTATAGGTGGTGCATGCATGTATGTTGTTTTTCTTATAGTCAAAGGCACAAATCTGGCTGGCTTCTGGTCGCATATATTTTTCATGTTCAAAATTTTACACCCACAGCAGGAGGCAGAAAAAAAAATTCTGAAGGCACGTCCTATTTTTGGGCTTGACCCACCACCCACCCCCCAAACCCCCCTTCCAATTCCCCTACCCAGACAAAAAGGGTATCAATCTGCTCCTTTTTCAAATAGGCATCCATCTGCATACTCATCTCTTAAGTGTTGCAGAGTCGTGGGGCAATAACTGAGATACGGACGCCCATGCACACGTTACCTACCAGGCACCCATAACTGGCTTACACAGTCCCACATTGCTTCCATTTCTTCAGAATTCCACTGAATATATCATGCTGGCACAATCCTGTAAGTTTGGGGTAAATTGCTGATCCATCGGCTTAACTCACCCCACGGCCTGCACCCGAGCGCGTGTGCCTCTGACTTTTGGACATGTCCACAGACCCCCCCCCTTAATCCAATTCGCTCGAAAAGGGTGCCGGTCGATTGGGCTTGAGCTGAGAATTCCGCTGATATATTTGAAATTCCGTAGAAGTGGCCTAGAAAAAAATTGGAGACCCCCCCCCTCCGCGGATCGGACCCATACATATATCAATCGACAGATCTCGATGAAAGGATTCCAAATATATAAATTTTAATCGATTTGACACGTGCCGTCCAAAAGTTGCATTTGTTCCTGCCTTCTGAGCACACGTTTAATTTATGCAAAATTGTTGGACCCATCTTTGTCTTTCTTATTTGCAAATAGGAGTCCTTTCGCTCGATGTGATGACCTTTTACAAACTACTTTTACCAAAATTAGACACCGCGCTTAGGGTTTAGATGGAGTGTCTTCCATGCTGGCCAACGAGTCTCGCCGAGCTCCACACGCGGCGAGCCTTGGCTAGGGCGTAACCCACTCTTACTGGCTTTACTGGCACGCTCCTGGATGTGTTGCTCCCTCCCTTTTCATACTGCGCTGCGGTATGAAAACACATAAACACACACACAAACACACACATACATGCACAAACCACCTACTTTCTTATGACTCCGTCCGTATACGTGTGCTGTGCCTGAGCAGGGCATGACCGAGGACTTGGCGCGCTTCTACATAGGCTCCATCGTGCTCACCTTAGACTACCTGCACCTCAACCACATTGTGTACCGGGACCTCAAGCCAGAAAACGTGTTCATCGACAGCCAGGGGTTCACCAAGCTTGGTGACTTCGGTGGGTGCTCTTTGCTACATTTAACGTGTCCTTGTGCATAAAAGTGAGGTAAGGGGGCAAGCAGGAAAAATTCCAGGCATCCCCAAAAATTAGGTAATAGTGGCGCTGCGCTTGGGGTCACTAGGAATGAGTCAAGAGACTGCCAAATCTTCCTGTGCAAAGGCAGCCTGAATTCTTGCTTCTCTAACACACCTAGCAAGTCATTGAATGCAGTCATGACTGTGCTTGCCCGCCTGACATTTCTGAATGAGCAGCCCTTGCAGAGTGGTTTGGGTGCACGTGCTCTCCTGGGACTGGTTAGCTGCTCATCCCAGCTAGTCTTGCGCATGTGCAAATGCTGCATGCAATGCATGAGCAACTGCTGTTGCTGCCAGCTGGCTGGTGCTCACTCCATACTAGCCAATTCAGGCCTGTTTGACCTGTTGTGCCCACTGTCATGCATGCAATGTATGTACAAGCTCATAAGTGAGATGGTTGGTGTAGGCCTATTGGAACTCTGAAACTTGCCCTTCTCTACCCTGGGCAGTGCTCGCTCTGCGCAACGCGTCATCCACAAGAGCAAGTGGCCGGAATGCAATTATGCTCCAGCAATTTTTAATCTAACTACCTGCTCTTCACAAACATGCAACAACATGACTCCGCTCAGGAAACGGATTTGCATTCCCGGCAACACCACACGCCCTGGCTCGGGTCCAGTATGTCCTAAACATAAGTCTTTTTCTCTTTCGTCTAGCTTTTATATCAAGAAGCTCGAGGCAAGTTTCTTCTTTCCTTCCCAGAATTCATTTTCTCTTTATCCTGCTTGGCATGTTGGCGTCCTGAGTCTGGCTGTCAAGCTCTACTCGAATTGGGGACATACATTTATCAAGAAAGGTCCCCTTTTCTAAGCCACAAAGCTCTCAGTTTCTCCAGCAATGCTTAGGTCCAGGACACAAAGTGTCCTAGTGACCAATACGCGGCTGACGCAGGTCCCTGGTATTCGCTGACATGCTTACGCAATGCATGAACAGTTCTGGGCCTTTTCACCAGCTAAATTAATCATGCACACAGGCAGTTTTCAGTCAGGGTTGCAGTACAATGAATGCACATAATGAATTATTTCAGCATTTGTGGCAATTGCTGGGTGCAGATTGTGCTGACACAGCCACGAGCAGAGTGTGCAACAAGCAGTTTTCCATGCACGCTTGCAAACTCCACATCCTCTACATTGCCTTGTATGAGCTGTGTAGAATGCTGCTGTGAGCCTGAGCTACTGCACAATGGCTGAACAGTGGCTATGTTGTCATGAGCAAGCACGCACAAGTGCACGGTCTTGGGGGATGTCAGCAATTGTGTGCCTGCCCCACCACCCCAGAGCTGTGTGCATCATGCTCCAGCAATGTGCATGTCGGATGGGCAAGAGAGCAGGCATGCAGGGATGCTCCTATCACTCACGTTGCACCAAATGAAGCGGGGTGGAAGCGGGGTCACAAACAGT
>Ga0307951_1002957_pt1 | contig 10687 bp, 11 predicted proteins | sample OrgLakmetagen374_FD_201842 | JGI IMG/M metagenome (GOLD analysis project Ga0307951, IMG submission 201842) | Saline water microbial communities from Organic Lake, Antarctica - #374 | ecosystem: Environmental > Aquatic > Non-marine Saline and Alkaline > Saline | place: Antarctica: Organic Lake... | reverse complement strand
TGCTGCTGCAAGGGGAAATCATCGGAGGGTTGTCTTTGGTTGGGGGGATCAAGAAAATCTTGGGCGTCTATGTGCAGCATGAGAAGGTCAGGGCCACTTCCTCCCTGCTCAGGACCTGCACATGATGGTAGTGTACTTGTTGTGCTAGGCTGCTCAACAGTTACGAAAAGTTTTGTACGTAGGAATTTGGGCGGGCGGAGCCCTTCTATGGTAGTGTACTTGTTGTGCCAGGCTGCTCAACAATTATGATACAAAGATGCACTACGTGTAATGTAAGAGCAGGATCAATCCTGCATCATCACAATTGTATGTTTTATACAGCGGTGTACATCAGCAGCGTGTGCGGGCCTGTGCTCTGTGCTTGCCCCTTTCTACTGACAGACGAGGGTCTAACTGGGGTGCAACGCCCTGCGTACAAGTTTGCAAGCAAATCGTTTTTAGCTGTTGAAGTCAGAGTAAGGCTGACAAAGGTATTTCCGATTTTTCCCGCAGAAACATGATCGAAGCCATTCAGATGTGCTATTTATTTCAAAACTGAATTATGTAGGGGATGGCAAAAGCAATCCAATGAATGGCCGTCTGTGGCAGATCCTTGGCAAAAGATCCCGATTTGGGACGTGGTGAGACACACCAGGTCTTATTCCTCCCCTGAAATTCATTCTATCAATTCCATCTGTTACTGTTAGGTAGAGACATTTCAAGATTTACTGCCTAACAGGCAAGACAGGCAGATTTTCAAATCACACATGGTCTTTATGGTAGGATTTCAAACCAGCTTGCTTCCCTTCAAAACGTAAGCTCATTCCAGGCAGCAATTGAATTCTATTCAATCTTTTGTGGCACCGGTGCCGCAGCTTAGGATAAACTTAAAAAGCAGATCAGCGTCAGGAACGTTGCAGTTTATATTTTCCTTTGCTCTTCTTAACCTACGACTTTCAGAGGCCTGCAAGTAAAAGCAATATTTCATTGTAGACAATTATTTTGGTGGAAGCAAGCAAAGAACTTTGCTTTGTTTTGTTTTGGTTTGGGGGAAAGCAAGCAAAGCACTCTGCTTCTTTTTGGGTGGAAAGCAAACTGTCTCTGCATTTATTTTCTTTGCATGCTTTACAGTCATGCGTGCTGGTGCGAGCCAAGACACCATTACGTTTGTAATGTGTTTATAAAAGCTCACTGCAGTCACCCAGGGCAAAAAAGAAATTTATGCGGGTTGTTTTAGGAATAATATTTAGGTGCAACAATTATAGAAGGGCTCCGCCGCCCACCCAAATTCCTGCCTGCACAACTTTATGCCTTATTGTGTGTTGTTTCCATTCCTGCATTCGTGCGGAAACAGGCCTCCTCCTGTGCACTCGCTTTGCACCATGGAGACCCGTTCTTGCTTTAAGAACAGGCCTCCTCCCGTGCACTCGCTTTGCACCATGCAGACCCGTTCTTGCTTCAAGAACGCGACCATAAGGAGTGGAAAGAAGCAAGTCCATGCACGGACATTCATCCTTTGACCTTGCCAAATCCATTTTAAGTTTGTAACTTCGCTGTAAAATAATAGTTCATAACAGTGGCATTAAAGTGCATCAAAAAGTGGCCGGCCAAAAATCCCTCCTCGTCGGTCTCCATGCAGGCACAGGAAACGACGGTGCATGATAACTGCACGATTTTTGAACGGAATTAAGTAAGAATCGAAACAGTAAGTTCTGCATTTTGACGCCGTCACAACGTGCCGCTTTGCAGCCCTTCTCGTCGTCAAAAGTCTGACCTTCACAGTTTTTCGCCGCGAAACTCGGCACAGCTGTTAAAATGCGCCCGTAGGCATTAAAATCATAATCTTACGCGGATCAGATGCCTGGCTGCGGAGCTATTCAGGGCCAAAGTCTGTTACAGCCGAATCGGTTAAAGCCATGACAACGCAAATGTCTTGTCAGAAATTTGAGTATTTAAGTACAACAAGGTACGGTATCTAGGTACGGTATATGGTATTAAGCATGGTATTTAGGTACTACAAGGTGCGGTAGGTTGCGATACTCCCCGAGGGAGTCAAAAAATTTTTGTGATACGCGGTGATATAAGTGCAGTACGGCATCTTGCTTTGCAATTTAATAGCAAAACAGAAGGATAGTAGCACTGTTAGCATGCAGTTTTTATAGGCCTTACTTGCATGATCCAGCGTTACATGCATAAATGGTGCTGTTCCTTGCACACTTGCACATATCTTTTTTGATTTTGCGGGGTTGTGCGGGATTGGTGTAAACAAAGGTTTTTGGTCGCTGCAAGTCATGAGCGTCGAGAGGCCCCCTGGCCTCCTCCTTGCGCCCCAGCAGCAGCAGCACTGGTTGCCCCAAAGGGGATTTTCCAGTGGGAAGCACCGCAGCTTGTTCGCGACAGCTAAGCAGAAAGCAGCACCACAGCAGCAAAAGGAGCAGCAACTGGAAACAGACCGAGCCAAGCTGCTGCAAGCAAAAGCAGAACAGGCTGAGCGACAGGCGCAGGAAGCAGCTATGAAGAGGCAGGCCAAGAAAAAAACTTGATTTTGGTGGACCAAGCTGCAATGCTTGCACACACAGAGCAGAATAGAGCAGCCCAGCAGCTTATAGATGAGCAGGTGGGGTAGCTAGTGCGGCAAACAAGGTCACGCACCAAGGCTGCCCGCACCAAAGCCGCACCATCAGCACACGCAAGCATAAGCAAGGCATCCAGCAGCAGCAGCAGCAGGAGTGAGAAGAGTGAGAAGAGCGCCAGCAGCAGTGATAATGGCTAGATGAAGAGAAGCAAGTTTTTGGAGGGGGAAGGCGCAGGTAAGTAGGAAAAAAGCATCATGCTAACTACAATGCTAACAGCATGACGACTTTCTTTTTCCCTTTAGTGTTTCTCTTTCATTTCAAGCTTATTTGTGCTGAACAGGGCTAAAAGCCTTGCAGGATGACAGCATTTAAGGGCAAAGCATATATTTTTTAGTGCAAGAAAGTGTGGGATTTAACTAAGTGTCTCTAAATTTTGGGGTGCGGGATGAGTACGGAAAGTCACGGTTTTAAACTACTGAAGTCAAAACGCCTCGCAGAGTTTGCATTGCCGCAAAACAACAGGTTTTCTATAGGTCCTAAACTTGAATCCTGTTCAAAACACCCCCAAAATGCCCAAAGACGCAAATTTCCCCGTTCTCTTGCCTTTCAACGCGTGTTTCTTTCTTATTTTGCCTTTGTTCATGTGCATGAAGTCCTAGCTTGCTTAATCAGGAAAGGGGCAAAAAGACCTCGCATAGGCTCACATTGTGTTAAATTATTAAGTGTTGCCCCCCTCGCATTGCTCGCACTAGGGTTTATTTGGATTCTTTCAAACCTCACATTCGTTATGGTACTGTACGGTAAGCTATTTCTGTTAATAAAAGTGTGCAGCATCTAGCGCTTAGCCTAACAATACACACTAACCCAGCTAACGACTAACAGCAGACAACCCACCGAGTTCCGTCACAAGCAGCTGTGCATAATGATGCGGGTCCGGGAGGTTGATTGCTGACACTGATTCTGTCTCTGTCTGATGAGACGCTGACACTTTTTTTGTGGCACTAGCACCAGGCTCAGAAAGATCTAATCTGCCCCCCCCGCCCCCTAGGTCCAGGCCGGGACTGGCTAGAGTGCAGCCAGCTGCTGTGGCAAGCGTGGCGGCGGCAGGGGAGGTGGAGGAAAACACCATGGAGATGCCTTTGAATCTGCGCAAGAGAAAAGTGTTGACAAGGGATGACGGACAGCGACGCATCCGTGGTCAAATTCCTCAGTAACATTTGAGTATGAAATGACCTGCCCCATATAATTTCCTTTTTACATACTTAAAACTGAGAGGGAGGGGAAGAACAAGGTGGGTGCAATTCAGAATTTGTCTGACAGAGATGCTCTAATTTGTGGAGCGTGCTGGGCTCTGAAAAGTAACATGTATCCAAGGGCAGTTGGGCATTGCCGCATAGATCAAAAGGGAGGTGCGAGTAGCTAGGCGCTGCAGCGAGCTCATAATTAGATGGTGAAAAATATAACTCATAAGGGCTGGGTTTCGCCGGTCACCTTAACCCTTCAGTAATAGCCTTACCTCCAACTCTTTCCTGACTCATGTCCTGGACCCTGTATTCTTTTTATTTCGTAGCAGAATTGCAGAGGGGGCTAACGGAGGAAATGCCTGAAAATGTGCATATTTGCATTCAGAAGGCAGCCACTCACAGCCACTCCATCCGATCGACACCATTTTAGTACCGAAGTGTAGCTGGCATTGAGAGCTACCCGAGCGTGCCCCCAGTTTTATGTGGGTCGCTTTGCGTGCTGAGATAGACTGGATTAAGCACACATGGTGCATTTAAGCCCTAATGTGGTGATTTCCATGGGAAAATGGCTCAAATCCTCATAAAACACCAACCACTCAGCCGTTTTTTTCCATTTTTTGTTGCAATGATTTAAGGATTCTATACCATTAAAAATATTCCAGATTGGTGCAGTGGGTGAGTTGGTGGTATGAACAATTTGTGGTAAAAAATGGCCTGCACGCCACAGCAAATTAAGCACACGCGCCAAAATTGCAAGCATCAAATTTTACATCTATGGACAGAGCAAGGATTCATATTTCATATTATGTAAATTTTGGAGCTTACCAGTCATGGCGCCCATGCTCAATCCACATTAAAAAAACACCTTTTTTTTTGCTCAGTCAGCCCCCTCTGGCAAAATTGTTTAGATTACAGGTTAACCTCTGTGTGACCTCAGGTATTGCAGCATGCATGTTCACATGTCTATACAATAGAACATTTGTTTCGCTTTTCAGATGGGCTTGGTAAGCCGACATTTAGTGATTATTGTACATCATGGTGGGTGCCACCTGCTCGACTAGAGCAAAAGCTAACCCCAAAATTGTGGGACTTCAATAACAATTCAATTCACAGCCTTTAAGATCAAGCTTGAAAGCATGTATGTGCGTTGTACAAACAACATGTGGTGGAGTTTGATTGTGTAGTTTTTTGTAATTATAACAGCAGGGCCACTACCAATTAAATGGATTGCGGCGCACATCTCGACAATAATACAGCTGGTCGTAGCTGATGGGGATATCACCTGTCTGGGAGTTGGGGTAAGGCCGTAGGTGTGCTATGAGGTGTGCTGCCTTGCTGCTGCTGCTGAACAAATTCCTGTGAACAAAGGACAGCAAAGGACGAAGGTCGCAAATGTACCATGCTTACAACACGTGCATCAGAACAAGGTTTTCAGATAAGTTAACCAATGCGATCACTCCTTTACAGAGATTAGACTCACATCATGTATCCCTAGCACTTGTGACAGCTCCACCAAGCTGGAAGAGGCAGGGCCTGCAGATGAGAAACTTCAGCGGGTTTTGTGAGGAAAGTACCACAAGCCTGGCATATTCGTGATTACAAACAGGTGCAGGCAAACAGGTGGCTGCAAGCACCATGCAGGGAGAATGACACCCTCCCCCAACACAATAAAAAAGGTGTGTGAGTGAGAAGTCCAAGCTGATCGTACACTTTTAATTTTACGCACCCTCACCCTTTGCTGTGCTGCTTCGAACTGCCAACAGGCCGAGGCAGCCATCGTGCACGATCCTATTTAAATGGGGAAGGTCTTCCATTGCCTGTCCTTCGCCTTGACTGTGACATTTGCCAGTATGGTTTTATGTTACAGGAGTATTGGGTGTGTGTCTATTGGTGTACGTGTGCGCGTGCGTGCGTGCGTGTGTGTGTGTGTGTGTGTGTGTGTGTGTGTGTGTGTGTGTGTGTGAATGAGTGCGTGAGTGTGTGCCTAGGTGTATGTATGTATGTGTGTGTGCACGTATATGTCGTGTGTGTGTGTGTGTGCGTGTGTGTGTGTGTGTGTGCGTGTGTGTGTGTGTGTGTGTGTGTGTGTGTGTGTGTGTCTCGGTGCGCATCTGAGCATATGTGTGTGTATGCGCACAAACAGAATTGACAAGCTTGCAACCTGACGAGCATCCCACTGGCGTAGATGACGAGTGCTTTCGGGGGGTGGGGCACCTGGCGTGCCACTGAAAGAGCAACTTGTTGGGCCTCGTCAGTCAGTTCCTCCCCTACATCTAGTGGCAGGTCCCTGCAGTCTCTGCAATCACAGTAAACGATTCTCTGCCTGTTGGCTTGTTGGGCAGGGCGAGGCATGGTAGGTCTAAATTATAATTTATTCTTTTCATGTAAAAACACACCCATGTTTTCGAGCTGTAGAGGAGTTTGTAAGGCGTAATCAATGGGGAGAAGCCGTTCACGCTCACGGTCTCCTAAGAGGAGGGAGAGGTGTGGTTGTGCATACATGCCTGTGTTCATGTGCGCGTGCATGTTTGGTGTGCGAGCACGCATGTGCCTGTGTGTAAAAGAGCATGTATATGTGCCACGCACGCGCACAAACACACACCACACACACTCTCTCATACACACACACACATGTGCACACACACACGTACACACACACACACACACGCATACACACTCATACACATACACACACGCACACGAAAACATACACACACACACACACATACACACACAAACACACACAGACACACATGTACAAACACATACACACACGCACACACACATACATAAAGTCACACACACACGCACACACACACACACACACACACACACACACACACACACACACACACACACGCGCGCACACACACACACACACACACAAGCAGGCAAGGCAGAGACAAAGCTGACGCAAAGCCTAGTCACAAAGCCGCTAAAAACAGGTCTGGTCAGAGCGGCAGGCAAATCATGCTTGTTACTTTGCTCATTTCTTGATCAATGAAGACTACCACAATGCTTCCCTTATTCCATACTGCTGTGAGAGTCACTCTTGCAGCTGTCTTACGTGTATTGCGCAGGCAATACCGAAAAAAGCTTGAGCAAGATAGGAACGATGAGAGTGTGGTACAGAGTGTCAGAGCAAGCCAGGTGCAGTATTTCACTATGCATGTCTTAGCCTGCTTTTATTGATGGAACTTCTCCGCCAGTACTCAGGCACCGCCAAAGACCCACACATACCTTTCCTTACCAATCCTGTTCCAGCTGGCGTCACTAGAAGAGGAGGTGCTGAAAAATGTGGAGGAGGCAGTGCGAATTAAAGTAAGTGGATGGCACCGACTTAACATCACAGGAGCTTTCACTAGCAACCTTCAGTCTCGTAGAAATTAGAAGAGGATAACTGGTGACAGGTGTTTCTTTTTTACATATCATTTATGCTCTGTGGGATATATAGACGGGCATGTTACCAAAGTGTACCTCAAAGGCCCTCACAACTTGCTCTAAAACAAAAGGGTAATAGGAAGTAGAAGAGGTATTCATCCCTGACCTTGGAAAAATAGCAACCTAAGCTCAAACTAAGGGCAAGCTGTGAGGACTCTTAAGGAAATGTGAAATGAGAAACAGAAGAGAAGTATAGATGCAAAGCAAGAATGACAGAGTGGGCTTTTATCTTTGCTGCACTATGAGATTCACATTGAACTCAGCTATTTTTGGCTTGAACCAGGGATGGGTCATACGGACTTCTGAGACGTCCCATGAGGTATAATACGCTATTAATACGCAATACGCGTGTAATACGAAGACGTATTTATGCTATTTTGGGGGGTACCCTGGGCTTGCACCAACCACCCTCCAACCACCACAAATTGTCCCCCCAGCCTCCAGGACATTATAGTGCCTCCTGGTTAAGTCCCTGAGTGGCATCGTGTTGTTGTTATGGGACAGAAGGGGCAGATTTACGAGATGCCAGATGCCAGATGCCAGTATTCCGAGATTTCAGCAGCGGTGCCCCCCGCATCCGCGAGCACTTCATGAGGCAGAATCCCAGCGTAGGTGTAGCAGCATGCAAAGCTGACCCGGCAGGAATCCGCAGGGCGTAGTCGCAGCGCTCGCTAGCAATGGGAGAAATTGCCGACGCTAGCGCTCAGAGGGAGGAGCATGCAGGAAAAGAGAGGCACCTGCACAGGACTACAGCAAGCACATCAGCAGCAGCATCTACACAGTCATTGGACACCTGCAGCAAGAGGGCAGTGACCAAGGCTTTTGTGGATGCAGCTGTTGCACAATTCATCTACGCTACAGGCACCACCTTCTGGGTTGTGGTAGCAATAAGCAAGTGATCATGCTAGGTTCTGAGAGGCTGGGAGTTCCTCTGGGGGGCTCTAGAGGGCTTGGAAGTGCCTCTGGGGGGCTCTAGAGGGCCTGGGCGTGCTTCTGGGGGGCTCTGGGGGGCTTGTGGCTGCAATACTCGTTAAGTGCCCAAAATCATATTACACGGAGCAATTTGAAAAATACGGTTTAATACGTGATAAAAACGATACGACGTATAATACGCCTACGCCGTATGACCCATCCCTGTTTTTTTCCCTTCTGGTCCGGCACAACAAGAGTTGGTTGGCCAGCACGAAAGAGAGGCATTCCCCCTTCAGCAACCCGACCTGTAACACCCATAAGAAAGGCATTCCTTGTGCATCTTCTTTAGCACCCCGACCTGTGACCACTCGTTGCACCAGTCCTTCTCCACAGTTTGCCTGTGGCCACACCGGTGCCAGCATTGCAGGGAACAGTCCTTCACTACAGGCGTGTTCATCACCCCATCACCTCATGCCGCTGCACTGTTTTGGAGGTGGCTGTTGATGGGCGTGCTTTCCTTATCATGCAATGCTTCATTCAAACACAAGGTTTGCAGTGGCCTCTCATCCTATTTTTCGTCTTTGCTCCTTGTGTATTTCTTAGGAAGTGGCTGCTGGTGGGCGTGCCTTCCTAATAATGGCGTCTGATGGCCTGTGGGACGTGGTTGCTGAACAGCGTGCAGCCATGCTCGTAAGCAAGGCAGCAGAGGAGCAGCCGGGTGAGTACTTTTGTTCGTGCTAGTATGAGAGATGCGGCGAGTGTGGAATGCAGAGCAGTTTGTCATCATGCCTGCTTGCAAGGCAGGGGAGCCGCCAGGTTAATTTTCGGTATGAACTTCTGTGTGCTGTGGATGGGGGAGAGTGTGCAGCGTGTGCTACAGGCTCTAACACGACTCGTGCAGTAGGCAAGAGGAATCACAGTGTGCTGTTTATTAGCAGCATGGTGGTATTTGTGTGCTGTGGGTGGGGGATATTGTGCTACAGGTGCCTTGCTCGTGTCTGTTTCCTTTCACTGCTTCAATCCTTTAATCTTTGCTGTTCATTAACAGCTGTGATCGTTGCTGTACGCTTGCGCAGGAGTTTCTGCTTCTGATGTTGCGGACATCCTGCTCAGTCAAGCCATAACACTGCGATCCAAAGACGACATTTCCATCATTGTTGTTGAGATCAAGCCAATTGGCGAGTTAGTCAGCAAGTAGATAGAATGTAGGTATCAGGATGAGGAGCGATTTAAGAAAGGTAGGAGTGACTCAATTTTGCAGCGTATCTGTGTGCATTCAGGGATCTTTCAATTATGCATGCATGTTTCAAACTTGCAAGGTGTCGAGCTCCCAGCTCCGTGGTACATATATTACATATACACGTTACGAGTTCTTAAGATACTATTTCATGTATACTCTACCTTTGTTTATTGGTCTCTAGAGCAATTTGTGTCTTAGACCTTCGTTTTAATTTAGTTTAGTTCGGATTACAAAGGCCTCTAGTCTGGCATGGCTGCTCAACCTATAGGTCCCGACAAAAAAATCAATCTAAAAGATCGACAGATTTGTAAACTTCTGAGTTATGTTGAAAAGCAAGACCTTTGATATCACTGTCAGAAATACTATCGAATAAAATGGTGGAACTGGTGCCGTAAATGTTCGGTGTATATATGAAAACATAACGTGTTTCTCATCTTGGGTATCCCCGTTTTCACACAAATTGCAAACACGTGCACTTTAACTGTCCGGACTCCTGCCGTATAAACCAGTTTCACACTTCAACCCATGTCCTCGAATCCTGAATTGAGCTACGTTCCTCATGACACTTTTGCTCAGAGCCATCTTCAAATACTCCGGCAAGACAAATGGTGCACGTGTATCAACTGGTCTCTCAGGCAAAGCAAACCAGTTGTGATAAGCCACAGACTTTTTAAACAAGAGCGAGGATCTTGACCATGTGCCTCTCTCCGAACTGCCTGATGCCTGAATCTCAAGTCTATGCGCAAAATAGAAATATTCAGCTTCCTGCATTGTAATAAGTCACTTCTGTATACAGTGCCATTCTGCAAATCACCAAATGCATCCTTCATCTGTCTAGTCCAACAATTAGAAGCACCAGAATTCCCAAGGGAAATATCTGCTTTCATAACATAGCGTAAAGTATTGCTGTTTGAATCAACCATCCTGTTCCAAAATTTGATAGCTGACCTGAACCAGTAAAATTGCAAGGGTTCCTGCGCGCATTCTCTAAGCACACACCAGTTTGCAGAAATAGATTTAATTCCCAAATTTCTCTTTAAAACGCCATGTGTGCGACCTGCAAAGGGCTGCTGAAAACATTTTCATGTGCTTCAGAAATTGCGTAGACCAACTCTGACTGGCATTCCTGTATGTCGTCCCCCTGGCGTTTGGCCAGAACTGTGCATGGCCTGTCAAGTGCAGGGAGGAACGAATCCAATTGAAACCTAAATTCTCGAATGTTTGTTGTGCTAATATATATGCCATAAACAAATATTAAACAATTGTCTGCGTCTGCGTCACTTACATTTTTACAA
>Ga0307951_1002950_pt1 | contig 10707 bp, 13 predicted proteins | sample OrgLakmetagen374_FD_201842 | JGI IMG/M metagenome (GOLD analysis project Ga0307951, IMG submission 201842) | Saline water microbial communities from Organic Lake, Antarctica - #374 | ecosystem: Environmental > Aquatic > Non-marine Saline and Alkaline > Saline | place: Antarctica: Organic Lake... | reverse complement strand
AAAGTGTCTGATTTTGCCAGCGAGGCTCGGCGAGCCTCAACGAGGCTCGGCACTCGCTGGGGAGGCCCTAGTTGGTGCATTACGATCAGAACAATCACTTTCTCAACTCTGCACGGATTGAGCCGAAACTTTTTCTGTTGTTCGCCTATATATACTAATGAATTCCGTTTGTTTACGATCACTTCGGAAATTAATGAATTACTTGGCCGGAAAACGAAATTTTTATTAATTCTTGGAGGCCTCTCCGAACTGACTTCAAAGTGATAAATTAATTATTTTTAGTGGTTTTGAGGGTGAAAATCAAAATAAGCGCGCCAGTGACCCCCTGGCTGGGTTCTTGAAGCCCCAGTCCCCAGCTGAAAGGCTGGTTGCTCAGCAGCGGGACCGTGAGAAGCTGTGCGGCATCACCGTGCAGCCTCAGCCACAGCTTCAGCCTCAGCCAGAGCTTCAGCCATAACAAACAGCAGTAGCAGTGCACAGGCAGAGCATTCACAGGGGGATCTCTCGAACTCAAAAATAATTCTTGACAGGGCCCTCCCAAAGTGCCCTCGAACTAAAAAATAATCCCCAGACGAAGTGAAATCGGAAATTTAATCAATTTTTGGAAAGTGTGGTCACGAAGTGATCGTAAACGGACGATCTTAATGTTGAGACCGGGTGGAAAATATGGGCGTGTGAGCCAGAAATATTTTTTTTTGTATACACCCCCCCCCCTGTTGCACACCCCTTATAACTCATCCAGGTGTTTTATAATAATAAATAAATATTATAAATGAAGATACTTGGTTAAAAGATGGGCCTGTCAGCCGATTCAGCCATGAAAAATTCGGATTTGGGAATCTTTTGGGGATTTCTGGGGAGATGGGGCTGATTCCGCCCAAAAAGTGGACATCCTCGCTGGCCGACAAGTGTCTTCCACACCGGGAAAGAGGCTTGCCGAGGCTCGGCGAGCCTCACACACACTCGGCGAGTCCCAGCGAGGTCATGACCTACCCTTACTTATAACCTATAGGCCGAGTTCCACTCCCACTCGCTGGTGTGTGCAGCGGAGAACAGGTGTGACACCATGAGCAGGGGGGACACGCTGTGAACAGGGGAGCCAAGCACGCAGAAGGCACAGGCACAGACAGACCCACGCATGTTGAGGCCGAAGCAAGGAGGCTCACCTGTAGTCATCGCCTGCCATGCTTTTGCTGGAAGGATTAGGCTGCGAGTTAGGCGCCACTGGGGCAGAGGTAGCATCTGGCGAGGAGGGTGGGTACAGGGCTGCTTGGGAGGGTATGGTGAGAGGCTGGGTGGCATGGTTGGGGGTGGGATGGGAAAGGCGGGACGAGTTAACAGATTGCATAGCTAATGATACCTCTTCATGCTGACCTTGTGCTTGCTGCTGCTGCTGCCGCTGCTGCCGCTGCTGCCGCTGCTGTCGCTGCTGCTGCTCCTGCTGCTGCTGCTGCTCTTGGAGCTGCTGCAACTGCTCAAACTCCAGCTGCTGCTGCCCCAGCTGCTGCTGCCCCAGCTGCTGCTGCCCCAGCTGCTGCTGCCCCAGCTCTGCGTGGAGCTGGCCCTGCTGCTGAACTTGCTGCTTCACTGTTGCCGATGCCAGAGGCGACAGAGGCCTCGTGTTGCTCCGGGGAGCTTGCGCCACACCTGCTGCTGTTGCTGCTGTTGCTGCTGCTGCTGCTGTTGCTGCTGCTGCTGCTGTTGTTGTTGTTGTTGTTGTCGCGTACGTGGTAGGTGGAATATGGGATTGGGAGGCTTGGCGTGAGTGAGAGGGAGTGCTTGAGGTGGTTTGCACTGGAGGGGTGCCCCTTGAGATTTGGCTGCCTGAGGAAGCTCCAGGGGGCCGAAGGCTGGCGGGGAGGTGGTGGTAGTAGTGCTGGTGCTGCTTGTGTAGTGCTTGAAGAAGCTGCTGCGCCTGTTTGTGTATATGTGTGTAATGGGGAGGATCCCTGGGTTTTTATTGCGCTCTCTCACAATGTATTAATAAAGGATGAAGACAAAGGCTGAAACGACCCTAGCAAGCTGACAGAGGGCCTGGTGTTAAGTCAAGTTCTCAAATCATCTGCGACATTTCTTCTCAGCCCTGAAACCAAAACAGGGATCCCGTGCACACTTGTTTCCTACCAGCCTGAAACGTTGTGTCTTTAACCGTACCTATATTGGCCCACCTGATCTACGCCCCTTTCCCACGCCCTGGCCTGCCTGCTCCCTGTCTACCTTGTTACTTTGATTTAAATCCCCTCCTTCCTTTCGTGCATCGCGTTACTTTGCTGTATCTACATCCTGCATTCTGACTTCCTACTCCTCTAACTTTCCCAAAATTCTGCTCTCTGGCCTCTCTGCTCTTTTAAACCTCACCTGCGTGGCAGCAGGAAGGACATGAGCACCGGCAGAGCTACCCTTCCGGCCCTCTCCCATTGCATTAGCTCCAGCAGTGCCCTCAACTTTGACGCCCTCAAAAAAGGAGTACATGTTCTCATCACGCCCAAGCAAGTGTCCTGCGTGCACATGAGCGAGCAAAGATTGCAAAAAGCACAAGGAGACAACTGTAGGCAGGTACAAATAATTGCACTGTTTGAAAAGGCAACTGACGGCCTCAACGCACGCTGTCTAAAAGTTCACCTTGAGACGCCCTGCAACAAAAGGCCACAGCAAACTTGTTGCCATGGCAAACAGTAGCTTGGGCAAACATGACACCAAACAGGACAGGGGCCAGGGTGGGCGTGCCTTTGTTGCCGCGCCTGAAGTAAGGACGACATACATACACAAACATCTTGGCCTTCAGATTATGCAAGGCTAAATCGCATTTTGTACTCACCAATGCACAGCACCAAGTCGAAGCTGACGCCCTCGATGCCATACACCTCTGCCATGAGCCCCACCATGCGTTGAGTGGACATGCCCTTGGTAACACTCACAGGCCGAACCTCCACGCTCTTTCCCCCCTGTTTGTGTACGTGTGCGTGTATGTATGCATGTACACGCATGTGTGTGTATGCAATTGTACGTGTGTACAGTGTACGTGCTATTATTCGAGGCCAGAAGCCTTGGTATTGTTGGACACGCTAGTTGGACATGCTAGTGAGCTAGGAGGTCAAATGTTGCACACAAGCCCTTATGCTAGGTATACGCAATATCACAGACTGAAGACATAGAAAGCAGGGAGCACCCAGTCACATTGTGAGCTTACAGAATCCTTAAATTGCTGTTCAGCATTGAGTTTAAAATGAATGAGAAACGCCTCATTACATCACGGCATGCAAAGGCATGACGGTGCTCCTAGTACGCACCTGGATGATCTCCACAGGCGCGTTGCTAATGGGACCCGTCCACAAGTGTTGCAGCAAGTCCCTGGCTTGGATGCGCCCAAACTCAACATCTGCATCCATCAGTGAATACACGAACAGAAATGAACCCAAACTCATCGCAGCAGAGGAGGTGGTGTGGCTCATTTCATCAATCCCCCTAATTTCCAGTTTACTACCCATAACGAGCTGGAACACGATGGCCCACAAATGCAGTTCAGAAGAAAGGTTGTTAAGCTACACGCCTTGGTGAGTCACACCTGCATATCTGTAGTTCCATACGAGGCTTGTCTCGCGGACTTCAACAGAGGAGCGAGGAGTCCGCTCACAGAAGTAGTCGAAGACAAGCTGCAGAGCACGTTTGAAGGTGAGACAGGACCTGTTGTAAGTAAAGTGCACGCAAATTGCATGTACGTGTCTTACACAGGAAAGAACAACCTAATCTGAAATTTAAAGATGCATATCCTGAAAACTGACATGGTTTTAAGAAACAATTGCAGGATTGCGTTTCAAAATGAGGAAGCAACCAGTGTAGTGCTATTGTGGGCTGCAAGGACAACAAGGGCAAGCTACAGGTACGTCTTATCTCCTACCTGGACACTTTCCATCCAGTCCTTTCCAATGCCATGGAAAAGGGCCTTCCACTGCTGCATTGGCAACCAGGCAAAAGTTAGCTTGCTTTGTAGAATATGATGGATAAACTTGCAGCAGCAGCAGCAGCAGCAGCAGTGGTAGCAGTGGCAGTAAACCCTAAACCCCAAAATTTAGACCCTAACCCTGGACCGGTAGCTGGGGTCAATAAGCTCACCAGCACATAAACAAACAAGCTCTCCTTTGAATGAGGCAGGCTACGGGAAGCAATATTTCCGTAGTTGTAAATTCACACCACCAAGGCTGTCAGATTAGAGCAAAATTTGACCACACAAGCTCAAAAAGTGCGCATTATATTGCCCGAAGTGTCAAACACACACACCAAACACACAGTCCTGTTGGCCGATGTGACTTAAGACCATGGGATGCACAAGCTGTACTGCACCCCCTATGGAGGGCCCTGGCATAGAGACGGGAAAAACGCTTGGCAACGATCGCAGAAACATGCACATACGCACCCGCTTGCCATTATGGTGGTCAGCAGAGAGGTGCTGGGGGGAGGGCCTGACAAATACGCCGTTCTCTGCTGCCAGCCACACAGGCAGGTCCCCAAAAATATCCTCCAGCTTGTGGGTTTCGGAGCCAGAAAAGATGACAAGCACGTTGTTGGGGTCCTGGCATATATAAGAAATGTGTCCAAGCGTGTGTATATGTGCCGCAGCCTAAAACAAGGCACGATTGACGCTAGGCTTCCTTTTTTGTACACACTTATTTTGTTGCAAGCCACTTTTCATTAGCCTATTACATTGCATAATCACGAAAGCAATTACTGCTTCTTTCCATTGGCTCACAATGCTATTCAGGGCACCTAACACGCACCAAACTCTTTTCATTCTTGACCTGTTTCACACCTAAATGATAGCTAATCAGCACGATATTACAAAAGCACTGTGGCACACCCCTCTCTCTCACTACACCCCTTCATTAACAGACGAACAGATGCACACACGTGCGCACACGCGCGGGCGCACGCGCACATACATACACACAAACACACGCAAACCCATACACACACCCTGCAGAGCTCTTGCAATGATGCCAAGATTTTTGGGTTGACCTTAGCCTGGCTCTTGCCCAGCTGCTCCTGGTAAGAGCGTTTGGTGCCCATGCCTCCGGCACGCCCAATGGGTGCATCCGTGTTGGTGGTGAGCGTGGCATTGTACCTGCGATTTGAGTGAGTCATGCAACAGTTTTGTGTTATACTTGCTGCTTGCCATGGTAAGGAAGTTTTGTCGCATGCTACTTCCTTAGGGTTTACTACTACGCCCTACTGTACGACAAGGGCGTTGGTGTTAAAAATCATCACCACCCAACCATCTGGTGATCTATAATGTTACACTTAGGAGAGAAAGTATTCCTCATTTAAATCAGTCAGCAAAATTGCCTGTGGCATTCCTTTTGCTAATTCCTTGCTAAAAATCACTGACGACAGCCACTCACCCTAGTACGATGAGGCGCTTGCGGCTGTTCTTGTAGGCCTGCACCACCTCTTGCATGTTCAGCTGTGGGGATGTAGCACAGAGTCAGAAGTTGTAGTGTTGGTGGGGAGGAAACAAACATTACACCTCTTTCTTAACCAAACGCTTGTCATACTCGCTATTCTGCACGCAATAGCTGAACCTCACAGACTATACTCCTGGTAACACAATTAGCTTTTCATTCCCTATTTCTAGCAGTGGTGTAATCCTCCTTACTCACTGGTGGGGGGGCATGCTTCATGCGAAGGTCGGCCTCTATGTGGGTGTCGTTCAGCTCTGAGATGAAAGTATCTGCCCAGTGCTGGGCGGTATGGGTCTATGTGTGCACATGCATGTGTGTGATAGTTTGAAAGTGTGTGCGCACCTTCATGTATGTGTGTGTGTGCGCGTGAATGTTTGCTTGTGTGTTTGTGAAAGAAGAGGGGAGAATATGGGCATGGACAACGGCAGAAAGGAGAACGATACACAGCTGTAAAGGACCATGACGGCTGTAAACAGTGCGCATTCTCATTGAATACAGAAACCAAGGGACACACAGTTTTTCCCAAACTTGCGTAAGCTATCATACGTATGATATTGCTAACCCTCCAAGTATGCCGCTCTTATTTCTTACCTGCACGTGCATGTAATTCTGTCGGTGCCTCTCCCGACGCTCCTCCTCACTCATGCACAGCGAGTCTTCAATAGCCTGTGTATAATGTATAACTCGTGAACTTGAGGACTGTTCAAGCTTATAGTGCGCTTACCAGATCTACGAGCAGTGTTTCGTTCCAAAGACACAGCTCAGGGCTTGGGAATAGTACGCTTTGGATCGCATTGTCTTAGAGGAGTTGAAAAGAAGACAGCTTTTTGTGTTGATGCCTGTTTATCATCTTCTGATAGCAGCCAAATACAACGCAAAGCAAGAAAACCCAATGGCAGAAACAGTGCTGCTTAGACAGAGGCATGTGTGCTACCTTACTAGACAAATATGTAGGGTTGGCCAGAACCGTATATTCACACTGTGTATGACCATATGTATGGTGATTTCCCTGCCAAAATTTCTGTATATACACCGTATATACCTATAAATGTATGGTTCTGGCCAACCCTACAAATATGGTGACAGGGTAGTTGAAGGTCAAACACCACATCCTGCATCTATTGCCCTGCAAGCCTCGACTTGTACCTGGGCCATGTCTGTAATGTTCCAAGGGTTCACGAGGATGGCTCCAGCACCCAGCGATTGAGCAGCACCTGAAACGAGTAGGATGCGACTCCAGATGACACGTATCAGAACCGGAAGAAAAAAAAGCACAACAAGCTTGGGTGCTGAAAAACATCAAACCAAGCGCTGATTAAGGTGTTGCAGCAACTGTGTGCACAGAGCAGAGTGTGCATGCACAAGGACACGCAACCGTAGAGGTCAAAGTGAGGTGTCAGTTGCACACACCTGCAAATTCGGAGAGCACTAGGACACCAGCATTGTCGCTCTGGCACGCCACATACTCGTAGCTAACCAGGTTCATGCCATCACGCTGTGAGCAGGATTTCATGAGGGGCAAATTAGAGCACACTGAGATTAAGGGTTTCTGAAAGTGAAGGCAGTAGTAAGCAGCAGTAACAACAGTAAAATATATTTCAATTAGCATGGACGCAAAAGAAGGATTTGAGATGCTCTGCGTCTTATTGAAGCCTTTTTCATACCGTACACAGTATATCACCGCATACCGCGGACATCTCTGACCCTGATGCGGATGTCGTGGCCAATTAAAACAATTGAATTGAGAAAGCCTTGCGGATTTTGCATTGAAGCATTATAACAAATTCTTGATCCTAGGTATAAATCCTAATCTTCACATTTAAGAATTGATTTTTTGCTCCCAACACCATTTTGGGAGTGCTTGTTTTTGCATTTGCTTTTGCTTATGTAACATGTAGAGACCCTCCTTGCTCAATCAGAAAAGATGATTGAGGACCCCGCACAGGCTAGCTCGTGCTCATTTACTAAGTTTTGTCCCCTCATGGTAACGCTGCTGTACGGTACATGATATTGACATCATTTGTGGCACACAAAACAGCATGTACAAGAGTTGTAAAAAAAATACCGCAAAACATACAGAGCATGTGCGTATTTCTCTTGCAACCGTCAGCCTCAGTTTTAATGAAATTTGGTGCAACACACTAGAGGGAAACCCCTGAACACCATAATAGAAAATTGGGCCACCCACCAAGCTTGTCACGAGGGCCACATCTGTCACAGCATACAGCGCACATAGCTCTGTGAACGACAATGAGGTATCCAGATGGTATATGGGAACGTAGGTTAGCGTGCCAAACTGCCCGTTGATGCGCCCAACAATCTCGTGCACCATTGACCTGAGGGTAGAAGCGTGCAGAGAGGCTTGGATTCACAATTGCAGCAACACCTTTTTCAGCCTTTTGGGCTAATTCTTTTATATTGGGAAAGAAAGTTTTCAAACATAGGAATCTGCACTGATTTAAAACTAACAAGCCTCCTGCAAAAACTGCGATTTATAATTTCCTAAAAAAACGTACCGCAGCTTTTGGTATTCTGAGACATCCGTGCGTGAAGGGACGGCAATTTGAACTAGCAACACCTGTACAAGATAGTCGTGAATGCATCAGGGATGAGGAAGGGTTTTTGTACCCGTGGAAACCAGACATGTAAAAGCAAGACAGGGAATGCTGAATGCTTGCACAAGTACAAAGAGCATGCACAGCACACCTTGTCCCTCCATTCTGGGTGCTCCTCAAGAAACTTTTCAAAAGCGAGCAGTTTTTGGGGAATGCCTTTCACCATGTCCAAGCGATCCACCCCGAGCATAATCTACAAAAAAGGAGAGAGGGACAATATTGATAATGAAATTGAGATTGCCATTGCCATTGTACGTAAAATAACATCGACGTAAAGTCAGCAGATGGTATTGGGAAAAAACTGCGCGAGTAAGAACACAAAAGAAGCACGGTGCTAGCACCAGATAGATGTTGTTAACGGGTAGCTTGTTGTTAACAGGTAGTTTTTGTTAACGGGTAGTTTGGTCTTGCATCAGAAAGAAACAAAGCATTCAAGGGAGGCAAATCCAGAGCGATTCACTGACTCGTACAGTACCTTTCTGCCTGCGTATCTGTTCAGCAGCTTGGCAACATGTGACTGCACTTCATCCGTCTCCAGGGCATGCGTGAAGCGCTCAGGGTCAATGCCGATCGGGAAGGTGCCAACACGGGAAATGGTGCCATTGTTTTCAACACCCTCTGGGGTACCCTAAAAGGAGCAGAACAAGAGACGAGTTTTGACGGCATCAAAACTCTGACGGTAAGCTGTGTGCAGAGCTGAAAAATTTTCGGTGATATTAGGCATGGAAGTGATGACAGCTTTAAAAGCTGATGCAAAATTGTAAACGTTAAGCAAATTGTTCAAGGCAGTCAGGTTAAAAAATCCACGCATTTAACACAGCGCGCATGCACACATTAACAACTAACACATGCACATACATGATAAAATAAATTGTTATATAGGTACCTCAAGCCCCAGGATGCGTGTACAACTGGATATGAAATGGCGAGCGTAGTCATAAGTATGGAAGCCAATCAGATCAGCACCCAACACTGCCCGCAGCACTTCCTCTCTGACGGGAAGGGTTCGGTACATTTCTGTGTGAAGGAATTAACACGAAATTTTTCTACAAAAAATGCAGGAAAGCCTTAGACAACCGTCATATGTTCTATTTATTGTGTTTGATAATTATAATAAAATATGCATATGTAAGACAATACAAGCACGGTTTGGAGGAGTATGGCCATGAAAACCAGCAAATTTTACCATATTTGAAATGTCACATCGAATTGCTCGAACACTTTGAGGATTTGGAACTTTCGCTAACTTTATCGCACCCATGCTCCCCAAAAAACGAACTGAACAACCCTGGCAGCCATGTTAACGTATTTCAGGGTTTGACTGGCTTTAAGCAAGCATTGTTCTGCAACGCAGCAACTCACCAGAGGATGGAAAGGGAGTGTGCAGGAAAAATCCGACCTTCATTTTGGGCACTGCTGCTTTTAGCAGTGAGGGCAGGACCATCAGGTGATAGTCCTGGATCCACATGATGTCGTTGGGCATGTAGTTCTCCAGCACAACGTCTGCAAACTTTTGATTTGCAACCTGCATGAGGGTAGCAATGCCTTCAATGTAAGCCAAGCTGTAGCGCTGTGCGGACTCTTGAAGTGCACTCCTGCAGGATGCCTAAACATTCGGTATGGACTTATCAGAGCACAGACCAGAATTCCACCTACTTGATATGCCTGCCACTGCATCTGCATGGCGCGATGCTCCGACATCTTTTGCCAGGAGTCAATATTGAGGGGCACGTAGTGGAAGAGCTGCCATAGGACGCTGTTGCAGAAGCCATTGTAGTACATATCCAGCTGCATACACACGTTTGATTGCAAGTGTTCTGAAAGGCAGCGTGCTCGCCTTGTGCATTGTGTAATGCACAACATGTTCCAGCAGAGCCAGTATATAGGAACAAAACCAAAACGTACAGCTACACGGGCCAAATAAATCTGTGTTCGCGCCACAAGTTAGCAGAGGGAATTAGAGAAAGGAAGAGAAAACAACGACCAGCACATACTACTGGATAGTCTTACACACCAGGGTAGGGTCGATCCACACAGGAATGCAGCCCTCATGAACCAACATCGCTGTGAGCGCATCCCTTTCTCGCCCAGGCCTTACCCAGATACCTGCATTTCAATTTTATTATAAGATTTAGTGATATGAAGGGGTATATGGTATATGACATGTGCAACTGGGAGCATGCGGAATCCATGCTGGCATTTTAAAGGTCTTTGCTCTCTCACCTGGCCATCCAATCCACATCGTGGTGTACGTGCTGACTCCCTTGAGAGCACTGACGAGCCCGCCAGCGCTGACCTGAAAAGTGTTTGAATAATCAACATGGGGATTGCATTGTCGTTATGTTGGGGAGTTGGGAGCACTGATGCTGCTCGAGTTCAGTCGTAAGTGTTAGAGAGGACAAATTTTGGTGTTCCACACGCCTTGCCCTGGTCTCTCTTCTTGTTTGAGAGTTAACAGGCATCTATGCGACAGCAGTCACTGTGCCTGTCTTGGCATTACATTAGCATGCTCCGTATGTGTGTGTATGTGTGTGTTGTGTGTGTGTGTGTGTGTGTGTGTGTGTGTGTGTGTGTGTGTGTGTGCATGTTTACTACCTGCAGCTGCCAGTGCCCAAGCTGGTCCTTGCTGCACGTGA
>Ga0307951_1002949_pt1 | contig 10709 bp, 15 predicted proteins | sample OrgLakmetagen374_FD_201842 | JGI IMG/M metagenome (GOLD analysis project Ga0307951, IMG submission 201842) | Saline water microbial communities from Organic Lake, Antarctica - #374 | ecosystem: Environmental > Aquatic > Non-marine Saline and Alkaline > Saline | place: Antarctica: Organic Lake... | reverse complement strand
ATGTATGTACACATGTGTGTATGTAGATGCATGCGTGTAATATTGTGTATCTTTGTGTATGCAAGTGTGTGCATGCGTGTAAGTTGCGTGTATGTGTGTATGTGTGTATGAGTGTATGTGGATGTGTGTGTGTGCGTGTGTGTGTGTTTGTGTGTTTGTGTGTGTTTGTGTGTGTGTGTGTGTGTGTGTGCGTGTGTGTGTTTGTGTGTGTGTGTGTGCGTGTGTGTGCGCGTGTGTGTGTGTGTGTGTGTTTGTGTGTGTGTGTGTGTGTGTGTGTGTGTGTGTGTGTGTGTGTGTAAGCTTGCACACGCGTGACAGTTTAATCTGCCAGGCTGTGCCCTAGAGTTCTCCGTCACTCACATACCTGCACAGGGGATGGAGGAGGCACGAGGGCTGCTGGGCCAGGAGGGCAAACTTGTGGCCTCCATAAAACGGGGTGTAAACTCCTGGCCGTCTGTACGGTTCTAGAGAGTTGTGCAGGGTTGGTGCCACATGGGTGCGTAAATTGGGCCTTTAGCTCCATCATTCAAACACAAACTACCCGTATTCTATACGGTCACTGTGCCCTGCAATAACTACCTAAGAGGTATTGATTAAATTAAATGATTTGTGGTAAATTTTTAAGAAACATATCGAAATGACACGCGGCCAGGTCTACGATAATTGACTCTTCTCCCTTATGCTGTCTTTGAATCAGTTGAACCTGCTTGGGCTAAGTGCTAGGTCTGTGGTGTGAGGCTTGCTGGGCAGGAAAAGTCAAAAAGGTTTGAAACCTTTGACTATAGTGTCTAGCTGCTCTTGCGCTTCCAAATATTTCACACCTTCTCTGTTTCCCTTCCCCTTAACTCATGCAGATGCAGGCGCAGGGTGGGCCCCAGAAGTTACGCTTCCAAATTGTATCCTACTCCGGAGAGGACAATGATTATCCTGTGCGCGAGCTGCTGTTCCACAGCCCACACACCAGGGGATGGCAAACACCCAGGTGTGTGTGTATGTGTATTCGTGTGTGTGTGCGCATGTGTGTGCGTGTGTGAGAGTGTGTGTTTGTGTGTGTATGTGTGCGTATGCGTGTGTACGCATGCGTGTGTGTACATGTGTGTGTTTGTATGTGCGTATGTGTGTGTGTATGTGTGTAAGCATGCACGTGCACGTGTGCGTGTTTGTGAATGTGTATGTACGCGTGAGTGTGTGTGTATGTGTGTGTGCGCGTGCATGTGCACGTGTCGTGCAGACAAATGCGCTGTCATCTACGTTCGTGTGTCACACACTCACACATATACACACGTATTCATGTATACATGCACATAAAATCAAACGCACACGTAAAGGCACGCACTTTGCCAGCACTTTGCTCACTAATTTTATGTCGCACTTTATAAGCGCTCGGAAAGAATTCCAACAAAGCAACACCTTGGTGCGTTTCATGCAGGTTTTGCAAGTACCCCCAAGAAATACTTCTGAGGCTGGAGCAGCCTTGCAAAATCCACCAGATACAGATTCTGTCCCATGAATACAAGGTGCGCATCCTGCATTGTTCTTTGGTCTTCCACTCCCACCTGGAGGCATGGACGAGCTTGCCCTTTTTTGGTAGTTTGGCTTTTGGCACGTATTCAAAGAATAATGGCTCTGCACATATTTGCGCACACCAATTGCCACCATTTAAAATGGATGGGCACAGGTTGCCACTAGAAATACAAGTTATGTACGAACATGCTCCCACCCACACCATTTGCTTACACAGATTGCCACCAAGATAGAGGTATTTGTGGCCTCACCTTCCCCGCAAGAGGACCTCAACCAGGTCCCCTTCAAACGCCTTGGTTACCTTTCGTTTGACAGCAACGAGCGCAGTAACCATCAGGTGACTACAATGCCTGAGCAAAGCATCTTTTACTTGGAACACCGTATCCTGTAATCCAGATCCAATTAGAAATTGCCAGTATGAGGGGTTAGCAATGCAATGTCAATGGGAGGGACAGCAGCTGGGGACAGTGGGGGCAATTTTATAGTTACGCCTGCGTGAGAATAGCGCTAAGGATCCGACTAGAATCGCCAATATGAGGGGTAGTACGCAAAGTCAAAAGGGGGGAGGCTTTTTTTGAAATGCCCACACGAGTTTGAGTGTGCCTACTTGAATTTGAGTATGCGGTGTCACGCGAAGTTAGCATGCGGTGGCAAAGGGAGGGAGAGGTTCATTATAATTTATAAGTATGTCTGCACTAAAGTAGGGGTAGTACGTGATGGCAAAAGGGGGAATGGCTCGTCTTCCTGAATAAGCCTGCATGAGATTCATATGCAGAGTCAAAGGGAGGGAGGGGTTTAGTATCAATCTTAACTATGCCTACTCTAAACGTAGGGTAGTACGTGATGGCAAAAGGGGGAATGGCTCGTCTTCTTGAATAAGCCTGCGTGAAGTTCATATGCAGAGTCAAAGGAGGGAGGGGTTCAGTATCAATCTTAATTATGCCTACTCTAAACGTGGGGTAGTACGTGATGGCAAAAGGGGGAATGGCTCGTCTTCTTGAATAAGCCTGCATGAGATTCATATGCAGGGTCAAAGGGAGGAAAAAGTCCATTCAATTATGCCTACATGAGTACACAATGTCGTAGGGAGGGAGGGGTCAGCCTAATATGCTTGCTTGGTGGTGGTTCAAAGAGGGGCATAGCTGAAGACAGCACGCTGTGCTGTAAGCTGAGGATTGTGTGTATGACAGTGTAGTCATTTGATACACCACCCTTATGTGTAGTCACATTTATGTGTAGTCACATTTATGTGTAGTCACATCAGACACTAGGCTAAGCTCTTAACATGCACACCACAATGCACACACCCTGTCGGCGAGCCTTATCAATTTCGCTTACAAACCTTACAATGACCAGGCTGAAAAGCTGAAGTAATCATTACATCTTACACGCGCGTGCCCATTCATACATTTTTCTTGCTTCACTTGACCAGGCTCGGGAATTAAAGAGCGTGCACGTCAACGTGCCTGCCTACTACATCAGGCTTGTAGTGCAACGCTGCCACGTCAACAAGCTCAACATCTACAATCAGGTGTTTTTGCCATGGCGTCCATCGCAACATGCGTGTGGGATTGAAATGCAAGCAAAAGCCACAGCTTCGAATGACGTCTGTACTGATCTTCTTCGCGCCTAACGACTAAGAACAAAACTACACACGCATGCGCGTACGCATATGCATGCACTTAAACAACTGCACACACATACGTACATGAGCATACACACACGCATACACAGTCACGCACTGAGAACTGAGCACCACACTGCACTGCACCACACCACACTGCACTGCAGGTTGGCCTCATAGCCTTGAACCTGATAGGGGAACCCGTCTCCTCTGGTGTGGAAGTGCCCCCTGGGGGCTACCTGCAGCTGCACCCACCCATCCAAAAGCACCAACCCTACTACAACCAGGTGACCACATCTGAAACACACGAGTCCCTCCAGGTAGCATCTGTCTTGAATGAAATGCTACCCTGGGCGGTACTTCCTGCACCCACCCAATAAAACCCACCCACCAGTGAAATCGACTCCATATTAGTAGATACGGCAGTTATCAGCATATATTTGTGCTCTCTTGCAAATTGCAAACAGAAGGCATTCAACTCGATGGAGAGGCTAGTCTTGGGCAATGTCACTGCTCAATATTTTATGTGCTTTTTTGCATACTTGTGTAAATTGGCGTGCACACGTGACTTGGATGCAAGCAGTTGGCCCTGCAGAGTCATTAAGGTGTTTACAGCTGTGCCAAGGTTGTTCTATGATCAGAGCACTGGAACACCTGTACTCTTTTGCTGTGTCTCGAGCTGCTGCCAACGGTGCTTACGTACAGACCTTGACGTTTGACACCCACGTGCAAACACACTCAAACACATAAACAGACACGTGCACATGTGCACATGCACGCACGCTGCTGTTGCACCGCAGGCTGCTGCCAACGTCGCCGACATCAACCTTGACATCCATGTAGACACTGTGACAGCTAACAAGATCCGTGAGCTGGCACGCGCGAAGGACACCGCCGTGGCCAACGAGGACTACGATGAGGCAAAACGTCTGAAGGCATCTATCGACCGCTTGAAGGTGGGTGACTAGATGAGAGGTTTGGTGTGGCCTCATGGCTGAAGAGGGCTGTGATGAAGCCAAATGTTTGACAGTGCGAAGGTGGGCAAGAGGTATGATGCTGACTTGTAATAAAATGGAAGACGAGGGCACAGGCAAACAAATGGAGGTTTCTACTGACCGTTTGAAGGTGAATGTGTCTACGACTAGTTTGTGTTGTGAGGGCAGGGGGGAGACTGATTGTTAAGTGGTCTCGCGGCAATGAAATTGGCTGCCTCAAACTCGTAACATGCGTGATTATGTTGTGAGCGAGCTGCATGCAAAAGTTTGCTTTGGTACTGGCAATTGCAAAGTATAACAGGACCAAAGGAATGATGTCAACTGCTGCCTGAAGCAACACTTGGTACTCACGTGTGGGGGTTAGAGCTAGTTTACAAGGATGTAATATGGGCATGGAAATTAACTAGGGTAGCCACAAATATTTAGTCTCATTGTAAGAATTTCGCCATTTTAGTAGGGGATTTCTTATAATGTACGGTCTTGACCCATACAGTGTACATGCATTATACTTAGTCGTGGTCGACCCTTGAATATTAATAACACAAACTTTCTCTCTTCGGCTCACCTCAAGCTCTCACTCACAGCTATTTCGCCCCTTGCTGCATTGTACACGTCGCGAGTCGTAATTCTCTAACCCCATTGTCTACCCTCTCTTTCGCAGCTGCAACAGCTGGAAAGTGTAATTCCAGCTAACGTACCCAAAAAAGATTGCCGCCCACCAACATTGCTCTCCGCCCACTTTCTTAACCTGTTTCTGGAGCTCGTGGCAACAGGCCACGTTACAACAGGCAAACTTGTTCTAGAGATCGTGAATCTTGATGGACAATGTACATTGTGACAACATGTAATGCGTGGCTCAGCTTCACAAGAATGCTGCCATACAAGCCACGCGAGCAACGCTCCTCTTGTATTTCTGGCTGCAGAGCAGAAAGTGGAGTGAGTTACAGCGGCTGCCTTGCAATCAAGCCTTGCCTCGTTTTTGTGTAACAGGTCGTGGGGCAGAAAGTGGCGCAGCTAGAGGCCCGCAAGAGGGCAGCAGTGGAGAAGGAGGACTATGATACTGCCAAACTCATCAAGGTGTGGGCTTATAACGTTGCATGACTGCTTTGATCAAAACAATCATCCAGATCTACGCAGCTCAGCAGATGGTTGCATACCAGCACATTCTCTTTCCCCTGCCAAGGCATCCTGACTCAAGAAGGTTGCAGCCTCACTAGCGCAAGCTTGTACAAGCGCGCACAGCACGTGTCGTACATTGCCACATCAACATCGGAAAGCTGAAATGCAGGCAGTCGATGTCTGCATAGATGCCTTTACGGATGTAGAATACGTATGCTAGGATGTGGCGGCCACGAGGTAGAGCATACAACATCATGGCTGCGCACGTTACATGCCCCTATACTTCCAGATTGACATCGATCAGCTCCGCGCTGCCGGTGACATGGCGGCCATTGCCAGCAACAACGAAGCCCTTGCCCCACGGCGAGGCCCTTACGGAAACAACGATGATGCAGTGACACGCGTGCTGCAGCCACCCTCCCAAGGCTCACGCCCTCCATCAACAAGTGAGTGTGTACACATACGCGTACATGTGTGTGAGTGTGCGTATTGGTGTGTATGAGTGTGCATTTGGGTGTGTATCGAGTGTGCATTTGGGTGTGTATGAGTGTGCATTTGGGTGTGTATGAGTGTGCGTTTTGGTGTGAGTGAGTGTGTGTTTTGGTGTGTATGAGTCTGCGTTTTGGTGTGTATGATTGTGTGCGCAAGGTAGGTGTTCAAGGAACAGAAACACCTTTGCAAGGTCTGCAAGGAAGGTGTGAGACTTTAAACAAAGTGGTGGCTCGCGTGGTGCAACCCCCAATAAAGGCTCATGGTTTTTCTCGACAAACAAACGTGTATGTGTACACACGTAAGCACGTGTCTGTGTACGTGTGTAGGTGCACGTTAACGTGTGTGGGATGAGAAAGTGAACTACTTGTACTGTACCTTATGCAGTGAGCATCGCGTATAGGTATGTACAATTGTTGGCAATGTGAGTAACACACTCAGTTTTGGCGCTGCGTCGCCATCCTTTGCATCTGCACCCTTTTATCCAAGGGCACTTTGTCGTACACATATTATTAATGACAAAGGCTACCAGAATGCGAACAGCCAAAAACCCTCAGACGCCATTGCCTGGCCCTCACAGTCCAAGCAACTGTGCTTGCACGTTCGTTCCAACAACAACAACAACAGACACACGCTCTGCAAGTGGTTACACTGCCCCCGTCGCCTGAGCCTCACTATATAAAAAACTGTGCTTGCACATCCACAATCACACTCACACATTCACATCACTGATGTGCCAATGGCGTATTTTCATTTTCAGAACATTTATACAGTGAGGGTGCGGTATGTCCAAAAAAAGTGTAGCATGGTCCAAGGAAAAACACAGCCAAACCTTACTTACATTGCATTTTGCTGTTTCACTCAAATGGTTTTTGTGCTTTTCTTAATCGATGCCTCATAATTTCTTGCATGTACATATGCTAAAGAAGTATTTGCATGTAAAGTTTTTGAGTCGAACATGACCATTTTGGTGCAAAACAGGCTGATTTCCAGCCTTTTGCACTGTACCATAACCATATGGTATCTCACCGTACATGTGGTTTGACTGTATAGTACCACACCGTATCATACCGTATTGTTGTGCACCGTACTGGCACATCACTGATTCACATACATACAGCATAAGCATATGCAGGTGACATAGCTGCTGCTCCCGCTCCCATTGTGCTGCCATGATAGCCTAAACAGCTTAGCTCGCACACGCCCGTTATCACACACAGATTTGCAGGTGGCATGGCTTCTGCCTTCGCTGCAATTGCACCACCACCACTGCCGAGACAACTGTGCTTGCAGACCTGTTATCATGTAGGCTTACACACACAAACACACGACTGCAGGCGGCATGGCTGCTGCCCCTGCTGCAATTGTGCTACCACCACAGCCCTTAGACGAGCAGCCTGTGAGAGGCATGACTCCGGGGGGTGCAGGGTACGAAGGTGGGGTGGGGAACCTGCAAGCAGAGGCGTCTGCGTCGAACGGTGGTGTAGGCAACGGAGAAGAAGAACAGGAGGAGGGGACGGCAGACTCAGCTGGTGCGTGTGTGTGTTGGAGTGTAGGTGCGCATGTGTGGGCGAGGGTGTGCATTAATGGGTGTAAGATTGCTAAAGTGGGTGCTGGGTGTACGTGTGAGGATGTGTGTTTGGAGTATGGGTGAGTGTGTGTGAGCTTGTGGGGATGTGTGTTCAAGAGTATGGGTGAGTGTGTGTGTGAGCTTGTGGGGACGTGTGCGGGCTTCAGCTGAAGGGAAAAGGAGGAGAGGAGAATATAGTTGGTGGTGCAGGTGGACGTTCATACGATGAGTAATTTCAGGCGAGGCGTGTGTTTCCTGTTGGATCAGGGTTGGTCAAAACCTTGCATACGTATAGGCTTATATAAACACATATGGAATACACAAAGGGAGGTTTCGTGAAAACGTTTGTGTGTGGTGCAGTAGATGTGGTTTCCGGCAACCGTTTTTTATATGCCTGTATGGTCCGATGGGGGTCACCCGGTCAGCATTCTTCAACGTCCTTTTTTGAGCCTAAAGCTGGCGCACTACAGCAACATGCTTACACACACACACACACACACACACACACACACACACACACACACACACACACAAACACACAAACACACAAACACACACACTGGGCGCAGATGGCGCAGATGCAGAACACGTGCCTGCATGGAGCTTTAACTGCATTTCTTTAAGACACACACACAAATGCAAATGCCACCAGACTGCAATTGACCCACCAGAGTACTCACGCAACTGCTTTGCGAGGTGCAGCTGACGGAGCTGCTCCTCAGCGATCCTTGAATCGCATAGCAAGTAGCAATGCATACGGCTCGGCCTATGACGAGCGGCCTGCCAAAGGCAAAGGGCAGTACGTACCACCCCCTGAGCAACCGGTGGGTCATGTGTCATGTGTGGGGGGTTGTGTGTATGTTATGCATCATGTGTGTCCCCAGAGCTTGGCCTGTGGGAAGCAACCTACCATAAGCAAAGATTGTCAGAGGGGGTGGACTGGCCAATTTCCAGGATATGCTCCTTCCCATGTTTCTTTCCCACACTTAAGCATGCCAGTCATCATCATTCCATAAAATTACACCTTCACCAAAAATGGTGACAATCGGATGACCCCAGACACATTTTGATGAACAGTTTGAAGCCTGCCAGTTCCGGTAAACATACGCTGGGAGCATGCCAAAAACACCCCTTTATGGGCCTCAGTCCACCCCCTCTGAAAGATCGTTACGTACCTCCCCATCAGCAACAGTGTTGTTCTTAAAACTATGTGCGGTGCTTTTCTTTTCTTTCTTAGCACAAGCTGTGCCAAACTTCTAAGATATGCCAGTTTGGTTGAAACTAAATGGGAATCCCATCATCATTTGTGTCTACATCTGCGCTTTGTTTGCGCGTATGTACAAGCTCAAAGAGACTCAAAATGCTTAGCGTGTTTTACATGCTTCCAGCAAAATATTACTAAACAAAAGTTTGTTTCAGGAAAGCGTCCTTCGTCATGAAAATGCCTTTCCTTCGACTGATGTTCTTATGGTGCTGGTTGGAGGAGGACGTGTGCCATTGCTTTTGTGCACACGCCTTTTACCCTTTGAATCCGCATCTCGTTTTGTAGTCGAGTCCTTACCATTTTGACCATTTTCCGAGTGGGATCAAGCGCAAGAGGGTGTTGGAGAAGAAGTTGCGCTGCTTTTTGTTTTGCATGGAGGCATCTACTCGTTCTGCCTAGCACCTCTCACTTATCTATTACCCCCCAAGAGATTTTGGCTCAGATGGGGCCAAGTGGAGATAAGGAGGAGGGGGCTCGTTCCCTAGCAAGGGACGGAATCATGCCCCACTTCATGCTCTTTTATATTCATCCTTGCATCTAACTCTCATTTCCAGGTGGGGCCGAGTGGAGGGGGGGGTGGAGGAGATCCTGGGGCACCGAGGGGCTGGCCTAGAGACTTGCCTGGACCGGAGCCTCTGTCAGGTAACAAGCATGGGTCCTGTAAAAGCTATACGCTGTAGCTCTGTGCTCAACATTTTTGTGCTGGCTAGAGACTTGCATGGACCAGAGCCTCTGTCAGGTAACACGCATGGGTCCTGTAAAAGCTGTGCGCTGTAGCTCTGTGCTCAAAAATATTTTTGTGCTGGCTAGAGACTTGCCTGGACAAGAGCCTTTGCCAGCTGTTGAGCATGGCAGCATATGTAAAAAGGTTGGCCAGAACCGCTCTGTATAAGACCACATCGTCAGAGGTCTCCTGTATAAATAATGTACACCATGAATACATTTATATGTTTGGTTATAAACAACACTGAGCACCTGATAAACTGCTGTACCTGGCAAAGTGACTTTTGTAATATGAAACGTGAAATTTGTATTAGCTGCTTTACGAAGAGCTCGGATGTAACTGGCAAATGGTTTATGTGTCAAATGCTTTTCGACCCAACGACTGACCAGGATTGCCTAACGTAGTTGCAGTGAGTGGGCACAGTATGTCCTGGAGGCGCTGTGTGCTAGTCAATCTGTTTTGTGGAGGCCCTTCCTCTTCCACTAGGAAGTGTATGTGGCATTCATTGTATTGTCAACACAAAAGAGCCTTTTCTGACACACGTTGACATTCACGCAAACAGACACACACAAAGTTCAAGCTTGCACAGCCTCAACATTTGCACGCGCTCCACAAACAAACAGGCCAATCTGCCAAGGAGGCTGAGGCGTTGGAGGACCTGTGCGGGGAGTACTGCGCACGTGCCTTTTTCTCCAAGAATTGGCAGCTCCGAGATGCTGCGCTGAACTTTTTGTCAGCTGAGGTGGGCAAATGTCTCTGTAGTCAATGCACGTCACCATGCTTACGATTATTAAACAGTGTCTTGTGTCTTGCAATGTTTCGACAGACTATTCAAACAGAGTTGCTTTGAGGTGCAAGCGTTTGTTTGTTTGACTTGTAATATGGAAGGTTCCCATCGCGTTGTGCATGGCATACGATCCAAAACTCGCAGCAGTGCTTGCCCCCCATGCTCACGGGCTCTATGGATATGGCAACATGAAGGACGATGTGACCCCTTCGCCCACTATGAATGTGTAGTCGTTCCTAAATTGTATTTGTTTCTCAGCAGCGCCTGGACCGACACCCTGCCAAGCATTTGTAACAAGCAAAGCTCGCAAGACACACAGACAGAGCGCTGCCCTCATTACTCTGGATGATAACGCTTCCACTGACTGTGCTTCTTGCGCTGCACGCCCTCCCCCTGAGTACCTGTTATCGTACACTCACTGACTGCACTTTCCTCACTTTGCAGCACTTGCTCCTCAGAAGATGCATACATACATACATACATACATACATACATACATACATACATACATACATACATACATACATACATACATACATACATACATACATACATACATACATACATACATACATACATACATACCAGTGTAGTTCACCCCGCGCGGCACCCG